>ENA-OZEZ01000015-OZEZ01000015.1-human-gut-metagenome-genome-assembly--contig:-NODE-15-length-92734-cov-10.344015_pt1 | contig 92734 bp, 90 predicted proteins | sample MGYA00244609_ERZ653616 | MGnify/ENA primary metagenome ERZ653616 (study PRJEB26926, sample SAMN06164988) | human gut metagenome | biome: ENVO:00009003; feature: ENVO:2100002; material: ENVO:00002003...
ACGAGATTAGCGAGTGTCTCGTGGGCTCGGAGATGTGTATAAGAGACAGAGTCAGTATTTTAAATTATGTACTATTAGTAGAGAAGATTGGATCAGATTAATAAAGCTTTCTCAAAAGTATGATTTAGATATAAAACAAAATGATTTCTATGTCTTTGATGCAAGAGGAGAATCAATCAGAGTTTATAATGAAAATTACACCAACCAGTCGAATACCTTTAAAACATGGATAGATCTTGTTTCGGAAGAATCAAATAGTTATGAAGTAGTGTTGGCTTGGCGAGCACCTGAGAGTTTTGACAGAAAATCTATTCTTACAAAAGAGGTATTAACAGCGCATGAATCTTATATTTTACTCCAAGAGGAGTTACTGCCCAAAGCAAGAAAACTATTTAAAAAAATATAATCTGATTTATCTACATCTGCCTGCCATACCTGCGTTTCTTCTTTTTCTTGCGGCGTGGTAATGACTGTTCATCTTTTGGATTATTCTCCGGTTCGGGAGAAAGGATTGAGAAAAGGCCACCCAAACCATTGTCTGCACTATGGCTGTTTTCCTGTTGTGTGTTTTTATAAACATCCGAAAGACGGGTGTCTCGCATCGGTGCATGTGCTTGTTCCTGTTCCTGTTTACCTCCATACAAGTCATTAAATACATTGGCTGAATAATCTTTTCCTAAACGAGAGCCGTTCAACACGGTACGGGTAGTATGGTCTATGAATGTAGCACCGTAAATCCGTCCTTCATCATTCTGCCTGAATAACACGTCAATACCTTGCTGTCTAAGTTTCGCTCGAAACTCGCTTTCACTTAGGCAACTCTGTTTAGCTTCTGATACTGCTTTCAGTGTATGTAGTTTGAGGTTTTTGGTTTTGATACGTTCGGCAGATTTTGCCATACGTTTTTCCAATCCGTCATGACCGACCGACTTTCCAAAAATGGACGACTTTAGTGGATTGCCGACTTTATTGCCCTTGTTGTCCATTGCCGAATAAAATAAACCTCGATAGGGCTTGCCTTTCACTTCGCCTTTCAGTTCTTCTACATGAATATTATATAAGGAAAGAACTGCTCTGTATTCACCCATTGACTGAAAGTGATACATGGAAGCCAAGGGTTTGATAACTGCAGCTATCTGTTTTTTCAAATCACCTTTAGAAGCATCGACAGGTGTCAGTTCCCATTGCTCGGAGCGTTTTTGTCCTTCCGCAGGATTGAGATTATATTTGCGTTCCAAATGCTCAGTTATCTCTTTGCTTCGTTCATGCTCTTTGTAACCGTCAATCTTCTTTCCGTTGCTATCCACACGAAGCGAAACGATATGCAGGTGTTCACGCCCGATATCCTCATGCTTGAAAATAAGGTACGGTTGGTTGCCGTATCCCAGTCGTTCCATGTATTCACGCCCGATGTCCGTCAGTTGTTCATCAGTCAGGCGGTCATCAGGATGCGGATTGAGTGATACATGGAATACAGGTTTCTCGGTACGAAAGTGAGCCGGAACAAACTGCATAAAATCATTGATGCACTCCGAAACACTGAACTGCCCGTCGGTTGGTTCAAAGACAAGATTGCTTCCGAGAATCTTACCCAAACCCTCGTCCACCTTTTCCTGATTGTAAGCCAATGCACCATATAGGTTGCTACCGATGTTTATTTTTGCAACCATCGCTCCTTAAATTCTTCCGATAATTCCAGAATTTTCTTTCCGGTTTCAGCCAGTTCAATGGTTGCTTTCTCCAACTTATAAAGCAGGGCAAGTGCCTTTTTCTCTGAAAAATTGCTGTGCAACTCCTTTACAACCTGGTTGTAATTCACTCCAACGGAACGGAATTGTGCATAAAAAGAAGTGAGTTTGGTAACATATTCCATAGCGGAACGGTCGATTTTGACCACTCGGAACTCGTCGCCAAAGACACGGGCAGCGATAAAACGAGCTTTAGATTGTAAGCCTGATTGCTCAAACATGGTGAGAAATCGGGCGTGTTCGATAGCCGTAAAGTTTACCGAATAGCGGAAACTTGCCGGATCATTCTTGGGGGAACGTCCCCCTTTACCCCGTTTCAGGGTGTTGTTTACATTTTCATTCATACGTCGGATTTTTTTAGTGGTACAATCCGTCGTTAAGGCATCCGCCGCCAATCAATCATTACTTAGAATGATTCTTTAAGCAACCCGACTTTGGAGGATTTGAGTCCCCCTTGTGGGGCAAGCATTTTTTGCAGCAAAACGGTTTCCGTGCAGCAAAAAATACAGCTTGCTATTTGCTTCAGTGCAAATAAAATCTGTCCTGAACAAGGACAGCTATGAATGCGGTAAAAGCAATCAAAAATGGCGGTCGAATACCTCCCGACGTTTCATGCAGCAAAGTTACAGGCTAAAGTAACGTGCTGTATCACAGTGAGCGAAGCCACTCACTGCCAAATCGACGCCACTCGCTGCCACCTCGTGAAAAAGTAGTGTGCAGGAGAAATAATCGGTGTTTATTTGCTCCTGATTTATTACTCGACAATACAATCAGGCAATTAAACGATTGTAAAATCAATCATTCAAGTAATCAAAAAATCAAGCGATTAATAAACAGATTGAGCGGTTTTATAATCAACTGATTTAACTGCCAATTTAACGAGCATTCGATTGACAGATTGATAAACTGATAAAGCGATTGATTGATTTAGCAATTAAGCAGACAATCAATCTGTCGCCTGATAAAATAAGCGTGTGATTAATCAACCGATTATTTAAGCGATTAATAAAATGATACAGCAATGTTGAACAATTAAAAATTCAGACGATGGAAAAGAAAACTTTGAATGTGGCTTTCAGTACCCAAAAGGGCGGAGCCGGAAAAACAACCCTGACTGTGTTGGTAGCTTCTTACCTACACTATGTAAAAGGCTACAACGTAGCGGTGATTGACTGCGACTTTCCGCAACACTCCATTTCGGAGATGCGTGAGCGTGATTTACAAATGACAACCGAAGATGACCATTACAAACTCATGGCTTATGAACAGTTCTCCTCTTTAGGCAAAAAAGCTTATGAGGTTATTGAAAGCAGCCCTGAAAATGCAATGGAAGATGCAAAAGATGTAATAGAGGAACTGAAACCCGATTTTGTATTCTTCGATTTGCCGGGAACAATTAACAATCCGGAGGTTGTCAAAACCCTTTCATTTATGGATTACATTATTGCTCCCATCAGTGCCGACCGATTGGTATTGGAAAGTACCCTGCAATATGTCATTACGGTTAATGATGCGCTGATTACCACCGGACGGGGGAAAATTAAAGCCATTCATTTGCTTTGGAATCTTGTCGATGGGCGTGAGAAAACGGAACTATATGAGGTGTATGAAGATGTAATCGACAAACTGGGGTTTCCGCTTTTCAAAACATTTATGCCCGACAGTAAGCGGTTCCGCCGTGAGCAGTCGATCAGTCATAAAGCCCTGTTCCGTTCTACATTGTTTCCTGCCGATAAATCACTGGTAAGGGGAAGCAATCTTGATGCTTTGGTAGTGGAAATGTTGGAAACTCTAAAATAACAGGTCATGGCAAAAAAGAAAGAAGAAGTAAACCTGAGTGATGTTGATGCAAACTTCATCATATCCTCATTCAAGAATAAAGAAAGGCGGAATAATCCGAGTGCGATTCCCCGACCTCTTTTACCGCCTGACAAGGAAGAAGAACAGGAAACGAAAGCCGAAGAAACGGCACAACCTATTTCGACTGTTCAGGAAGAAACGCCCCGTGAAGAAAATAGACGGAAACGGAATAAAGCACCCGATTACGAAAACCTGTTTCTTGTTAATGCCGAAATACCCACACGAAGCGGTAAACTGGTCAGCATCCGAGAAAAGTACCATGACAGAATAGCGAAAATCGTACAAGTCATAGGAAAAAAGGAGGTTTCCATATTCAGCTACATTGACAATGTACTGAACCATCACTTTGAAACTTTTCAAAATGAGATCGCAGAACTCTACAACAAGAATAATGAAGATGATTATTTAATCCCTAAAAAATAAAAAAAATGATACACAATCCAATTTTATACAATGACACCACAATCATGATAGGTCTTGTCGTGTGCTGCCTGATTGTATTGGCAATAGTAATGATACCTAAAGCCATTCGGCACAGGAAACAAGTGAAACGAAACGAGAGTGAGAAAGCCACTCCCAATGAGGAACAGGAAGTAGAAATGACAATTATATCCGAAGAAGACATGAACAGTAAAAAACAAACATTCGATTACCGTAAGGCATTTCTTATTGCACCAAAGTTAGAAGATAGAAAACCCGTCTTCATAAGTAAATCAACCAGAGATAGCCTTGATAAGATTGCAAGACGATTAGGCGACCGAAAAATGAGCGTGTCCGGTTTTCTTGAAAACATGGCTAATCATCATCTGGAAGAATACGCAGACGAGATAAACAGGTTATATAAAGAATAATGGAAAAGATATTTATAAGCGTAGTTATTCTGTATGCTCTTTTTGTCGGGATTTATTTCCTGTATTTAAGGACAGGAAAAAGACGAAAAAAAGATATTGTCGGGAAAGGTTCTTCAATCCAAGAAACAGGTCAGTTGAAAACGGATATTGTCGGAAAAAGCAGGTTCGATTTGAATAACCCGACGCCACTCACTGCCAAATCGACGCCACTCGCTGCCAGCTCGCCAGAATCAGAAAATCACCCGAAAAATCCCGATATATTTGTTTCGTCTAATGAGATAAAGCCTTCGGCAGAAGTGCCACAAGAGGAACTGGACGAAGCATTTTCCAATACTCCGCCTGACGAAGAAAACGAACCGATGGATATAGATTATCCGCTCGAATACGAAACTGGAGAAGAAATCGAAGATGAGGAGGAAGAAACGGAAGAAGTCGAGGGAACGGCACAAGCTGCCCTCGCTTCGGGAGTTGGCTTTGAAGATTTGGGAAATGCTGTTCGGACAGTAAACAAGGCGGACGAAGCAACGCCGGAGCAAAAGCAAAAGGCGGGCGACACTTTATTGGAAATGCGAAGGACGGATATGTTTGAGCAAGTCGTTTCAAGCAAACCCAATGCAAAAAAAATCGTTACCGATCTGATGGCTGAAAGCCTTGCCGATTTTCATAGTCGAAAAGATAAGGAAGCCGGAGCAACCGAAAACGAAAAAAAAGCCCCCGACAATTTTAATATCAGGGATTTCGCAAAGTGAACTTATTAATAACGTAAAACAAGAAAAAATGAAAGAAAGAGATTACGGTTAGCGTGTTTAGCCACCACTAAAAAAATTCAACAGTAACATGATTATTCAACCCGGTATCGGGACTATCCACCCCGATACCAATTTAACAATTTCTTATTATGACAAAGAAAAAAATTGAATTTGATTCTTCCTTTTTTACGCTCGGCAAAAAGTGCAAGCACTCTCTGCCCTCGCTCAACAAAAAGGTTCTTATGTCGGCAGCCTTTGTCCTGGCTGCTGTTTCAAGTGCATTTGCACAGGGTAACGGTGTTGGAGGAATTACAGAAGCCACCAACATGGTTACATCCTACTTTGATCCGGGAACAAAGTTGATTTACGCTATCGGAGCCGTTGTCGGTTTGATAGGTGGCGTAAAAGTGTACGGCAAATTTTCGAGTGGTGATCCCGACACTTCTAAAACCGCAGCAAGTTGGTTCGGAGCCTGTATCTTCCTTATCGTAGCCGCTACCATCTTGCGCTCCTTTTTCCTTTAATCCGCTTCATACAGATAAGAGCTATGGAGTATAATATTAATAAAGGGATAGGCAAAAGTGTGGAGTTCAAAGGCTTAAAAGCACAATATCTATTCATTTTTGCCGGAGGGTTGCTTGCCGTGTTCGTGGTGTTTGTCATCATGTATATGGTGGGTATAGATCAATGGATTTGCATTGGTTTCGGTGTGATAGCCGCTTCGGTATTGGTATGGATGACTTTTAACCTGAATCAGAAATACGGGGAACATGGGTTGATGAAGCTCATGGCTGTCAGACAGCATCCTCGCTATCTGATAAACAGAAAAACTCCGCATCGCCTATTCAAAAATAAAAGAAAGGAGACGGCATGAGGAATATAATGAAAGCATCAACCATTGAAAACAAATTTCCGCTATTGGCTGTCGAACACGACTGTATCATTTCCAAAGATGCGGATATTACGGTTGCCTTTCGGGTGGAGCTACCGGAACTGTTTACAGTAACGAGTACGGAATACGAAGCGATACATTCGTCTTGGGCAAAAGCCATAAAAGTATTGCCCGAATACAGTGTGGTGCATAAGCAGGATTGGTTCGTGCGTGAAACCTACAAACCTGAAACTGGTAAGGACGATATGAGTTTCCTATCCCGTAGTTTTGAAAAGCATTTCAACGAACGTCCATTTTTGAATCATTCGTGTTTTCTGTTTTTGACTAAAACAACAAAGGAACGAATGAGAATGCAAAGCAACTTTTCAACACTTTGTCGTGGGAACATTATTCCCAAAGAGGTAAATAAAGATGCAAGCGTGAAGTTTTTGGAGGCTATCGGACAATTTGAGCGGATTATGAACGATAGCGGATTTGTCCGTCTTACCCGTATCACATCGGATGAGATTATGGGAACGGAAGAAAACCCCGGACTTATTGAAAAGTATTTTTCTCTGTCGTTGGATGACACCACCTGTTTAGAAGATATGGAACTGGGAGCTGATGGACTTCGGATCGGAAACAAGCAAGTGTGTCTGCATACTTTATCGGATGCCGAAGATTTGCCCGGACGTATTGGTACAGATATGCGGTATGAGAAATTATCCACCGATAGAAGCGATTGTCGTTTATCGTTCGCTTCTCCTGTCGGTTTACTTCTGTCGTGCGACCATATTTACAACCAATATTTATTTATTGAAGATAGTGCTGAAAATTTGCGAAAATTTGAAAAAAGCGCAAGGAATATGCAGTCGCTATCAAAGTATAGTCGTGGAAACCAAATAAATAAAGAGTGGATCGACCAATACCTGAACGAAGCACACAGCTTCGGATTGACATCCATACGGGCACATTTTAATGTCATGGCTTGGAGTGAAGATGCGGAAGAACTCAAACATATCCGTAATGATGTAGGTAGCCAATTGGCATTGATGGAGTGTAAACCCCGCCACAATACGGTAGATGCCGCTACTTTGTACTGGGCAGCTATGCCGGGCAATGGTGGAGATTTTCCGGAGGAAGAATCGTTCTTTACATTCATCGAACCTGCACTTTGTTTCTTTACTGAAGAAACGAATTACCGTAATTCAGTCAGTCCGTTCGGTATCAAAATGGCGGACAGGGTTTCGGGAAAACCTCTCCATGTGGATATTTCCGACCTGCCCATGAAAAAAGGAATTATTACCAATCGTAATAAATTCATTCTTGGGCCATCGGGATCGGGAAAATCTTTTTTTACCAACCATATGTGCCGCCAATACTACGAACAAGGTACGCATATCGTTTTAGTGGATACAGGTAACTCGTATCAAGGATTATGTAACCTGATAAACAAGCGGACGAACGGACAGGACGGAGTGTATTTTACCTACACCGAGCAGAACCCGATTGCGTTTAATCCATTTTACACAGACGATAATGTCTTTGACATTGAAAAGCGTGAGAGTATAAAAACGCTGATCCTTACCCTGTGGAAAAGGGATAACGAACCACCGACACGAGCGGAGGAAGTTGCCCTGTCAAATGCCGTCAGCCAGTATATTGAGAGATTGAAGACAGATAGCAAACTGGAACCGTCTTTCAATACTTTCTACGAATTTGTCCGTGATGGCTACCGCAAGATACTCGAAGAAAAGAAAGTCAGGGAAAAGGATTTTGATATTGATAACTTCCTGAACGTTCTCGAACCGTACTACCGTGGAGGCGAATATGACTTCCTGTTGAACTCCGATAAACAACTGGATTTATTATCTAAACGCTTCATTGTCTTTGAGATAGATGCGATAAAAGACCATAAAATCCTCTTTCCTGTGGTTACAATCATTATCATGGAGGTTTTCATCAACAAAATGCGTCGATTACAAGGTATCCGTAAAATGATATTGATTGAGGAAGCATGGAAAGCAATTGCGAAAGAAGGTATGGCAGAATACATTAAGTACCTATTTAAGACCGTTCGTAAGTTCTTCGGAGAAGCGATTGTAGTTACTCAGGAAGTCGATGATATTATCGCTTCGCCTATTGTGAAAGAGAGTATCATTAATAATAGTGATTGCAAAATTCTGTTAGACCAACGCAAATACATGAATAAATTCGACAGTATTCAAGCGTTGTTGGGATTAACCGAAAAAGAAAAGTCGCAGATTCTCTCTATCAATATGTCCAATATACCCAGTCGTAAATATAAGGAAGTCTGGTTCGGTTTGGGTGGTGTACAGTCCGCTGTTTATGCCACAGAAGTCAGTCTGGAAGAGTATTACACCTACACCACCGAAGAATCGGAAAAGTTAGAAGTAATGAAGCTGACCGAAAAATTAGGTGGCAATATCGAACTGGCAATAAAACAGATTGCCGAAAGCAAACGGCAAGAGTACGGAGGATAGAGCCATGAAAAGAAAAGTGAGTAAGCCACATTTGGCATCGCACATGTGTACCTCTTTTCCGCTTTGCGATATATGCGGAACATGGGTAAGCCTGTGCGGTTCTCCCGGTGTAAAAATATACCATGACGGTAGTCGATTCCGGTTGCAGTTTATTTACAAACAAGATGCGGCGTTTACCGTCTCATTGTGCCAAAGCTGGGGGATTACTTTTTTCTATTTCTATGGCATGATACAAATCGCCTATGATGATGAGCGGAATATACTCTCGCTTACCAACGAGGGCGAATACAAAAGGGTTTACGATGATGTATTTCCCTAAAATATTAATAATCAGTTAAAATTTAAAATTATGAAACGAATATTTCTATGCCTGATGATAGTAGGTTTATCCCTGTTTTCTTTTCAGGCAAAAGCGCAATGGGTGGTAACCGATCCGACCAATTTGGTTCAAAATATTGTCAGTGCGGTACAAGGTACATCGACGGCTGCCAATATGATAAACAACGTAAAAGAGTGTGCCAATATTTATAAGCAAGGTAAGGAGTACTACGACGCACTTAAATCGGTCAATAACCTGATTAAGGATGCCCGAAAAGTGAAAAAGACCATCGAGATGATTAGTGAAATTACGGACATCTATGTGAATGGATTTAACAAAATGGTAGGTGATCCGAATTTTACACCAAATGAATTGGTTGCAATTTCGGCAGGTTATGCCAAGCTATTGGACGAAGGTGGTTCTTTAGTAACTGAACTGAAAAATATAGTAACCGGAGGTAACGGACTTTCCTTGTCCGATAAAGAGCGGATGGACGTAATAGATGATGTATATAATAAGATGTTGGAATATCGTAATCTAACTAAATACTATACGCAAAAAAGTATCTCTGTTTCATTCATTCGTGCTAAAGAAAAGAACGATACAGACAGAGTATTATCCCTATACGGAAATCCATCCGAAAGGTATTGGTAATCAATAAAAATCAGTAAAAATGAATTTTGATAATCTACATCAGATTCTTGCGAATCTGTATCAGGATATGTTACCTCTTTGCGGTAGCATGATTGGTGTCGCAAAGGGGTTGGCAGGACTGGGAGCCTTGTTCTATGTGGCTTATAGGGTTTGGCAGGCGTTAAGTCGAGCCGAACCTATTGACGTGTTCCCGCTTCTGCGTCCGTTTGCGATTGGACTGTGTATCATGTTTTTTCCTACGATAGTGTTGGGAACTATTAATTCTGTGATGAGTCCCATAGTTAAGGGAACTAATGGTATTCTGGAATCGCAAACAATGGATATGAAAGCCTATCAGCAACAAAAAGACAATTTAGAGTATGAAGCACGGGTGCGTGAGGGTAAGGCATGGCTTGTCGATGACGAAGTGTATGACCAAAAAATGAAAGATTTGGGAATTACCGATACCCCCGAAATAATCAGTATGTGGGGCGAACGGCTTTGGTACGACATCAAAGCATGGTTCAGGCAAATAGTAAGGGATTTCTTTGAATTGTTGTTTAATGCCTCTGCATTGGTCATAGATACAATACGGACATTCTTTCTTATTGTGCTGGCCATACTGGGTCCGATAGCGTTTGCATTTTCCGTCTATGACGGATTTCAATCAACGCTCACCCAGTGGCTTGCACGCTATATAAGCGTATATCTGTGGCTGCCTATCTCCGATATTTTTTCCTCTGTTCTTGCACGGATACAAGTTTTAATGCTTCAACAGGACATTGCCTTGTTGCAAGATCCGACTTATATACCTGACGGTTCAAACGGTGTATATATCGTGTTTCTAATAATTGGAATTATTGGATATTTCACGATTCCAACTGTTGCAGGATGGGTTATACAAGCCGGAGGAATGGGTAGTGCTACCGGAGCTATCAATAAAACAGCAGGTAAGGCAGGAGCTATTGCCGGAGGAGCGGCAGGTGCAGCAGCAGGTAATATTGGTGGTCGCTTACTTGGTAAATAAGCGGTGAGCCACCGCTGGCAATAAATGTATTAAAAATAAAAAGATGGAATTTAAAAGTTTAAAAAATATTGAAACAAGTTTCAAGCAGATACGGATTATCGCCATTGTGTTCGTTGTACTGTGTGCCGGAATTACCGGATATGCGGTCTGGAACTCATTCAGCTTTGCAGAAGCACAAAGGCAGAAAATCTATGTATTGGATGAAGGAAAGTCGCTTATGTTGGCTCTTTCACAGGATTTATCACAAAACCGTCCGGTGGAAGCAAAGGAACATATCAAGCGGTTCCATGAACTATTCTTCACTTTGTCGCCCGACAAGAGCGCCATTGAATCAAACATCAATCGTGCCCTCTTTTTGGTCGATAAAAGTGCTTTCCGTTACTACCAGGATATGCAAGAGAAAGGTTACTATAATCGTATAATATCAGGCAATATCAATCAGGTTCTTCAGATTGATTCTGTCGCCTGCAATTTCGATGCCTATCCTTATAAAGTGGTAACCCATGCACGGCAAAAGATTATCAGAGCAAGTAATGTTACCGAACGAAGTCTGGTTACACGTTGCGACCTGATAAACTCGGTACGTTCCGACAATAACCCTCATGGGTTCACGATGGAACGTTTTGAGATTATTGAAAACAGGGATTTGAGAACATTAGAAAGATAAGCCATGGTAAAGAAAAAACTTACCGCCGTAAGAGATTGGTTTGAAGACGGCTTACGATCCTTGTTAGGACGGGTAACACCCGACGGACGAGTAATCATCATCCTTGTAATGCTTTTTGTATTTGGTGCAGGTTCGATCTATATGACGGTTTCGTCCATTTATAACATGGGAAAGAAAAACGGTCAGGAGCAAATGGAGATAGAACATATCAAGCGGTTGGATCTGGAATATCAACAGAAGGCAGATAGTATAAACCATAAAAACAAGTTCAATTATGAGTAGTAAAAATACAGGCAATTGCCGTAAACCGGATGTTGTCGAAACTAAAAAAGAGAATAAGCCCCAAAAGGAGCTTACTCCGCAGGAAATGCAGAAAAGGAAAAAGATGCTCATCTATCCGTTGTTCTTCTTGATATTCGTAGGGGCTATGTGGCTGATTTTTGCTCCCTCCGGAGATAAAGACGAACAGCAACCCGACGGTTTTAACTCGGAGCTGCCGATACCTAAAGATGAAGCCATTGTTGGCGACAAGCGTTCGGCTTACGAACAAGAAGCCATGCAGAATAAGCAAAATGAAAAGATGCGTAATTTACAAGATTTTGCCTTTTTGCTTGGCGAGGAAGAAGAACGCAAATCACAGACAGGAAATGAGAATCAGCTTGCTGTAACAGATGACAAAAATAAATACAATTATGGTAATAGTTCTCGAAATATTCCGACTATTCAATCATCGGCACAAGCCTATCAGGACATCAATCGCCAGTTAGGTAATTTTTACGAAGAGCCTGCCGCAGAGACAGACAAACAGGCTCAACTTGAAAAAGATGCTCGTATTCAGGAGTTGGAAAAGCAACTGGAAGAAAAATCTCAGGCAGACCAACAACTGGAACTTATCGAAAAATCCTATGCGATTGCCGCTAAGTATATGCCTAACACACAAGAGCAGGCACAACCCGCACCGATAACAGATATGCGTGAAAAAGTTGTTCCAAAACCAGTCTCTCAGGTGCATCATAATGTGGTATCGCTTTTATCTGCTCCAATGAGTGATGATGAGTTTCTCGAAGCATATAGCAAGCCTCGTAACATGGGCTTTATTACTGCTGCCGGAAACGAATCAATAATGGATAAAAACAGCATCAGGGCATCTGTGTACCAAACCGTAACTCTATCCAACGGTAAAGAATTGCAGTTGCGGTTACAGGAAGCGATGATAGCCGGAACTATGTTGATCCCAGTCAATACTGTTTTGACAGGCAGTGTTAAGATTAGTGGAGAACGCCTTCATATCACTATTACCTCTATTCAGTATGCGGATAATGTGATACCTGTTGAGATGGAAGTGTACGATATGGACGGTATGCAGGGAATTTTTGTACCGAACTCGGACGAAATTAACGCTGCCAAAGAGATTGCCGCCAATATGGGTACGTCGATGGGAAGTAGTATTACCATAACGGACGATGCAGGTTCACAGCTTGCTGCCGATTTGGGACGGAGTGCTATTCAGGGAGTATCGCAGTTTTTTAGTAAGAAAATGCGAGAAGTAAAAATCACTCTGAAAGCAGGTTACAAGGTTTTATTACTGCCAAAAGCACAATAAGTAATCAATAACAAAAGGGTCTGCGACCCCCACTAAAAAAATCCAATAGTAAAAACAATTAAAACAATTTTTGTATGAAACGATTTCTTTTCGCACTCGCAATGTTCGGGTGCATCTTTACAGCAAACGCACAAGAAGTAGAAGTTAAGGAACAAGTAGCTACTTCCATGCCCTCAAAAGGGGATTATTTTGATGGTCTGACACGACCGCTAACCTTTAACCGAATGATTCCGCCCTATGCACTGGAGGTAACATTCTCAAAGACGGTGCATATCATTTTTCCTGCTACAATCCGCTATGTGGACTTGGGTTCTGCCGATCTCTTGGCAGCCAAAGCGGACGGAGCGGAAAATGTTCTTCGTGTAAAAGCTGCCCTACGTGATTTCTCAAAAGAGAGCAATTTGGCTGTTATTACCGAAGACGGGGCATATTATACGTTTAACGTAAAATATGCAGATGAACCTGTAAAATTGAGTGTCGAAATGACCGATTTTATCCATGATGGGGAAGCGGTAAACCGCCCGAATAACGCAATGGATATTTACATGAGAGAATTGGGAAGCGAATCGCCTTTGTTGGTTAAACTGATTATGAAATCCATTTATAAGAATAACGACAGGGAGATTAAACATGTCGGTTCCAAACGTTTCGGTATCCAACACACACTCAAAGGGCTGTATGTGCATAATGGCTTGCTTTATTTTCACTTACAACTAAAAAATTCCTCCAATGTTCCGTTCGATGTGGATTACATTACTTTCAAGATTGTCGATAAGAAAGTCGCAAAACGCACCGCTATTCAGGAACAGGTAATCATCCCGCTTCGGGCACACAACAACCTGATGCTGATAGGTGGAAAACAAACAGAGCGTTGCATATTCGCTCTCCCTAAATTTACAATACCCGATGATAAACACCTTGTTATTGAACTATTTGAAAAAGAGGGTGGCCGTCATCAAACATTCATGGTTGAAAATGCCGACCTCGTAAGAGCTAAAGTGATTAACGAACTGAAAGTAAAATAATATGAAGCGATTAATATTCATATTAACAGTTGTGTTTTGCTTCGCCTTTTCAGGTGGAGCATATGCACAACGTTGTTTACCCGGAATGCAAGGCATTCAGGTAACAGGCGGAATGGTGGACGGAATTTATTCTTCCTCCAACAAGAATGAAACAGGATACTATTTCGGCATGGCAATGGCTACCTATACTAAAAATGCGAACAAATGGGTATTTGGTGCGGAGTTCCTGAACAGATACTATCCTTATAAAAACGACCGGATACCAGTCAGTCAGTTTACGGCAGAGGGTGGATATTATTTGAAATTTCTTTCCGACCATAATAAAGTCGTCCTTTTCTCTTTGGGCGGATCTGTACTTGCCGGATATGAAACAAGTAACTGGGGAGAAAAGAAACTCTTTGATGGCTCTACCCTCCGGAACAAAGACCGATTCCTTTATGGGGGTGCAATTACCTTGGAAATGGAAACATATTTGGCAGACCGTGTTGTATTACTTCTTACTGCCCGTGAACGGATATTGTTTGGAACTACAACAGGGCATTTCCATACCCAATTCGGATTGGGATTAAAATTTATGATAAACTAAAATTTAAAAAAATGATAACAACAACATCAGATAAACTTTTAGAATTTTTGCGATTTTGGAATAATGATCATTTGGCAAATGATGATGATACTGTTCCCTTGAATATGTATAATATGTCTGCTTTGTCTGCGGGTGTCGGTTTTACATTAAAATGGTTCGTTTCTAAAGATGATTTTGAAAAAATAGCCCAGGAGGTAGAATATATTTTTGATGATGATGATAAAACCCGCATGATTCTGGTTATAGGAGAAGACCGGATAGAGTTGGAAATAGATAAGTATAGTATTATCTCCGACTTTAAAGAAGAAGTCAGGGATATTGATGCTGTCTTTGAAAAAATCGCAAAACAATAAACATTTAAAAACAAAAAAATATGAAAAAGTTTTCAGCATATTTCTTATACACGCTATTGCTCGGTGCAATAGCCTGTGCCTGTAGCGACGATTTGGATATTCATCAGTCTTATTCATTTGATCTCGTATCTATGCCGGTACAGAAAAAAATCGCAGAAGGAGAAACCGCAGAAATCAGATGCCAGTTGGTAAAAGAAGGTAATTATGAGCAAGCTCGTTTTTTTATCCGTTATTTTCAACCTGACGGAATGGGTGAGTTGCGATTGGATGACGGTACATTATTCAAACCAAATGACCTGTATCCATTGAATAAAACAACATTCAGGCTTTATTATACTTCACGCTGCACCGATCAGCAAACTATCGACGTATATATCGAAGATAGTTTCGGGCAGGTGGTACAAAAAACGTATTCTTTCCAAAGTGATAGAATAGAAGATAATAAAGAGGATTCACGAAGAATATCACTCCAATGATTGTTTGCAGTTATGTCGTATTCAACATTCTATGCTGGCTATGTATAGCTTGGTCGTTAAATAATGCCCCCACAGACATAGAACTGTGGGGAGAGGAAATAGAATAAACAAGTGCCCGATTAATTTCGGGCGCTTACCGTATTTACAGATTGATTATGAGATATATTATAATGTTCCTAATCGTTTTACTGAATTTGCCTGTATTCGGGCAGTCAAGCGATTCACTAATCAGACAATCAGAAATTGAAAAATTTACAGAAAAAATATACTCCGTAAAGGAGCTTCACCGGGTAGCAGATTCTTTGCAAATAACGGTTAATGAATTATCCGACTATCCTATCATTTTCCCGATAAAAAAAACGCATCGTATTTCATCAGGGTTCGGAATGCGAAAACATCCTATTACTAAAGTGCGACAGTTTCATACAGGCATTGATATTCCCCAACCCAAAGGAACAGCGGTATATGCTACCGGAAACGGTATTGTTAGTCGTAAGGGTTACAATTCGGGGTATGGATACTTTGTCGAAATTGAACACGCAAGCAATTTCCGCTCATTTTATGCCCATCTAAGTAAAACAATGGTAACTGTGGGCGATTCGGTTCGTATAGCAGAACAGATAGCGTGTGTTGGTAGCACGGGAATATCGACAGGTAATCACCTTCATTATGAAGTGAGAAAAGGGAATCGTTTTCTAAACCCGATAGAGTGGTGTTATTGTCTATTTGAAGTATTCAAAGATGAATTTACAAACAGAAAAACAGCATGAAATTTCTTATTACATATTTACAGCCGGATGAAGAGGTCAGGTATAGAGCAAGGATACATATATTTTTGTTCCTGCAACCTGCTATATTGTTAGGTCTTGGCTGTATGTGTTATCTTGATGAGTTCAGTATAACACATTATTTAGGAATCACTTTGTTGTTCTTATGATTGGTCGCTCTTGTTCAACGTGTGTTTATAAAAATCGGTTCGATTTATGCGGTAACAAACAAGCGAGTGATTGTCAAAATGGGAGTATTCAGCCGAAGAACGGTCGAACTTGTGCTTGCAAGATGTGAGGGCATTCAGGTGGTGCAAGGTGTTGTTGGGCGAATATTCGGATACGGTACTATTGTTGTTACTACTGGAGGGGCTACCAACTGCTACTACTATGTAATCAATCCCTACCAATTTAAGAAAGCAATAAATGAGCAGATTACATAATATTTAGAGAGAATAAGCGGCTTTGGGTCGCTTATTTTCAATTAATTACATTATCGCCGAAAATGCTTATTTTCGTGAATACTTTATTATATTCCACCCTATATTCGTCATAGAACTCTTCTCTTAACTCATGATTTTCGTCAGTTAATTCGTCAATATGAGAGCCTTTTTTGTAAGCAAATGCACTATCAGCAATCTGTTCTGCTACAAATTCTGTAAGATTAAGATATGGATTATTTTTTCCTTTTTCATTTTCGACAAGTCCGTATATGTAGCTTTTTAAAAGTACTCCGAAGTTGTCCCATATTACATCATGGTAAGATTGTCCGTTAGATTTACATTGCGAATCCAAATTCGGATAGTACTCAGCTATTGTAGATGTGAAAAGTGATTTTGTAGTTTCACGAACCGTACTCCACCAAAAATCAAGGCGTTCTTCTTGTTCTATTATTTCGTCTTCAATCATGAGGTAATATTATTAAAACCTCAAAGATATATATTTTTGTTTATAACATCATAAATACGTGCTGAATAGGGCATTGATTCGACAAAGTCGCAATGTGGCTTTTTGTTACTTTTTCTCCCCGTCCGTTTAGTAAGTCATGGAAAACCTTAGGTTTGCGTCATTATTATAATATAAACTATAATGAGTGAACCATATGGAAAAAGAGAATGTAGAGGTCTATGTTACTATTTGGAACTCATTTTAAAGCCTTTTACCTGTTCAAACAATCAAATAATCTATCTTTAAGGCAATTAGAAAGGAGGATAACAAGTAAATCATCATGGATATTAAGAAAGCCTTATGTTACTATTATGAACTTGTTATTCTGTCTTGAATTAGACCTATATAAGAATTTGATCTGAATGATATTTAAGGTTTTTAGGATATATTCAAGTGCCTTTCCATGTAAAATTCTTAAATCATGAGCTTTATGAAGAATTATTATTTTATTGGAATTGATGTCAGTAAGAAAAACTTGGATTGTTGTCTTTTGCATGATGGAGTAGTATTAAAGCAAGATGTTATACCAAATCATCAAAAGAGCATTGAAAGCTATCTGTCAATAATACGTGAAGAGCAAGATATTGATGCGGAACAAATAATCGTGTGTGCAGAATATACAGGATTATATATCAATCCTCTAATTATTGCTTGCCAAACAGACAGCTATAAACTATGGATGGAAGATCCTACCCAGATAAAGTATAGTTCAGGACTACAACGGGGTAAAAACGATTCGATAGACGCTAAACGGATTGCTTTATACGCTTTCCGCTATTTTGACAGAATTAAGATATACAAAAAACCGTCTGCAAGTATTGAGGCAATCAAACTGTTATCTACCGAATTAAATATGTTATGTGTTGATAAAGCAAAGTATCAAGCACAATTATCAGATCAAAAAGAGTATATGCCAAATGATATTTATAAAATGAAACAAAAACGCTTAGCTCTTTTGATAAAGGAATTAGAAAAAGCCATAAAAAACATAGAAGATGAAATTGAAACCACTATAAAAGGAGATACTCTTTTGTCCCGTCAAATGGAGTTATTATTAAGCATTGAAGGGATTGGGAAAAAGACTTCCTTAAAAATGATTTTGGAAACACAAGCATTTACAAAATTTTCTGATAGTAGAAAATTTTGTTGCCATGCAGGAGTAGCTCCTTTTAGTTATTCATCAGGAAGTAGTCAACATTCTAAAAACAGAGTTTCTCAAAGAGCAAATAAGAGTATTAAAACCTTGCTCCATTTAGCAGCCTTATCGGCTATACAGAATAAAAATAGTGAATTACGAAAATATTATGAGCGGAAAATAGCAGAGGGGAAAAATAAGATGTCAGTATTGAATGCTATAAGGGCAAAGCTAATAGCTCGTATGTTTGCGGTAATAAAGAGCGATCTACATTATGACTTCGATCATATAAACCAATATCAAAATAAAAATTCCGTTCGTAGTTTTGCGAATTAGAAATCTATTCGTATATTTGCGAACTGAAAATAATAAAGCAATGCAAAAGCAAGAACTTACAAAGGAACAGGAACAGATAGCACGTTTTGCTAAAGCAATGGGACATCCCATACGGATTGCGATACTCCAGATGCTTGCCAGCCAGACATGCTGTTTTCACGGAGATATGTCGGAGTTACTGCCTATTGCCAAAAGTACCCTATCGCAACATTTGAATGAACTGAAAGATGCGGGATTGATACAGGGAGAGATTACACCTCCAACAGTTAAGTATTGTATCAATAAAGAAAATTGGGCTTTGGTAAAAGAACTGTTAGGCGGATTTATAGAAAGTGTCGCCACATCGAAAGGTGGCTGTTGACAGCTATTTTTTTGCCTGAAATATTCGTTGAATTACGAACTACGAACAGGAGATATAAAGTTAAACGATAATTCAAAAAACAATCAACATGAAAAAAAGTATTCTATTCGGATTACTGGTCTTATTACTGACCGCTTGTGGTGGTAAAACACAAAAAAACAATCAGGAATCATCCGGTGTAACGGAAACCAAAACGCAGCTTGCTGATGCTTCGACTGTAAATGTTTACTATTTCCACGGTAAACAGCGTTGTAAAACGTGCATTGCGGTAGGTGATGTTACAGAAAAAACGATAAAGGAGCTTTATACGGATAATCCTTATGTGAAATTCATTGAAGTAAAGACCGATGAAGAGCAAAATGCTTCGCTTGTAGAAAAATACGAAGTAACATGGAACGCCCTCATCATTGCTAAAGGCGATCGCCATGTTGAAATAACCAAAGAGGCATTTGCCAATGCTTTGAACAGTCCTGAAAAACTTACTGACCTTATCAAAACCGAAGTCGATAAAAGGTTATGATGGATTATTTGCAAAATCTTGCTGACGGTTCAAACTGGCCGATATTAACAGCATTCGTATTGGGGTTGATGACTGCCATTAGTCCTTGTCCATTGGCAACGAACATAACTGCAACCGCTTATCTGAGTAAAGATATAGGCGTAAAACACCGTGTATTGTTCAATGGGCTGTTCTATACACTTGGACGGATGTTTACTTATACAGTACTGGGACTTATCTTTTATTTCGGAGCGAGTCAGTTTCAAGTAGCACGGCTATTACAGAACATCGGGGGTATATGGTTGGGTATAGCGCTTATCGTTATCGGAATTTTAATGCTCGATATTATTAAATGGAATATTCCGGGAATGGGAAAGTTCACATCCAAACTCGAAAAGAAAGAAGGCAGGAAAAGTTACCTTGATGCCTTTCTGCTCGGATTGCTCTTTGCACTTGCCTTCTGCCCATACAGCGGTGTGCTTTACTTCGGAGGTTTAATTCCTCTAACCATTGCCAGCCCGTCGGGATTGCTACTTCCTCCTGTATTCGCTATTGCAACAGGACTTCCCGTCATAGTTATAGCGTGGCTTTTAGCATACAGTGTCGGTAATGTCGGTAAGTTCTACAACAAAATGAACGTCTTTCAAAAATGGTTTAAGCGTATAGTCGCAGCCCTATTTATTATGGTTGGGATTTATTATGTCATCATAAGTATTTAGAAACAATTTTAATATAACTAAGGTATGGAAATCATCGTTTTGGGTACAGGTTGCGCCAAATGTAAAACAACCTATGAAACAGTAAAGAAAGTAATTGAGGAAAACAATCTGGACATAAATCTCTCCAAACAGGAAGATATTATGGAAATCATGAAATATAATGTGATGACTTTGCCGGGCATAGTTGTAGACGGTGAAGTAAAAATCAAAGGCTACGTTCCTTCCGAAAGTGAAATCCGGAAGTTATTAGGAGTATAATAAACTACAAATGGAAACTAAAAAAGAGCTTAAAATCCTTGTCTGGATGATCGTCATTTTCTCTGCGGTATTTTTCCTGCCGTTAGAAAGTGAACGGTTTATGACTGCGATTGATGCTACACTCGACCTGTCGAAATGGTATGCACAGGAACACGTTGTCATGTGCCTTCTGCCTGCCTTTTTCATTGCAGGCGTGATAGCGGTTTTTATCAGTCAGGGTGCAGTATTGAAATATTTCGGAGCCAATGCTAAGAAATGGCTTTCCTATACGGTTGCTGCCGTTTCGGGTGCTATATTGGCGGTATGTTCCTGTACCATTCTTCCACTATTTACCAGTATCTATAAGCGTGGAGCAGGATTAGGGCCAGCTATTGCCTTCCTCTATTCCGGCCCCGCAATCAGCATACTATCTATTATTCTTACGTGGCGTATTCTCGGAACGGAAATGGGTGTTGCACGTATGATCGGCGCAATTCTTTTTTCTGTCGTCATCGGTTTAATAATGGCATTTATCTACCGGAAAGAAGAAAAAGCGAAAAAAGAGGAGCAAATGAATATTGAAGTACCTCCGGCTAAACGCTCGATGTCAAAAACCATGTTTCATTTCTTTACGTTGGTATTTATCCTTGTCTTTGCTAATTGGGGCGCTCCTGCTGCCGATGATACTTCAAGTATATGGTTCTATATCTTTACTTATAAATGGTATATCACAGGCGCACTTTCCCTTCTGCTTGCTTATTCCTTGATAGCTATATTGAAAATTAAATGGCAGTGGGTTATAGCCGGAGTTATCGCCACTGCAAGTTCAGCGTTTCTGGCATATCAATTTGTGCCGAACCCAAAACTGGTTCCGCTTGTTCCGATGATTGTCGGTATTGTAGCTCTGTCCCTTGTTACCCTGTTCGACAAACGTGATCCCGAAAACAAAGAATGGACACTTTCAGCATGGGGATTTGCCAAACAGATAATGCCGTTGCTCGCTATCGGAGTGGTTACAGCAGGCTTTCTACTCGGCTCTACGCACGATAATACTGCGATTGCGGGTGTGATACCCAATGAATGGATTGAATGGGCAGTTGGCGGAAACTCCCTATTGTCAAACTTCTTTGCCAGCTTTACGGGTGCTTTTATGTATTTTGCCACATTGACCGAAGTACCAATTATTCAAGGATTGCTTGCCTCCGGTATGGGAAAAGGCCCGGCGTTAGCTTTGCTATTGGCAGGTCCTTCGCTTTCGCTACCGAATATGCTCGTTATTCGGGGTGTTATGGGTACACAAAAGACGATTGTTTATGTAACGTTGGTTATTATCATGGCAACAATCTCCGGTCTGGTTTACGGAACATTTTTTTAAGAATACAACGAAATGAAAATATTGATTTTATGCACAGGAAACAGTTGCCGTAGCCAAATGGCTCACGGTTTTCTTCAATCGTTCGATAAAGAGATTGAAGTTTATTCAGCCGGAACTGAACCTGCAAAGGAAGTAAACCCGATGACTGTGGAAGTAATGGCTGAAGCCGGGGTGGATATCAGTAACCATACTCCGCACGATGTCAGGGAATATACTAACCAATCGTGGGATTATGTGATAACCGTTTGTGATGAAGCGAATGAAACCTGCCCTGTATTTACTGGCGATGTAAGCCAGCATCTACATTTTGGGTTTCAGGATCCGTCAAAAGCAGAAGGTACACCGGAATTTATCAAAGACCAGTTCTACCGGGTAAGATTTGAGATTAAGAACAAGTTTTCCGAGTTTTACATTACACAGATATTAAAGAAAGAAATGCCCAAGTGCGCCTGTTCCGGCGAATGGGAATAAATAGGCAGTAAGTTATGGATAACACTAATGATAAGCTAAAAGAAATTGTAAAGCAGAAATACAGTGATATTGCTTTACAAGGAAAAGAAACAGGTTGTTGTTGTGGGAATACCCAGCAAAAGGAAGTATATAACATTATGAGCGATGACTATTCAACGCTTGAAGGATATAACGAAGATGCTGACCTCGGACTTGGTTGTGGACTGCCTACTCAATACGCAGGGATAAAGAAAGGAGATACCGTTATCGACCTCGGATCGGGAGCAGGAAATGATTGTTTTATTGCACAAGCTGAGGTTGGCAATGAAGGAAAAATCATCGGTATTGACTTTTCTGAACCAATGATAGAAAAGGCTAAAGCCAATGCAGAAAAACGTGGAATACAAAATGTGAGCTTCCGGCAGGGAGATATCGAAGATATGCCTGTAAGTGCAGGTCGTGCCGATGTGGTTATTAGTAATTGTGTACTGAACTTGCTACCTTCCAAAGACAGGATATTCCATGAAATATACCGTGTGTTAAAAACCGGTGGTCATTTTTGTATTTCGGATGTTGTTCTCAACGGAGATATACCTGATAAATTGAAGCAAGCAGCAGAAATGTATGTCGGCTGTGTATCTGGGGCGATTCCAAAAAATAAATATCTTCAAAAAATAAAAGAAGCCGGATTTGCAGAAATTACTATTTGTAAGGAAAAACCTATTGTCATTCCTGACGAAATTCTTGAAAGGTATCTGAATAAAGACGAAATAAATGCTTTCAAAACAATTAACGGAAATGTGATTGTTTCCATAACAGTTACTGGAACAAAAAGCTCTGAGGGCTGTTCTTGTGGTGGATGTTGTTAAAAAATAAAGCTATGAATAAATTATTTGAAAAAGGAACCATTCTGAATATGGTAGAAATGATTGAGTACTCCGTTGGTGGTGTAATCAGCAAACAGGTATTAAAAAATGATGCTGGGAATATTACTCTTTTCTCGTTCGACAAAGGGCAGGGATTAAGTGAACATACTGCACCGTTTGATGCTATGGTGGAGATATTAGACGGAGAAGCCGAAATTTCAATAGACGGCAAACCTTTAGTATTGATTGCGGGACAATCTGTAATTATGCCTGCGGGTATTCCTCACGCTTTATATGCGAGCAAACAGTTTAAGATGCTCCTTACGATGATAAAAGGGTAGAAATCTATTAAAAAAACCAAATATTTTTCTTGTTCGAATATAAAAGCAAGAAAAATATTTGGAAATCTCATAAGAATAGTAACGGCGGATTGCTCCGCCGTCTGTCTATTCTTGCTTTTTTGAAAGCCACTCATCTCGCTGTTTTCGGCATTCCTCCAATGATTTGGCAACCGTAGAGAACAGTTCTCCGTCCGTATGACAGTAATCATATTGATAATATTCCGTTCCTCTGAATGCTCCTGCAATAAAGGTTGTATAGTTCTCTTTGCCAGTTTCGCATACGGAACAGCCGTTGTTGTTGATTGAATTTGTTTTCATCTTATTTTTTATTTTATGCTACTAATCTCTTTTCTATAAGAGGTATATTTTGATTTACAAGGTTTACAATCTGGTCGTGGTACTTGGTATTCTTATTACAAACGCCCCTCGATTGGATAACTCGTAATTGTGTGAGTGATACTTCAATGGTTTCAATTTTTTCTCCATCAACACAAGCAGATAGGATAAGACTATCCTTTTTTGAATGATAACTACCTACGCAATGGTGCATTAGTTTTCCCTCCAAAATGATGTCTGCCACGCTTTCAAGCACACGGATGCTGATAACTCCATCGGAAAATGCAAGTCCGAAAAACTTGGCTTTTGCTTCTTTGTACTCTGCTTCTTTCTCGATTTGCTTTTCAAGTTCTTCTTGTGCATCTGCTTTCGCTTTCTTGATTACATAGCGGTCGTGTTCCGCTTTGAGGTCATTCGGGCATACATATTTAGCATTGTGCAGGTCTTTCCCGAAGAATCTAAGTAGGTCTATATAGTCGCACCACATTGTAGCATCTTTTATTTTGTAGCCGTTACGGATGCAAATACGGATTGATTGCCAATAGTTGTCTATATTCTTCCAACCTGTATCCATAATGCGTTTAAGTAGCTTTGTATAGCCTGTTTTTAGCAGGGTTTCGGCTTTGCTGTCAGTCAACAATGTGCGAAACAAGTCTAACGGTTTTTGTCCGTATAATGCCTTTTTGTAGCCTGTCCGTTTGAGTTCGGGGATTAGTTTTTGACGTGGATAAACAACACCTGTAAAAATTCTGTCATATACATTCATGCTGTATTGGTTGTTGATGTTTTCGCTTCGCAGTTCCAAAGGAGAGTGAAATATCCACGCATCGTAATAACTTGTTCCCATTGTCTGACGCAGACGGGCAAATGTGCAATGCTTGCCATTTGGGGCAATCCACCGTTGCATTACTTCTGAATAGTCATGTTTGGTGGTTTCTCCTATTTTAACCGAACAAAACAGCATAAGAGTACGCAATACTTGATACCCTTTATGTGCGGTTACAACGGTCATGTAGTATCGGCTATCGAATTTTCGCTTATTGGTGGTTTCAACTTTTAGTTTGGTATTGCATTCAGGGCAAGTGCAATCGGTCAGGATAGACACTAAATACCCTGCACCCTGCCACGAATGACCGCATTTAGTACAGGTAATTACGCCCTTTTCGGTTCGGTGTCCGATATAGTCAATACCATTGCCGTAACCCCATTCTATCTGCTCTTTTGTGAGTTTAGGAAGGGTTTTACTTACTTCTAATACTTGTGCTTGGAATTTATTTTGCGGTTTCATAGGGCAATATTTTAAAAATCAAATAAACTTGGTTGGGGATTTAATACCACTTTCTTGGCTTTCTTTGTAGGCTGTGTCATCTTTCTGTACGCTTCATCCTGAGCCTTTTGTATGGCATCTTGGCGAGCTTGCTCTTTTTCTTCTTTGGTTAGTTCTACAAAATGGTTCACTACCACATGGGCATTATTCATTGGCATACCGATTTCGATATTATCTTCATCGTAAAAGTGAATCGCCATGTTGTAAATTTCATCGTCTGCAAAACCATTGCAACCGCTTTTTTTTACTTCATTGAGAATGTATGTAATACAATCGTCAATGCTCTTTTCAGGTTTGGAGTATTGGAATGAAAATAATACATCCGTTTCTGCACGTTGGTCTAAGTGTGCTTTTATCGTATTTTTGAAGTGATTTGATGCTTTCATATCTGTTGATTTTCTGCGTTTGAATACTGTCTGATTAATTCTACTACTTCTTTGTTTTCTTTGAAATTATCGGGGGTAGCCCATTTTGTGATAATTCCATTTGTAATGAGGTCGTTTATAGATTTTTCGGAGTAATCCGCATCTACTTGATAGGCTGTAAGTCCTTTGTATTCGATTGTCATTACATTATACGTGTTGTTGCTCTTGGTATAACTTACAATAATGAAAGGCAGATAATGTGTCGTTTCGTGATATGGGCTTTTAATGGCATATATCCCTAATAGGTCGTTTCTTTCTTCTTCTTTTTCAATTAGTTGTTTTTCTAAATATTCATTAATCTCAGTTAGGTTTTTACAAAACTTTCCAACTCCACAATAACAGCCATTAATAAGTATTTGCACATTATATTTATAACCTCTTTCTTGTGCTGTGCTGTCTGCAACTTCTATTTTTATTGTTTTCATTTCTTTGGGTGTTTGTGGGGCAGGGTTTCTGCCCCTTGTGAATACAGTTGTTATTACTAATCTAATCCGAAAAAGTACGCTAAACGCTGTTCTTTGGACTTCGGAAATATCCAACCTGCCAACTTCTGTCCGTTAAAGGTCAGTCGGGCGTTAAACCGTCCGCCCATCGCTTTGAGTTCGTCTTTGATAGTCTTGGTATCTCCGAATACGGCTACTGCTTTGGCGGAATATTCAACCAATGTGCAACCGTCTTTACCTGCTCCTGTCGGAGTGCTTGGCGGTGTTGTATTTGGTTTGCTGATATGTATGTTATCTTCATACCCTGCTGTATAGGCAAAATCTTCTATCGTATTCTCCCTTTTGTAAACTGGCACTTTTTCGATTATCCAACCGCAGTACTTGCTTTCGCCTAAATAATAACCGTCTCCCATGCTGTATTTTTCTCTATGCTCGTAATCTTCATTATATTCGGCTAAATAGGCGGTATCTTCAAAATTGGATGCGTGTTTACGCATTTCAGAAAAGATGTCTCTTTTGTGCTTAGAAAAGCCTAATATAACCGTGCGTTGCGTACTGCTTGCGAAGTAGTCGGTTTGGCTATCGCTCTCGTTTTGTTTCAATCGTGCCACGATTACCGCCTGAGCATCATCGGGAAATATCTCGGCAAAGCGTTTGCGACCTATTGTTTTTACTTCTTCAATCTTTATTTTTTCCTTGTCGGCTTCTTCCTGCTCCTTTTTTTTCTGTTGCTGTGCTTCCTGAAGAAGTCCTGCCACCTCGAAACTGTCCATAAACTCAGGGTTTTCGCTGTCGTAATAAAATCCGATGCCAAATTTTTCTTTCAAAGGTCTGATAATATCGGCTGTGTGAAACTCCTTTGTTGTTAGGTCTATTAGCTTATAAGTGATTCCCCATTGATTCGTTGTGATGTCGTACACTACATATCTATGATAGCTGTTACCCTCCATTTGAATAACCTGATTGACTTCTACCACTTGTTTGGCTCTGTCAATTTCCTTGTTTGCACCTAATAAAAATACTTTGCTCATAACTTTAAATTTTAAGGGTTTATAAAAAAGTCAGCATGAGATAAATAAAGGCTATTACAGCACCCAATGTCAGCAGACAGGAAAGGATGCCACGAAGCAGGGGAAGAAAGAAATACAAGCCAACTAATACCCAAACAAACCCAGTTCCCCACACACAGAAGCCCAAAACTCCTAAAGCGATTTTTACAACCAATTTTATGCTAATTGGAAGGTAGGCTGTCGGTCGTTGTTTCCTATTTTTTTCTAAGCTTCTCATAATTTCTGACTTTTTTTTTATGCCGTATCGGAGCCGGTAAGGAGTGATCGAGTTTCAGATGCAAGGAGAAAGTAGTGTTTAGCCGAAGCCAAGTTTTTTGAGTACAAATACGCTCGCCCGAAGCATGAGGGAAAGAGGAAGATTTTTCGCAAAACCAAAGGCTTGAACTTGCAAGCGGCGTTAAGAACACGGAAATACTTTCGCAACTGAACCGATTATTCCTTACCGCTTTCCGCATCGGTCATGGCGGAACGAGGAAGAAATTATATTAAGAGAAGTGTAGAGAAAAGAAAGTTGATTAAAGTAAAAAAAGCCTGTATCCGATTAAGATACAGGCTTCATTTTGAGTTTGATATTATTTTTACTTTGCTCTTGTTTTGTGGAAACATTTAGTGCCGTCCGGCGATAAATAGAAGTCAAATGTTTCTTCAACAGTTTTTCCTCCAAACTGAACGGAATATTTACATCGTATAATCTTGGCAAGTATATCATCTGCATTTCTGCTGTCATATCCTTGTATATTATCGGGAGTAAGGTTTTTAAGCGAATCAATGCGATTGCTCATCAGCTCAATATCATCTAAATATTTATCTAACTCGCTTTTCTTCTTAGTTTTAGCTTTCAGATCTTCACTCATTTCTTTTGCAAGCTCAATACGATTGATAATAAGCTGCTTGTCCTTTCTAAATTCATCTGTAAGATAAGCAATACTGTCGGCAACTGTGACTTTGCCATGTTCCGTCAATTCCACGACCTTGAAATTAAGGTCGTCGGATTTACCTTTAATTAGATATTCACGAATAGTTTTTTCATAAACACTGTTCATATTTGAGCCACCACAAGCGACTAAGAAAACCGCAATTAATAAATAGGCTGCATTTTTCATATTTGAAATATTCATATTGTTATACTTTGAATTAGTTTAGTGTTATCGCTGGGAGTTTTGACGATAGATTATACACAATTAAAACCTCTGCTTCTCTTTTGGGTTTTGTCCGGGTATATTCGGTTAGTGCTTTCATAAGCCATTCTCTGAGCGCCTGTGCTTCAAAAGATGCAATACGATAGTTGACAAAAATCAGTGCTTCCAAATTGTACAACGTCATTTCGTACTGGCGACCGTTGTTCTCGTATTTATGTATTCGGGTTACGGTTTTCTCTTGTAAAATCCCAGACTTGAATATCGTCCGAAGATTATTGCCAACGGAACTTACGAATACATTGAACAAATCAGCTATCTCATGCTTTGTCATCCACAGAGTGCAATTTACAAGTTTTGCTTCAACAATTAGCTGATTTTTATCGTTTTCTTTGATTTTTATATACCCTCGTTCCATACTATTATTCTTTAGGTCTTTTCTTGACTGTATGCTTTACCTTTAATACCGAAAGATTAAATTCTATTGTAGTTTCCGTTCCTATCGTTTGGAAATCATCACTTAATATATCGGAAATCAGTTCGCCACTTTTCTGCATCATAGATTTTTGTTCTGCCTTATCGGATTGTTCGGACAACTGAGAGATAGTGCGGGAAAGCTCTCTTACTTTGGCAAAAGTTTCAATGATTGCAATAGTCGTTTCTGTTGCTTTAGTAGATTTGAGAATAGTCGCTAACATATATAAACCTTTCTCGGAAAATCCTTTGGGTAAAGTTGGTGAAAATCGGAGGTTTGCAAGGTGGTCGAAATTTTCGACCACCTCTGCTTTATCTTCTTGGGTAAGTAGGATAATGTATCCTTTAGGAAATTTGTCAGGATTGTTTTTTACAGCCTCATTAACACGTTTTGTTTCAACGCCGTATAAATCAGCCACATCACTATCGAGGATGATTTGCTTTCCCTGAATAGTTATGATTTTGTTTTCGATGAGTTGCACTTCCATATTTATCTGTATTTTAATTGTTTATGTCAATAATCGTTACCTATTCGTTACCTTTTTCCAAAGAGGTAACTATTGAACAGCTTTTTTGTAAATATTTTCAATGCCTGAGAATTGTTCTGAAAGCCCTTTCATATCGCTACTAATCTTATTATTAGTGATTCGTGCATATATTTGGGTCGTTTCAATATTGGTATGCCCCAACATTTTAGATACGGTTTCAATGGGAACTCCTTTACCCAGTGTCGTTGTCGTGGCGAAAGTATGTCTTGCAAGATGAAATGTGAGATTTTGCTTTATTCCACACAGATCGGCAATTTCCTTCAAATAGGAATTTAGTTTTTGGTTGCTGATAACAGGAAGTATTTTGCCATTGGGCAACTTGCCTTTATATTTATCCAGAATCATTTTAGGAATATCCAATAATGGCACATTTACATCAACTCCGGTCTTTACTCGTTTGGTCATAATCCAAAGGTTGCCGTCAAATGATTTACGGATGTGCTCTTTTCTTAGCCCTGCTACATCTATGTATGCCAAACCGCAAAAGCAGGAAAAAATAAATAAATCCCGAACATGCTCCAATCGTTCCGAAACAAGATTGAGTTCAAGGATTTTTGTTATTTCATCTTCTGAAAGATACCCTCTGTCCACTTTTTGCAAGCGAATCTTGTAGTTGGCAAAAGGATCGCCGACAATTATTCCATTGTTTCGGGCAATGAGTATGATGCGTTTGAAAAACTGCATAAACTTGGCTGTCGTATTTGAATTGCATTTGCCAATAGTCTTCAAATACACCTCAAAATCAGTAATAAACATCAGATTTATTTCTTTCAACGAAATATCAGATAGCCTATATTTATGCTGAATAAAACTTTCAAGATGCTTACGGGTAACTTCATACTTTTGATAAGTGGATGCAGACTTGGATATACCAATCAATGCTTTCACATCATTATTATGCTTCTCAAAAAGATGAAGTAGGGTTTCGTGATTCTCGGTATGCCCTAAAAACTCGTTCTTTACTTTCTCGGCAGTAACATAATTGTCCCGTCGTTGCTGTTCATGGTAGATGTGATTTATAGATGCTTTAATATCATCCAGCAGCTTGTTGAGTTGCCCGGCAGACTTTCCAGTGGCTTTTCCGGCTTTAACACTCCAATTATCAGGATGGATGCTTTGTTTGGTACTGAACTGGCAGATTTTTCCATCAACGGTAACTCTTGCCATAATTGTTACCTCTCCATTACGCTTTTCTGACCCTTTTTTCAGGTAGAAAAGGACTTTAAATGTACTCTTCATAATCTCACTTTTTAATGTTACAAAATTACTTTTAATCAATTGAATGTGAGATATATACAGACTGTACAAATTCGGACAGCGAGAGGTCATTTTCGGACAAATCGTTACCGTTTTTGTCCAAATGGAAAAGGGTAACGATTTAGGCACAAAATTGTGTCTTTTGGGGTCTTTTTAGTGTCCTGAGTGTCGGACGAAAAGGGCACAAAAAAACCTACAAATCATTGACTTGTAGGTTTTTGTCCTGTTGTTGTCTGGTTTTGTCCAGACCTTCCAGCGGAGAGAGGGGGATTCGAACCCCCGATACCCTTTAGGGGTATACACGCTTTCCAGGCGTGCCTCTTCAACCACTCGAGCATCTCTCCAATAGACGCCTTTTCTGAAATCGGGTGCAAATTACAAAAAAAATGCGAACCACCAGCGTTTTCAGCTACAAATGTATTCTTTTTTTTGTTGTTCTGCCTCATTCTCCCCGTTTTATATTAAATAAAATCTCAAAATTAATAAACTTTAAAATCTTAAAGAGCTTATTTGAGCATTCCGAACACTTTTAAAGCGTTATCAGAAGTAACCTGGGCCACCTTTTCAGGAGAGTTCCCATAGATTCCGGCCACCTTTACCAAAGTATCCTTAACATATGCGCTTTCGTTCCTCTTGCCTCGATTGGGAACCGGAGTCAGATAAGGGGAATCGGTTTCCAGCACGATGCGTTCCAAAGGAATATTCTTCAAGACTTCGGGCAAAGTTGATTTCTTGAAAGTCACCACACCATTTATTCCTATCATGAAATCCGCAAATTCCATAATCCTGCAGGCCTCTTCCGAGGTTCCCGTAAAACTATGGAAAATTCCTTTCAAAGGAGTCTGCTGATAGGGTTTCAACACATTATATATATGGTCAAACGCTTCCCTACAATGCAGCACTACCGGCAAACCGTATTCCAAAGCCCACTCAATCTGCTTGTCCAACACCCTTTGCTGCTCTCTAAGAAAAGTCTTATCCCAATACAAGTCCATACCAATCTCGCCAACCGCAACAAATTCATTCGGTGAAGCCAGCTCCCGGGCCACTATTTCCAACTCCTTTTCATAATCCGCACCCACAGAGGTAGGGTGCAATCCAATCATCGGATAGCAATACCCTTTATATTCACGGCACACCCGAAGCATAGGTCCTATGGTGGTACTATCGATATTGGGCATAAAAATATGCGTGACTCCTGCCTCACGGGCACGAGCCATCACTTGAGGCAAATCCTCTGCAAACTCTTCTAAAAAAAGATGGGAATGTGAATCAATCAATCTCATTCTTCAACTTACTCTTTGCGTTTCTCACCGGTACGGTAATAATAGATTATTCCATAATCACGGCATAAATCCAAACGTTTCTCATTGGGAGTGACCTCCTCGAATTTCTTTTCAACCTGGTTCCATATATCCAAAATCAAACCATCCGCCTCTGCACGCATCGAAGCCAAGGTGTCCAAACTGCGGGCTGTCAAAGATTGAAGATTCTTTTGCTTCTCATAACTATCCATGAAAATATCATAATGCACCCTCACTTTTGCAACCGTAGGGTTATAAATGGGAATTCCTCCCTGGGATATACGTTTGTTTTCCCCATCCACGATTTTACGCCCCCACTCTGCCAAGGCAGGCTCTGTCGATAAATCAGGCACATTATTGTTGCTTGTGTCCAAACCGTAATATTCCTTATGAGCAATACGCACTTCAGAACGGATGACAGCTAAATTCAACACCTGGATAAAATGAGAAATATACAGACGGGCAGTCTTTACATTAGCCTGATGCTTACGTCCCGCCCGAGCCTGCCGCTCAAAACAGTCGGCATAATAAGCTTGCGCAGCTTCAAACTTTGTAAGAAAATTCCGCGCATCAGTCAACGCCTTCAAAGATACGGCCAAATCATACACATTACATATATCACCCTTGACGACCACTGCTTTCAGCGCCCGTATTCTCGCTTGATCTGTATTAGGCAATCTTCTATAAGGCATTTTCTCCCGGATTTAAAGTTATACTTCCCGATGCATCAGGTTAGCCATCAGGTTCTTCAATTCCTCTTTCTTTTCATCTGCCACCTTCACCGCCAACAGACTTTCCATTGCGCGTTCACAATACTCTTCCATCTTTTTCTCACACAGTTCCTTGACGCCAATCCGGTTATACAGTTCCGTCACCGCAGCAACTTTCTCCTCCGGGTTGAATGCAACAGCATCCACCCAAGCATTCAAGCGGGTCAACTGCTCCTCATCCGCATGTTCAAAAGCCTTTATCAGCATGTAGGTCTTTTTATTGCACAGAATATCACCTCCAATATTCTTTCCAAAGACGGCAGCATCGCCATAAACATCCAGGAAATCATCTTTCAACTGAAAAGCGACACCCAAGTTCATGCCAAAATCATACAACTGCTCCGCATCTTCAGAAGAAGCCCCTCCCAAAAGAGCGCCAATCTTCAAGCTTGCAGCCAACAATACCGAAGTTTTCAGACGAATCATTTCCAGATACTCCTCTGCCTTCACATCCTTCCGATGTTCAAACTCCATATCCAGCTGCTGTCCTTCACAGATTTCCAGTGCAGTCAAGCTAAATATATCCATTACCTCTTTCAGGCATTCAACCGGACATTGAGCCATAAACTGATAAGCCAATACAAGCATTGCATCCCCCGAAAGAATGGCGGCATTGTCATCCCAGACTTTATGTACTGTCTCCTTGCCACGGCGACGGTCTGCACGGTCCATCAAGTCGTCGTGCAAAAGAGTATAATTATGATACACTTCAATCCCCGTTGCAGGGTTAAAAATACGGGTAATATCCTCCTGATACAGATTGTAGGCCATCAACATCAATACCGGACGGATTCTTTTTCCGCCCATGGACAACACATAGGTAACGGGAGTATATAAACCTTGAGGAGTACGGACAAACTGCAATTCTGCAATATGAGAATTTATTCTTTCTAAAAGCTCGGAGGCTGTAAACATGGCATTTTCAGAATTTAGGAAATAGCGGATAATGAAAAGAGGCTGCATTCCGGCAGCCTCTCCCACTTATAGATATTTTATTACTGCAATCTAAACATTACAGGCACGGTATACTTAACGCGAACGGGTTTACCACGCTGCATACCGGGTTTCCACTTCGGCATGCCCATAATCACGCGGACAGCTTCTTTGTCCAAATACGGGTCAACGCCTCTCAGAACTTTAGCATCTACGATACTACCGTCCTTATTGACCACGAACTGTACAGTTACACGGCCTTGAGTTCCGTTTTCCTGTGCAATAGTAGGATATTTAATGTTCTTGCTCAGATACTGCATCAAACCGGCCATACCACCGTTCGGAAATTCGGGCATCTGCTCCACCACCTCGAAAATAGTCTGTTCTTCCGGTTCTTCCTCTTCCACTGCTACGGGAACATATTTGATTTCCACTGCCTGGTTCAATTCTTCAGAAGATACAATGGCCGTTTCTTCCACGTCAGCATCGTCTTCAACGATAGTCAACGTCTCTGCAATTGAAGGGGCTTCGGGAGGCGGAGGAGTAACCTGCTCCGGCTGTTCTGTAATAGGGATGATTTCCTCTTCAAAAAATACGTCGGTAATAGCCTGGCTCGTGTCAATCTTGATGTCACGCTTTGTCCACTCGAACGCAACAAACATGAAAGCGAGCACGATTACATAACCGACAAGCAGCCAAGTCGACTTCTTACTCTCCAGGTCTGCCTTAGGTGATTTCTTAATTTCCATAATTTATAATATAATTTTAGTGTTTCTCATTTGGGGCAAATATAGCACTTTTCCCAAGAATGTTCACGCTCTGCTGTTTTTTTTTACACAATAGGCGCTCCATTTTCATTTTTTTAATCCTTCAAAAACCTCCATGTGCTTTTGTGCCACAAATGTAACGAGATATTTTAAAAATACCGTATCTTTGGCAAGAATTTTAAATGAAATATTGAAATTTTCTGTTTTGCAGGTGTTATACCTATATAACTATAGCATAAAAGTCATGAAAAAGATAACAATAGCAATCGACGGTTTTTCCTCTTGCGGGAAAAGCACTATGGCCAAAGACCTCGCCCGCGAAATCGGTTACATATATATAGATAGTGGTGCCATGTATCGGGCAGTAACATTATATAGTATAGAGAATGGTATTTTCCAGGGTGACCGCATAGATGCCGAAAAACTGAAAAGTCTAATAAAGGATATACATATTTCTTTCCGCCTGAACCCCGAAACCGGACGCCCAGATACCTACCTGAACGGAGTAAATGTAGAAAACAAAATCCGTACCATGGAAGTATCTTCACGTGTCAGCCCCATTGCAACATTGGATTTCGTACGCGAAGCTATGGTGGCACAGCAACAAGAGATGGGCAAGGCCAAGGGTATCGTTATGGATGGGCGCGACATCGGCACTACCGTTTTTCCGGATGCCGAGCTGAAAATTTTTGTAACCGCCACCCCCGAGATACGGGCACAACGCCGCTATGACGAACTAAAGGCCAAAGGGGAAGAAGCCAGCTTTGACGAAATTCTGGAAAATGTGAAACAACGGGACTATATTGACCAAAACCGGGATGTAAGTCCGCTGCGCAAAGCTTCTGACGCTTTATTGTTGGACAACAGCCACCTGAGCATTTCCCAACAAAAGGAATGGCTGGCGGAACAATTCGAACGGGTTATAAAGGAGAAGAACTGAACCGGATATGGCAAAAGTAGAAATAGACGAAGGCTCCGGCTTCTGTTTCGGAGTTGTCACCGCAATAAACAAGGCAGAAGAGGAACTGGCGAAAGGAGGAACCCTCTATTGTCTGGGAGACATCGTGCACAACAGCCGTGAAGTGGAACGCCTGAAGGCAATGGGGCTGATTACCATCAACCATGAGGAATTCAACCACCTCCACAACGCCAAAGTGCTGCTGCGTGCTCATGGAGAGCCCCCTGAAACTTATGACATTGCCCGCCGCAACAATATAGAAATCATTGACGCAACCTGCCCGGTCGTACTCCGCCTGCAAAAGAAGATTAAGCAAGAGTACGTCCAGGAAGACAACCGCGACAAGCAAATTGTCATCTATGGCAAAAATGGACACGCCGAAGTACTGGGTCTGGTAGGACAAACCACCGGAAAGGCCATCGTCATCGAAAAGCAGGAAGAGGCAAGGAAACTGGATTTCAGCAAAGACATCCGTCTCTACTCCCAGACCACAAAGTCTCTGGACGGATTTCAAAACATTGTAAAATACATAGAGGGACACATCTCGCCGGAAGTTACTTTTGAATCATACGACACTATCTGCCGACAAGTAGCAAACCGGATACCCAATATCCGAAAATTTGCCGCTTCCCATGATTTAATATTCTTTGTCAGCGGTAAAAAAAGTTCCAACGGCAAGATGCTGTTCAGTGAGTGTAAAAAAGTCAATGCCAACTCACACTTGATAGACAGTGCCGGAGAAATAGACAGTTCTCTGTTAGCCGGTGCCAATTCCATCGGTGTCTGCGGAGCCACTTCCACCCCCAAATGGCTGATGGAAGAAATTTCAGAAGCCATAAAGTCAAAACTTAAATAACAGTTTGTCATCCTTTTGGAACAGCAAATTAACGTAATTTATTAGTCACGGCCTCAGCTTTTTACTATCTTTGCGGCATGAAAAAATAGTTCCAATCTATTTTTCATCATGATTATTAATACTAAACAAAAAGATTGTTATGGGAACAGTTAAGTGCATTGGTATCTTGACATCAGGAGGTGATGCTCCGGGAATGAACGCAGCCATACGTGCCGTGACACGTTCGGCTATTTACAACGGACTTTCAGTTAAAGGTATATATAGAGGTTACAAAGGTCTGGTAACCGGCGAAATCAAAGAATTCAAAAGCCAAAATGTCAGCAACATCATCCAGCTGGGTGGTACAATCCTGAAGACAGCCCGCTGCAAAGAGTTCACGACTCCCGAGGGCCGCCAGATTGCTTACGACAACATGAAGAAAGAAGGCATTGACGCCTTAGTGATTATCGGAGGCGACGGTTCGCTGACCGGTGCTCGTATCTTTGCACAAGAGTTTGACGTGCCTTGTATCGGGCTGCCGGGAACTATCGACAATGACCTTTATGGAACAGATACCACTATCGGCTACGACACCGCGCTGAACACGATCCTGGATGCTGTGGACAAAATCCGTGATACAGCCACTTCCCATGAGCGCTTGTTTTTCGTAGAAGTCATGGGACGCGATGCCGGTTTCCTCGCTCTGAACGGCGCCATCGCCTCCGGAGCAGAAGCAGCCATTATCCCGGAATTCAGTACGGAAGTGGACCAACTGGAAGAATTCATCAAGAACGGTTTCCGGAAATCCAAGAACAGCAGTATCGTACTGGTAGCCGAGAGTGAACTGACCGGCGGTGCAATGCACTATGCAGAGCGTGTAAAGAACGAATACCCCCAATATGACGTACGCGTAACCATCCTCGGTCACTTGCAACGCGGTGGTAGCCCTACGGCACACGACCGTATCCTTGCCAGCCGTCTGGGCGCAGCCGCCATCGACGCAATCATGGAAGGACAGCGCAATGTCATGATAGGCATTGACCACGATGAAGTGGTATACGTTCCCTTCACGAAGGCCATCAAGAATGACAAACCCATCAAGAAAGACCTTGTAAATGTATTGAGAGAACTGTCTATCTGATGACAGCCAGTTCAGATACCCCATAAACAGAGAAGGCGCCATATGCGCCTTCTCTGTCTTTTTACAACCATTTCTTCACTATACTTTCCGTCCTCTCCCACAGTTCTTCCATCTGTACATGCCGGGTATACTTCTCCGAAAGAGACTTGGGACGGCAACTGGCATTCAATGTACCCGTACGTTTACCGGCATCCTCATCCAGCAATAAGCCGACAGCCGTTGCAGCTCCCTTACGGGGAGTACGGATAAAAGGCCTGAAAAGTATATCTGTCAGCGGGTCAAACCACATATGCATGGTGATGATATTGGTAGACACAATCCCCGGGTCGGCCGCATTCACAACAATACCTTTGTGTTTGACGCGACTGGCCAAGTCGATGGTGAACAGAGTCAATGCCAGCTTCGTGTTGCTATATATAGGAATGCGCCAAAAGCCACCCTTCCTTCCCCGGAGGAAAAAATCCGGAAAGTCAAGATGACCGATGGCATACGTACAAGATACCATATTCACAATACGGCTCCCCTCTCCCATCAATGGCAGCAGCTTGCGGGTCAGCAGGTAAGGCCCTACATAATTGACACTCACCGTCCGTTCCAGTCCGTCTTCGGTAATGCGGCGTTCCGTTTCCATGGTTCCGGCATTGTTCATCAGCAACGCCAACGGCTCTCCCCGCTTCAACAGATGCTCTGCAAATGCGGCCACTGAAGCCAGAGATGCCAAATCAATGGGAGCAGTCTCAATACGCGGATTACCGGTTTCACGCATCAGCAGTTGCCGCTTGGGTTCGGCAGCTTGGGGGTCACGGCATGCCATGATGACCTGATAGCCGGCAGTTGCCACTGCGCGGGTAATTTCCATGCCCATGCCACCGTCTGCCCCGGTTATAACAGCTAAATTCACTTTAATAATTAAAAATTGAAAATTAAAAACTAAAAATCAGCCTTTCGCTTCGATTTTCTCTATCTCCCTTTTCAGACAAGGTGGAAGCTCCTCCTTCAAATGCTGATGGCATGCCATCTCGATGGAATACATCCGGGCAATGCAATAATTACTATGCCGGCAGTTGCAACGTGCATTCTCTTCGGCACGCATGCGGTTGACGAACCCCGGCTCATTGAGCAGAGCACGTGCCATTTGCACAGCCTCGAAGCCGTCATCCAGCACCTCATCTATCTTGTCCCTGGAAACCAGGCCACCCACATAAACCAACGGTATCTTCAAGGCGGCACGGAATTTCAAGGCATCTTCCAGGAAATAAGCTTCCTTAAACGGTACGCTCGGTATCATCCATTTGCCTACCATGCGTACACCGTATTTCAACCACCAGCAGGTCATGTAATGCGTCATGCTGCGGATAGGCATTTCGCCCCGCATGACATACATCGGCGCCTTACTGACGAACCCACCGCTCAAGACCAGCGCATGTGCTCCCGACTGCTCCAGCCTGCGCGCCACCTGCATCGTCTCGTCCAGCTCCATCCCTCCACGGAAACCGTCGCGCATGTTCATCTTCACCAGCACAGCCATATCACTGCCGGCAGCCTTCATCACTTCTTCCATCACCATATCCATAAACCGCATACGGTTCTGCAACGAGCCCCCGAATTCGTCTTTCCGATGATTGGTGGACGGGGACAAGAACTGGCTGATGAGATAACCATGCCCTGCATGAATCTCTACAGAATCAAATCCGGCCTCCCGTGCCAGATTCACCGAACGTCCATAAGCGCGCGCCATCTCCGGCAGCTCATCGGCACGAAGTCCGCGCACAAAAGTAGGAGAATAAAGATTGAAACCGGAAGATGCGCCGACAGGCATACAACCGCAAATACTCTTATGGGACATATTGCCACAGTGTCCCAACTGGATGCCTGCCGCAGCCCCCTCCGCATGTATGGCATCAGTCAGCCTACGGAGTCCGGGGATAATCTCAGGACGCATCCACAACTGGCGGTCAAAAGACAAGCCGCTCTGAGTAACTGCCGCATAAGCAACAGTAGTCATACCTATACCTCCCGCCGCTACCGACCGATGATAGTCGAGCAACATGTCCGACGGAGCGTTTCCGGGACACATGCTCTCGAAAGCAGCCGAACGGATGGTACGGTTACGCAAGGTCAACGGTCCGAAAGTGACGGGTGTGAATAACTTGGATTCCATCGTTATGAGTTATGAGTTATGAATTATAAGTTATGAATTATTCATTTTCCATTTTCAACTTTCCATTTTCCATTAATAAAGAAATGGAATGATGCGTTTGCGCTTTCCTACCGCCTCATCGCCAAACTCCTCCCGATAACGGCGGTGAATGGCATCGGCACGGGGAACAAGGTTGGCAAACGTCCACCAGACGAACACCCAGGCGGCGGGAGAAGCTGTGAGTATGGCAAACCCCGTCCATTCCACCAGTTCACCGAAGTAATTGGCAGAAGTGACATATCGGTAAAGTCCTTTTCCGGGAAGGTAGTGCTTCGTATCACCCGGCTTGCGCAAATGGCGTATCACGTAGTCGGAATGCAAATTGACGAACATACCCGCAAAAAACAGAATGACTCCCAACAAGGCATGAGGTTTCAGCAAATAGGCCCAGCCATCGGCATACAAGCCTTCGGGAGCGAAATAGAACAAACCGCCCGCCTGCATCATCCCGTTCAAAAGGTTGAAGACGATACCCATCGCCATAATAGCTACCGGCATCCGGCTTTTACCTTTCAGCAGGAACGGAAAAATAAAGGCCCGCTGAAGATAGTGCAACTGAAACAGCAGGAAGAAGAAATATACCGGCACGGCAAATCCCGCTCCACTCTTCCCCCACAACCCAAACATGACGATGAATACCGGCGCTTCCATAAGCACCCACGCCAATTTATTATTGATGGAGATTCCCCACGAGGCAGTACGGAACATGCCATAACCCGCTTTGACAAAATAGAGTGCAATAAAGACAACCAATGCCACAGCACTCATTACCCACAGAAATATCTGAAAAGTTTCCTGATTCATAGTTCTTTATTTATGCGAAGCAAAGATAAAGAAAACTCACAACAAACAAATCGTTTTCCCCGGATAATTGTTTTTTCATGCAAAAACCAGTGTTTTTTACTGAGAAGATTAAGCAGTAGAGATACGAAAATCTAATCGTTCCATCATGGAGTAAATTTCATTCCACCATGGAGAAAAAATCGTTCCACCATGGTGGAACGATTTTTCCCCCGTGATGGAACGATTTAAAAGATACAAGTCTAATCCTTACCGTTTCTTAATGGGCACATAAGCCACCTCATCCAAAACATTCTTATAGGCAGGACGGATAATACGCTTACCTTCAAAGTTCAATTCTTCATTGCGATGTGCACACCAACCGACAATACGTGCCATGGCAAACAAAGGCGTGAAGATTTCCTGCGGCAGCCCAATCATCTCGTAGACAAAGCCCGAATAGAAATCCACATTACTCGAAACCGTCTTGCCATTATTCTTCACACGGCCAAACACATCAATGGCGCGCTCCTCGAGCAGTTCAAGGAAAGCGAACTCGCGTTCTTTCCCTTTTTCGCGGGCAAGGTCGCGGGCAAGCTCCTTCAGCAGAATGGCGCGCGGATCGGAAATGGTATAGACGGCATGTCCGATACCATATATCAAGCCGGTCTTGTTATAGGCTTCCTTGTTGAGCATGCGGGTGAAGTAAGTATCAATCTCATCCACGTTCGTCCAGTCCTGAATGTTTTCCTGCAGATGGTGGAACATATCGGCAACCTGGATATTGGCACCTCCATGAAGCGGCCCTTTCAAGGAACCGATACCTGCCGCTATCGAAGAGTAAGTATCCGTCCCGGTAGAAGAAGTGACACGTACGGTAAAAGTGGAGTTGTTACCACCACCGTGCTCGGCCTGAAGAACCAGCAGCAGGTCGAGCGTGCGGGCATCCAGCTCCGTGTAGTCCTTCTTCAGCATATAGAGGAAATTCTCGGCAATGGAAAGGTTTTCCTGCGGATGGCGGATATGCAATGAACGGCCATGGGTGGCATGGCGAAGCATGTTATAGGCATACGCAATGATGGTCGGGAATTTCGAAATAAGCTCAATGCTCTGCCGCATCAGATTATCGCGGGAAGTGTCATCTGCATCAGGGTCAAAACGATACATCTCGAGCACGCTGCGCGCCAGGATGTTCATAATGTTGTTTCCTTCGAGTTCAATGATATTCATCTTGGTCTTCTGCTCCAGCGGCATGTTGTCGTTGATGAGTTCACGGAAAGAAGAGAGTTCTTCCTTGTCGGGCAGGCGACCGGAAAGCAACAAGTAGGCAATTTCCTCAAAACCGAAACGCTTCTCTTTGATGATGGCGTGTGCCAAGTCATCCACATCATAACCGCGGTAGAACAATTTGCCGGGAATAGGCTTCAGCCCTCCACCGGGGATGCGTTCATAGCCGACCACATTGCCTATTTTGGTCAACCCCACCAAGACTCCCGTGCCGTCCTCATTACGCAAACCGCGCTTCACATCAAACTTCCTGAACAGTTCATTCTCAATCCGGGTAGCTTCCTTCAAATCTTCGGAAAGCTTGTAAATCAGATACTCCTTCTTCATAATCGTTTCGTTTTATTCGTTATTCCCATTTTCTATTCTCCTTACAATCTCCCGGGTGAAAGCCGAAGTGGACAGCGAGACGCCACCCGGCATAAAACGGGCCAAGTCGGCAGTAGCACGGGCTTCTGTGAAACTTTGCTCCAAGGCGTTCTCTATAAGAGAGGCTGCTTCCTTCCAACCCAGATATTCAAGCATCATCACAGCGGAAAGGATGATGGAACAGGGATTCACAATGTCTTTCCCGGCAATGTTCGGAGCCGTCCCGTGAGTAGCCTCAAAAATGGCATGCCCCGTTTTATAGTTGATATTCGCACCCGGTGCAATGCCGATGCCGCCTACCATGGCAGCCAGTTGGTCGGACACATAATCGCCGTTCAGATTCAACGTGGCAATCACGGAATATTCTTCGGGGATAAGCAACGTGTTCTGCAAGAATGCATCGGCAATGCAGTCCTTGATGACCAGACGCCCTTCTGCCAGTTCTTTACCAAACTCACGTTCTGCCAGTTCGTACCCCCACTTCTTGAAGCCACCTTCCGTAAATTTCATGATGTTTCCTTTGTGTACCAACGTCACGGAAGGCAGATGATGCTCAAGGGCGTATTGGCAGGCGGCACGCACCAAGCGCTCTGTTCCTTCTCTCGAAACGGGCTTCACGCCAAACGAGGAGGTTTCGGGAAAACGGACTTTTGTCACCCCCATGTCATCATGGAGAAAACGATAGAACTTTTCAGCCTCCGGAGTTCCGGCTTCCCATTCGATGCCTGCATAAATATCCTCGGTATTCTCACGGAATACGCACATATCCACCTTCTGCGGCTCTTTGAGTGGAGAAACAATGCCCTTATACCAACGTACCGGACGTTGGCAGACATACAAATCGAGCGTCTGACGCAAGGCTACGTTCAAGGAACGGATACCTCCACCGACGGGAGTTGTCAAAGGACCTTTGATGCCCACCTTATAGGTGCGGAAGGCTTCCATGGTTTCGTCCGGCAACCAGGAGCCGGTTTCGTGGAAAGCACGTTCTCCTGCCAGCACTTCTTTCCATTCAATGCCACGCCGGTCACCATAGGATTTCTTGACAGCGGCATTCACGACAGCCTGCATGGATGGGGTCACTTCTGCTCCCACTCCATCGCCGGTAATAAAAGGTACAGTAATTTTTTCCATATTCTATCTTGCATTAAGTGCAGAACCGGCCCGGAACCAGGCTATCTGCTGTTCGTTATACGTATGTTGTACTTCAAAACTTTCTTTACTCCCGTCCTCGTGATGAAGAACCACCTTCAACGTACGTCCCGAAGCAAAATCTTTCAACCCCATGACAGAAATCAGGTCGCGTTCCCGAATCTTGTCATAATCGGCCTTATCCGTAAAGGTCAGCGCCAACATGCCTTGTTTCTTTAAATTCGTCTCATGGATACGGGCAAAGCTTTTCGCCAAAATGGCGCGTACATTCAGGAAGCGTGGTTCCATGGCAGCATGCTCACGGCTGGAACCTTCACCATAATTCTCTTCGGCAACGACAATGGAAGGGATGCCTTCTGATTTATACAGCTTCGCAGTGCCTGACACTGTTCCATAGGTATTGGTGGAGCGGTTCCAAACCTTGTTCGTCTCTCCATTGAAAGCATTGACAGCCCCCATCAGCATATTGTCCGAAATATTCTCCAAATGTCCCCGGAAACGGAGCCATGGCCCCGCCATAGAGATGTGGTCGGTGGTACATTTCCCTTGCACTTTAATCAATAAAGGCATATTCAGCAAGTCCATGCCATCCCAGGCAGGGAAGGGAGTCAGCAGTTGCAAGCGCTGTGAATGAGGATTGACCGTAATTTCCGTCTGTCCTTTGCCTGGAGCAATGTATCCTTCCTTTCCTCCTATAAACCCGTGTGCCGGCAGTTCTTCACCGACCGGTTCGGACAGTTTCACAACCTCTCCTTTGGCATTGACCAGCGTATCCCTCAACGGGTCGAAACAAAGGTCACCGGCAATGGTCAGCGCCATCGTTATCTCCGGGGAAGCGACGTAAGCAAAAGTGTTGGGATTTCCATCGGCACGTTTGGCAAAATTACGGTTAAAAGAGGTGACGATGGAATTTTTTCGTTCAGGGTCATCAGTATGGCGCTTCCACTGGCCAATACAAGGTCCGCAGGCATTCGCCATTATCGTTGCGCCAATATCTTCGAAAGCGGCAATCATGCCGTCGCGTTCAGCAGTGGCACGTATCTGCTCCGAACCGGGGTTGACAATCAGCGAGGAAGCAACCTTCAAATTCTTTTCCTTTACCTGCCGGGCAAGGGAGGCTGCGCGGCTCAAATCCTGATAGGACGAATTGGTACACGACCCTATCAGGCCGACTTCCATCCGGCGGGGATAGTTATTGGTTATCACTACCTCGGCAAATTTCGATATCGGTGTTGCTGCATCCGGCGTAAAGGGCCCGTTGATATACGGTTCCAACAGCGAGAGGTCTATTTCAATGATGCGGTCGTAATATTTTTCCGGATTTGCCAGCACTTCGTCGTCGGCGCGAAGGTCGGCAGCTACGGAAGCAGCCATTTTTGCCACTTCTTCACGTCCGGTAGCCTTCAAATAAGTACCCATGCGCTCATCGTAAGGGAAAAGGGAGGTAGTCGCCCCCACCTCTGCCCCCATATTGCAGATGGTAGCCTTTCCAGTGGCAGACAATGAAGCGGTTCCCGGTCCAAAATATTCAATGATGGCATTGGTTCCCCCTTTTACCGTAAGAATACCCGCCAACTTCAGAATAACATCTTTGGGAGCTACCCAGCCACTCAATTTACCCTTCAAGTGTACGCCTATCAGACGCGGCATTTTCAATTCCCATTCCATGCCAGTCATCACATCCACCGCATCGGCACCACCCACACCAATGGCCACCATGCCCAAACCTCCGGCATTGGGCGTATGAGAGTCCGTGCCTACCATCATTCCACCCGGAAATGCGTAGTTCTCCAATACCACCTGGTGAATAATGCCTGCTCCCGGCTGCCAAAAACCTATGCCATAGCGGGAAGAAACATCACGGAGAAAATTATAGACCTCCTCGTTGGTCTTCGTAGCAGTCGCAACATCTTCTTTTGCACCTTTATATGCTTGAATCAAATGGTCACAGTGCACAGTGGAAGGCACGGCAACCTGCTCACGGCCTGCATTCATAAATTGCAATAAGGCCATTTGGGCCGTTGCATCCTGCATGGCCACACGGTCGGGACGGAAATTCACATAGTCTTCTCCCCGTCTGTAGTTCTTCACTTTATCCCCATCATACAAATGAGCATACAAAATTTTCTCCGCTAAAGTCATCGGACGCTGTAGTACATTCCGTACACGTTCTATCTTCTCCGAATAAGCGGCATAAAACGTTTTGAGCATCGTTAAATCATATACCATAACCACTATTTTTTAGTTTTTCATTATTGTAAAGATTACAAATTAATATCATAAACAAATAAAAAGGCTGAATAGTTTAACAAAATAAAGCATTTTTTCCGTCGGAAGCGAAGAATGATTACCTTTGCAACCATGAAGGAACAAGATTCAAATAGTCCTATTATTCACCTCCAGCAGCAACAACTTTTGCTGCGCATGGAATACGAATACGAAAAAGAGGAATTCAAACGCCAAACCGAAAACATGGGGATTGCCCGGAAAGTGAAACGGGGACTTTGCTGGTATCCTGCCACTCCGGGACGAAGTTACTATAATTCACTGAATCAATTAGTAATAGAAATTACACACACAGAAAATACCGATATAGAACATAATTTTGAGTTCGGCCGTCCCGTATGTTTTTTCCGCCAGTCTGCCGATGGAAAAATAACCTATATGAACTTCACCGCTACCGTAAGCTATGCCGACGAGACACGGATGGTAGCGATAATGCCCGGAGCCGGTGCCGTGATGGAAGTGCAGGAAACGGACAACCTCGGCGTGCAACTTTATTTCGACGAAACATCCTATCGGACCATGTTCGAAGCCTTGGAAGATACGTTACGCTCCAAAGGCAACCGCCTGGCCGAATTGCGGGACATATTGCTGGGAACCTCGAAAGCCGGTTTCCGAGAGCTCTACCCCGTACGGTTTCCCTGGCTGAACTCCACGCAGGAGACAGCTGTAAACAAAGTGCTGTGTGCCCGCGACGTGGCCATTGTACATGGTCCTCCGGGAACCGGAAAAACGACCACCTTAGTGGAAGCCATCTATGAAACCCTGCATCGGGAACCGCAGGTACTGGTATGTGCCCAAAGCAATACTGCCGTCGACTGGATTTCGGAAAAACTTGTGGACCGTGGCGTCAATGTCCTGCGTATCGGCAATCCGACCCGTGTCAACGACAAGATGCTTTCCTTTACCTACGAGCGTCGTTTCGAGAACCATCCGCTTTATCCGGAACTGTGGAGCATCCGGAAAAATCTCCGTGAACTGGGCAGCCGTGCCCGCCGTGGCAGCTATGACGAACGCGAAGGAGTACGCAGCCGTATGAGCCGCCTGCGCGACCGCGCCACCGCATTGGAAATACAAATCAATTCAGAGCTTTTTGATGGGGCACATGTCATAGCCTCCACGCTGGTAAGCAGCAATCACCGGCTGCTGAACGGACGCCGTTTCGGCACCCTTTTCATTGATGAAGCAGCCCAGGCCTTAGAGGCTGCCTGCTGGATAGCTATCCGAAAAGCAGACCGCGTGGTATTGGCGGGTGACCACTGCCAACTTCCACCCACCATAAAATGCTACGAAGCCGCCCGTGGAGGTCTGGAACGAACATTGATGGAGAAAGTGGTGTCCAACAAACCTGCCGTTGTCTCTTTGCTGAAAGTGCAATACCGCATGCACGAGGAAATCATGAAATTTCCTTCCCAATGGTTTTATAATGGCGAGTTGGAAGCCGCTCCCGAAGTGCGTTACCGGGGCATCCTGGACTGGGATACCCCTATCCACTGGATTGACACCTCCGAAATGGATTTCAAAGAAGAATTTGTGGGAGAGACTTTCGGACGCATCAATAAAGCGGAAGCGGACCTGCTCCTATCAGAACTGAAAATCTACATCAACCGTATCGGTGGCAGCCGCATTCTGGAAGAAAAAATAGACTTCGGCATCATCTCCCCTTACAAGGCACAAGTGCAATATCTCCGCAACAAGATAAAGGCAGACGCTTCACTCAAGCCTTATCGCAGCTTGTTCACTGTAAATACGGTGGATGGCTTCCAAGGGCAAGAGCGCGATGTTATCTTCATCAGCCTTGTCCGCGCCAACGAAGAAGGGCAGATAGGATTCCTGAATGATTTAAGGAGAATGAATGTAGCCATCACCCGGGCACGTATGAAGCTGGTAATATTGGGAGAGGCAGAGACGCTGAAACATCACGGTTTTTACCGGAAGCTATTGGAGTTTATTCAAAATATAGGGAATCAATAATAAAGAAATACCCCCTCCGGTAACACCGAAGAGGGTATTTCACCTATTTATATAAAGCTGATTAATTGTTTTCCGGACGAAGTTTACGAACCGTAACAGCTGTCTGCCACATTTCGCTTTCACGCAAGGCTTTCAATTCTGCATTCAGCTTCTCACGATAATCGGGTTTGGAGTTACTGTCGATAGAAATCTGAGCTTCGTTACCCGACTTCACACTTGCATACAATTTCTGTACAACCGGCTTGATGGCATCATGGAACGGGGTCATCCAATCCAGCGCACCACGCTGTGCCGTAGTAGAACAGTTGGCATACATCCAGTCCATACCATTCTTGGCAAACAATGGCATCAAAGATTGAGTCAACTCTTCCACTGTTTCATTGAATGCTTCAGAAGGAGTATGGCCGTTTTCGCGCAATACCTCATACTGAGCCAACAGTAATCCCTGGATAGCACCCATCAAGGAACCACGTTCACCGGTCAAGTCGGAAGTGGCTTCACGGATGAAAGTTGTCTCGAACAAATATCCCGAACCGATGCCGATACCCAGTGCAATCGTCTTGTCAAAAGCCTTACCCGTAGCATCCTGATAGACGGCATATGATGAGTTCAAGCCACGACCCTCGAGGAACATGGTACGAAGTGAAGTACCGGAACCTTTGGGAGCAACCATAATAACATCAATATCTTTAGGAGGAACCACGCCGGTACGGTCGTTCCAGGTAATAGCAAAACCATGAGAGAAGTAAAGAGCCTTTCCGGGAGTCAAATAAGGTTTGATAGTCGGCCATACAGACATTACAGCTGCGTCAGACAACAGACACATGATGATAGTACCTTTCTGACAAGCCTCTTCGATGCCGAACAAAGTCTCACCCGGTACCCATCCGTCAGCCACAGCCTTTTCGTATGTCTTGCCCGGACGTTGTCCTACAATCACATTGAAACCGTTATCACGCAAGTTGCAAGCCTGGCCCGGGCCTTGTACGCCATAACCGATTACTGCAATTGTTTCATCTTTCAAAATCTCACGTGCTTTTTCCAAAGGAAATTCTTCGCGGGTCATTACATTCTCAATAACACCGCCAAAATTCAATTGTGCCATTTTTTGTTTTAATTTTTATTTGTGGCTTACGCCAACGTTGATAAATTTATTTATTTCTCTGTAAACATCACTTTAGAGCGACAGACCACTTCGCTGCCATTCTTTTTCACCTCCACATCGTAAACGCCCTCACCGGCATCATCCATGAACAAAGTCAACTCATCCCCATAATAGCTTTCGGCTACATATGCCATCTCAAAACGACGGATGCGCTTCTCCTTATACATCTCTATCGGGAACAAATCAAGGATATGCTCGATGTAACGGATGCTGTTCACATGCCCGTTAATGTCAATATCACTGTATTTGGCTACCAAAGTAGCAACCGGTTCCTTTGAGGCCACCTTTATCCGCGAAGGTTTTTCTATCGGGCAAGGTTCATCGCAAACATAATCTACAATGCTGCCACTATGAAGAGCCAGCAAATCTGCCGGCTTACGGGTATTCATGCTAATCATCGCCCAAACGGAACGTGCGTACCCAATCTTCTTGCCCTCTTTATCGATGATAGCGAAATTACGGTCTGTAAAAAGGCGATAGACATTCTCCACCCAAGTCTGAATGGAGAAATCTTCGTACTGATAAGGCATTTCATCCAGTTCGACAGCCAGACGGGACAATACCCAAGTATAATTGTCCTCGTTTAGAGTCGCGATGCCAAAACCGCGGTCGCTGGCATGGAAACCCGCACAATTCAACAAATGGTTGCCCAATACTCCCATGGTCAGCCGTCCGGTAAAGTCGACATGAAACGGTTCGGCAACAAACTTGTAGGTACCTATTTTATTGTTCTCGCTCATCATGATTCCTGGTGTTTACTTTGACGATATTTTGCTTCACGGTCCGCCAGATATTCATTGACACGCTCAAAGCAGCTGGTCGTAATGGCTACGCGACCCGAACGGACGAACTGAAGTACGCAATCCAACTGGCGCAACTCCTCATAAAGATTGGTTATTTCCTCACTCATGCCATTCTTCTCAACAATGGCAAATACAGCATTCACCTCCACAATACGGGCATTGTACTTACGGATTACTTTGGACACCTCCGGTTTTTCTTCCAGCGTAGGGGTCGTTATTTTATAAAGGGCAATCTCGTGCTGATAGATTTCATCATCCGTGAAATAATGGGCTTGCAGCACATCTATTTTCTTGGTAATCTGCTTGGTCACCTTTTCAATGGTATCCTTATCCGTCCAAGCGGTAATGGTATATTTATGTACCCCCTTGATGGAGGAGGCCGATACATTCAAACTCTCGATGTTTATCTGCCGGCGGGTAAACACAGCCGTCACCTGATTCAGCAAACCGGCAAAGTTTTCCGAATGAACAATGATTGTATATAGTTTTTTATCCATAGATAGAGTAAATTCTTTAATTTCGTATGACTTCAGCATTCCAACAACATCTGATTGACCGAACCGCCCGGAGGTGTCATCGGCATTACATTTCCTTCTTCCTCCACACAAGCTTCGAGCAGGAACGGTCCGTCAGTCGCTATCATCTCGTCAATCGCTTTTGCCAGCTCCTCGCGGGTCATTACCCTGCGTGCAGGAATATCATATGCCGAAGCAATCTTCATATAATCCGGATTCATCATCGGAGTAAACGAATAACGACGATTGAAGAACATCGCCTGCCATTGACGAACATTGCCCAGGAAGTTATTGTTCAACAGAATCATCTTCACCGGAGCCTTTTGTTCCATGATGGTACCCAGTTCCTGCAGGTTCATCTGCAAGCCGCCGTCTCCCATGAATACGCATACCGTGCGGTCCGGACGTCCAAAAGTGGCACCGATAGCTGCCGGAAGGCCGAAGCCCATAGTACCCAGGCCACCGGAAGTAACAATGCTACGTTCCTTACTGTATTTGAAATAACGGGCGGACATCATCTGATTCTGGCCGACATCAGTCACCAATATCGCCTCGTTATGGGTAGACTCACTCACAGCACGCACCACTTCACCCATGCTTAGCGCTTTTCCTGCCGGATGTAATTCCGGACGGATTACCTTTTCCTCTTCCACTTCCTCGTATTGTCGGAAACTGTCAATCCATTCCTGATGGTTGGCGGGTTCCAGCAATTGGGTAACGGCAGCCAGTGTCTCTTTGCAATCTCCCAAGACAGCAACATCGGTTTTTACATTCTTATCTATTTCGGCAGGGTCAATATCAAAGTGGATAATCTTCGCCTGCTTGGCATATGTTTCCAATTTGCCCGTCACACGGTCATCAAAGCGCATGCCTACGGCGATAAGGACATCACATTTATTGGTATTGATATTGGGCCCCAGGTTACCGTGCATACCAAGCATTCCTTTGTTCAACGGATGGTCCGTAGGCAATGCGGAAAGTCCCAATAAAGTGCATCCGGCAGGCATTCCGGCTTTCTCAATGAAAGCACGAAGCTCTTGCTGGGCTTCTCCCAGCTCCACGCCTTGTCCTACCAGCACCAAAGGCCGTTCCGCACCATTTATTAATTCAGCAGCCTGCCGTATGGCCTCCGGCTCCATTTCGGGAACTGGAAGATAGCTACGGACATAGTCCACCTTAGTAGGCGCATATTCTGTTTTCTCCACTTGGGCGTTTTTAGCAAAATCCAGCACGACCGGTCCCGGACGTCCGCTCTTTGCCACATAGAAAGCACGTGCCACTGCCCAGGCCACATCTTCTGCACGACGAATCTGGTAACTCCATTTCGTGATAGGCTGAGTAATGCCTACCAAGTCCACTTCCTGAAATGCATCCGTACCCAGAAAGTTCGTCCCTACCTGGCCGGCAATGACAACGATAGGCGTACTGTCAATCATGGCATCTGCAATGCCCGTGATAGTATTGGTAGCACCCGGTCCACTGGTAACCAGACAAACGCCAACCTCGCCTGATACACGTGCAAAGCCTTGTGCCGCATGGGTTGCTCCTTGTTCATGGCGAACCAAGATGTGGTTCAATTCCTTCCGGTGGTCGTATAAGGCATCGAATACCGGCATGATGCTCCCTCCCGGATAACCGAAAATAGTCTTTACTCCCTGATGCTCCAGAGAGCGCATCAATGCTTCTGCGCCTGTTATTAGAGCCTCACCCCGACCCTCTCCTTGGGAGAGGGAGGAAAAGTTACTCTTTTTATTATTATCAGCCATACTTTATCTATTCATTATATTTAAAAGCTCAATAGTAGCTTGAAAAATTTGTTTCATTCTCTCCTCCCCTCGCTTTCGGAAAGGGGGGCTTTTAATCAATCAGCCTCACAGCCCCTTTGTCAGCGGAACTCACCATACTGGCATATGCTTTCAATGCTTTGGAGACTTCACGGTTGCGGGTTACCGGAGTCATAGGGCGTGCTGCAAGCTCTTCATCCGTCAACTTCACATTGATAGAACGGTTCGGTATATCAATTTCGATAATGTCCCCATCCTTAATCTTGCCGATATTACCACCGGCAGCCGCTTCGGGAGAAACATGTCCGATACTTAGTCCGGAAGTACCACCACTGAAACGCCCGTCGGTAATCAATGCACACTCCTTACCCAGATGGCGGGATTTGATATAAGAAGTAGGATAAAGCATCTCTTGCATACCCGGTCCACCTTTCGGCCCTTCGTAAGTGATGACGACGACGTCTCCACTGACCACCTTTCCACCCAGAATACCGTCACAAGCCGCATCTTGTGAGTCGAAGACTTTCGCCGGCCCCGTAAATTTCCAGATACTCTCGTCTACACCGGCAGTCTTGACAACGCAACCGTCCTGAGCTATATTTCCCTTCAAAACCGCCAGACCACCATCCTTGCTGTATGCATGTTCCAAATCACGGATACAACCGGTCGCACGGTCCGTATCGAGTTCCTTATAAGACGCATTTTGTGAGCCGAGTACCAGATTGAACTTTCCGGCTGCCGCACTGGAGTATTTCTTGATTGCCTCTTTACATACATCAGAGCTGGTAATACTATACCGGTCGATTGCCTCTGCCAACGTCATTCCATCCACACGGTGGACATTCGTATCGACCAATCCGCCCTTGGCAAGCTCATCCATGATGGCAATGATGCCACCGGCACGGTTAACGTCTTGTACATGATACTTTTGGGTATTGGGAGCCACCTTGCATAAGCAGGGGGTCTTGCGGGAGAGCATGTCAATGTCGTCCATCTTAAAATCCGCTCCGGCTTCGTGAGCCACAGCCAACAAATGAAGTACCGTATTAGTGGAACCGCCCATCGCAATATCCAGCGTCATGGCATTCAAAAATGCCTCGCGGGTAGCAATACTGCGCGGGAGTACACTCTCATCCCCTTCTTCATAATATCTAAAGGCATTCTCTACAATCAACCTGGCTGCATCCTCAAATAGTTTCTTGCGATTTTCGTGAGTGGCTACAATCGTGCCGTTACCGGGCAGTGCCAATCCAATCGCTTCATTCAAGCAATTCATGGAATTAGCGGTAAACATGCCTGAGCAGCATCCGCAAGTGGGGCAGGCATGTTGCTCAATCTGTGCCACCTCTTTATCGCCCACACTTTCATCAGCAGATTTAATCATAGCATCAATCAAATCCAAATGTTGTCCGTTCCATTCCCCGGCTTCCATCGGACCGCCTGAAACAAACACAGTCGGTATATTCAGCCTCATAGCCGCCATCAACATCCCCGGAGTAATCTTGTCACAGTTACTGATGCAAACCATAGCATCCGCCTTATGGGCATTTACCATATACTCCACACTATCGGCAATGATATCTCTTGAAGGCAGGGAATAAAGCATACCGTCGTGTCCCATAGCGATACCGTCGTCAATGGCAATCGTATTGAACTCCGCAGCAAAACACCCCAGCTTTTCAATCTCTTCCTTTACAAACTGGCCTATTTCGTGCAGGTGTACATGTCCGGGGACGAATTGTGTAAATGAATTGACTATAGCGATAATGGGCTTACCCATCTGTTCCTTCTTCATACCATTCGCCGTCCACAATGCACGGGCTCCCGCCATGCGGCGACCTTGTGTGCTGAACGAGCTGCGTAACTGATGCTTCATTTTCAAATCTCCTTTTAATGAAAAAGCCTCTCCCACTATAGTGAGAAAGGCTTAATAAATTATCTTCTAACGTACGAATACATACATAACCTTTCTCACGCTCTTGATGCCACCACCACGACGCGAATAATATGCAGGACTGCCAGGTTAATAGATGTATATAAATTCATAACTTAATTCTTCTTTTTTGTTTCAAACGTGCTGCAAAGGTAAGGGCTTTTTTATAATCTCCAAACAAATTGAAGAAAAAAATAAGATAAATATGAATAATCGTAAGAAAATGTCGCCCTAAAATCCTATTTTATCACTTAACAGTTCTAAATAGAACCATTCAGACAGCCAATGTAAATGTATTGCCAATCATTGAAACCATTTAATAATCTGAAAATTACCAAAGGCTCTCTACATCCCGAAACAAATAATTCGTATCTTTGTCTCTTCAAATACTCAAAAAAAAGTATTTACTAATTAAATAAAGATAGAAAATTAATGGAAACAGTAGAAAACAAGTACATCACCGTAGCATATAAGCTGTACTCAATCGAAAACGGAGAAAAAGATTTCGAAGAAGAAGCACCCGTAGAGCATCCTTTTCAGTTTATCTCAGGTCTGGGAATGACACTCGAACCCTTTGAAGCCCAGATAAAAGACTTGCAGATAGGCGATAAATTCGACTTTACCATTCCGGCATCAGAAGCTTATGGTGAATATGACGACGACCATGTTATTGACCTCCCCAAAGAAATCTTCATGATAGAAGGAGAATTCGACAGCGACCGTGTAGTGGAAGGCGCCGTCATCCCCTTGATGACTTCTGAAGGTCAACGCATCAATGGAAGTGTAGTAGAAGTAAAGGAAGACGTAGTTGTAATGGACATGAATCATCCACTCGCAGGTTGTGATTTGAACTTTACCGGAGAAGTGGTGGAAAGCCGTCCGGCTACGAACGAAGAGCTTGCTGAAGTTGCCCGTATGATGGGTGGCGGTTGCGGCAGCTGCGGTTGTGGTGACTGTGGCGACGGATGCGGCGACCATGAATGTGGAGGCGGATGCTGCCACTAAAGAATTAAAAATTAAAGAATTAAAAATTAAAGAATCAGACTACACAGTATTAAGCATGCCGCATGGTAATTCTTTAATTTTTAATTCTTTAATTTTCAAATTCTATATTATTTACTTGTCATTATCTCCAATACCAATTTATCCGTTTCATTCATTCCTTTAGAACCGATTTTTGTCAGATTACGGATACTCTGATCCACATCCTCATCAATAATACCTTCCACGGAAGTTACACAACGGTTTTCCATGGCCATGATGGCCGAAAGCACTGCGGTGGAAACCCCGGTGGTGACTTTCAATGCACAACTGGGTTTGGCACCATCACAAATCATTCCGGTAAGATTGGCAATCATATTCTGAACTGCGTATGACACCTGCTCGTATGCACCGCCCATCAGCCAAGTGATGCCACAGCTGGAACCGGTAGCAGCAACCACACAACCGCATAAGGCGGACAAACGTCCCAAACTCTGCTTGATATAAATCACTGTCAAATGGCTCAACATAAGGGCACGGACAATCTCTTCCTCCGATTTTCCGTTTTCCTCGGCATAAATCAGGACCGGCAACGTAGCGGATATACCTTGGTTACCGCTGCCGGAATTACTCATCACCGGAATCATGGCACCTGCCATACGGGCGTCGCACGCACCCGAAGTATAAGAAAGGATATGTGAAAAGACACTGTCGCCCATCACACGATGTTCGTACGTGCCACGAAGGATTTTTCCCAGGCCATGCCCGTAATTGCCCTCGAAAGAACGCTCGGCGGCGGCCTTGTTCAGACGGGCAGTTTCGAGAATAAAACGGATTTCGTCCAGTGGGGCGGTCAATGCGAAGTCATAGACTTTACGGAGAGACAAATCCAAAGTATTCCCCTCTGCTTCCGTGCTTGCGACAGCTTGCTTATTCAACAACACTTCGCTGTTGCGCGCCACATATATAAAGGTGGTATGCCCACCGGCAATAATAGCGGTCGCCTTATCTCCTCCGGCCTCGCAACACACTTCTATATAGAGTTTCTCTTCTATATCGTTTTTTAAGGATATATGAATACGCTTTTCGTCAATAAAACGCTTTCCTGCCTCCATTGCTTCCGGCGTACTGTCTTTCAAGACTTCCAACTGATATTCGGACTTGCCTATCAAAGCGCCCAACGCCACGGCAATGGGCAGTCCAATCATTCCCGTACCCGGAATGCCTACGCCCATCGCATTCTTCAAGATATTGGCACTTAAAAGCACCGTTACTTTCTCCGGGCGCTTGTTCAATACTTCCGCAGCTTTCGCCACACATAACGCCACTGCAATAGGTTCTGTACAACCAATAGCAGGAATTACTTCACGCTTGACCAATGAGATGATTTGCTGTCGTTCTGTCTCCGTCATATCCGTCTTAATTATTTAATTATCGATACTGCAAATGTAGAAAAAAAACTAAAATAAAAAGAGACCGAACTCCTATTTTACAACAGAGTTCGGTCTCTTCAAGAAAAACACGGATGTATTATTTGAAACAGTTATCTCATTTCACAAAGTTCAATCCAAGTTCCATCTCATTTGTTTTGGCAAACACTTCCGGTGCTTGTTCCAATATAGCTTCTACAACACCTGCAAACATAGCGAAGTCCGGATTACTTGTAGCAGCTTCTTTAATGGCGGCTACAATTTCTTCATTCTCTAATAAAGACAACAGAATATCAATAAGTTTCGATCCCAACTCTTTGTCAATATAAACAGCCAGTTCATTGCCTTCTTCATTAACCGAATAGCCCAAAGGAATTCCGCTGGAAAGCATCGGAATCAATTCCATCAATTTAGGCAGCACAACCGGAATAACAGTTTCCATATCCAGCCCCTTGGTAGTCATTTTCTGCACAGCACCTATGATGGCATCCACATTCAAGTATAAATACAGTTTCTCATTTTTCACCGCATACTGTACCATATTCAACGGAGAATTCTGGAATTTTGGTGAAACTATATCGGCCACATCAGAATAAGAAGCTACAATATTGCCATCTTCCCTGAAAGTAACGCTCTGCAACAAACAAGACAATATCTCATTCACTCCCATCTTTTTGTCTCCTACCGGTATAATACCCATGGCAGACATCAAAGTGATAAACGCACCCGGTTGAAGTTCAACAGGCTGAGCACCAGGAAAAGGGACCAGAACTACAGAGAACGGTTTCTCCGAGTTCCAAACAACATGCAACGGATTTTTCTCCGCATAAGGGTCATAAGAGAAAAGATTCCATGTGTTTCCAGCCAACGCATTGTCACCGGCCAACTTTACTTCCAAGGCCAGATTCAATTTGCCTTTCTCTACAGCACCTTCATATTTCATGCTATAATTATCGGCAACATGTTCACCTGCAAAAGTATAGCCACTTTCTGCCGGTTGCAAAGCCGCTGAAAACGTAACCTTAGGTTCGCCCGGTATCACGCCCGGATTTACCAGTCCGGATGCCATAGTCTCTTTAGTCAACGCAATATCAGCACCCTCTAATGTAATGTCGGCACTTTTCCCATCTGCCGTATTGAAAGTGACCTTCTTTCCCAAAAGCACTTCACCACCATAAGTAAGTTCCAGCTCCGACGATACATAAGAAGCATTTACTTCCGGAAGTGACTTAACTTCATCGTCATCATCACTACAAGCCGTAAACAAACTCATTGAACAAATCAATGCAAACAAATAAAATAAATTCTTTTTCATACTTTTAAGAATACTTGTTTAGTTAATAAAAGGCTTCCCTAGAAGCCATCAATTTCCTATTTTAAAATCAAGAGTGCAAAGTAACACCTTTTAAGGTTACAGTACAAGGTCTTTTCTAAAAAAAGGATGTTCTATTTTTAATACTCTCCGTATTTAAATGCAGCAACGGTGGCAGTCTTAATCACGGCTCTTCATTTGAAGGGTTCATTCAAAAGAGTCAGAGAAATTATCGAGAATCGCTCCCTCTTCATTGTTGCTCTGCCAAAGAACGGCAATCCTGCCACAGGACATAAGTTTCCCGCCCAATAGACATTTGCAAAAAAGTTGCAAGATACATATAATAAAGTTCTTAAGTATTTGTTGTAAAAATGCCAAAGACATGTCGCAAGTTCTATCCCAAGCCTTGGGATAGACATGCCCAACCTTGGAACGCATATCCCCAACTTTGGGACACCTATCCGCAAGCTTGGTTTTCACTTCTTTATCGCATATGCCCTCAACTCCCTTAAATGAAAGCCATGCAGTCTTAATGCAAAAAAATGCTTTTCATTCAAACGAATCCCAAAAAAAGTTGTTACCTTTATAAAGTGAAAAGTATTTTCATAAGAGAGATATTGGCGCATGAGCCTCATATATAAACCTTTAAAGCATTTGATATGTTCAACTCATTTGGAAATATTCTCCGCCTTACCAGTTTTGGGGAATCACACGGTAAGGGTGTAGGAGGAGTGATAGACGGATTCCCTGCAGGAATAGTCATTGATATGGATTTCGTCCAGGCAGAACTCGACCGACGCCGCCCCGGACAGTCACGTATCACTACCGCCCGGAAAGAAGGTGATAAAGTGGAGTTCCTCTCCGGCATCTTCGAAGGAAAATCCACGGGCTGCCCCATAGGATTCATTGTATGGAACCAAAACCAGCATTCTGACGATTACAATAATCTGAAAGAAGTCTACCGCCCGTCACATGCCGATTATACTTATAAAGTGAAATATGGCATCCGCGACCACCGCGGAGGCGGACGTTCATCAGCCCGTGAAACAATCTCGCGTGTAGTGGCGGGCGCCCTGGCCAAATTGGCGCTGAAGCAGCTGGGTATATACATCACGGCGTACACTTCACAAGTAGGTCCTATCCGCCTTGAAGAAAATTATACCGCATACGACCTCGACCTGATAGAGACCAATCCGGTCCGCTGCCCCGACCCGGCGAAGGCAAAAGAAATGGAAGAACTCATCTTCAAGATAAAGGGAGAAGGAGATACCATCGGAGGAGTGGTGACTTGTGTCGTTAAAGGATGCCCCATCGGACTGGGACAACCGGTATTCGGCAAGCTCCATGCAGCGCTCGGAGCAGCCATGCTCAGCATCAATGCGGCAAAAGCATTCGAGTATGGAGACGGTTTCAAGGGATTAAAGCAAAAAGGCTCGGAACAGAATGACGTGTTTTACAACAACAACGGACGTATCGAGACCCGCACCAATCATTCGGGCGGTATACAAGGTGGAATCAGTAACGGGCAAGACATCTATTTCCGTGTAGCCTTCAAACCCGTGGCAACCGTACTGATGGAGCAACACACCGTGAACATTGACGGTGTAGACACCACCCTGAAAGCCCGAGGACGCCATGACCCGTGCGTATTGCCACGCGCAGTACCCATCGTGGAAGCAATGACAGCAATGACATTGTTGGATTATTACCTGATTGACAGAACAACACAACTATAATATTCACCCATGGAAATAAAGAAATACATCACCGAGAACGAGCCTAAAATGCTGGAAGACTTGTTCAGCCTCATTCGCATTCCAAGCATCAGTGCCAAACCCGAGCATCACGACGATATGCTTGCCTGCGCCGAACGCTGGGCACAGTTGCTGCTCGAAGCCGGAGCGGATGAAGCCCTCGTAATGCCCTCCAAAGGTAACCCGATTGTTTTTGGACAGAAAATCGTAGACCCGGACGCCAAGACCGTATTGGTATATGCCCACTACGACGTGATGCCAGCCGAACCTCTCGAACTTTGGAAAAGCGACCCCTTTGAGCCGGAAATACGCGACGGACATATCTGGGCACGTGGTGCTGATGATGACAAAGGGCAATCTTTCATACAAGTGAAAGCGTTTGAATACCTCGTACGCAACGAACTGCTGCAAACCAACGTAAAATTCATCTTCGAAGGAGAAGAAGAAATCGGTTCGCCCAGCTTAGAAAGCTTCTGCCAGGAGCACAAAGAGTTGCTGAAAGCAGACGTCATTCTGGTTTCGGACACCAGCATGCTTGGTGCAGACCTGCCTTCACTGACCACCGGACTGCGCGGACTGGCCTATTGGGAAATAGAAGTGACCGGCCCCAACCGCGACCTGCACAGCGGTCACTTCGGCGGTGCTGTTGCCAACCCCATCAATGTGCTTTGCCAGATAATCAGCCAAGTGACGGACGCAGAGGGACGTATCACCGTACCGGGCTTCTATGACGATGTGGAAGAAGTTCCCCAAGCCGAGCGCGACATGATAGCCCGCATTCCTTTCGACGAAGAGAAATACAAAAAGGCTATCCATGTAAAAGCACTTTTCGGAGAGAAAGGTTACAGTACGCTGGAACGTAACAGTTGCCGTCCGTCTTTCGACGTATGCGGCATCTGGGGCGGATATACGGGTGAAGGGTCCAAGACCGTGCTCCCATCCAAAGCATACGCCAAGGTATCCTGCCGGTTGGTTCCCCACCAGGACCACCACAAGATATCCCGGCTCTTTGCCGACTACATTCTGGACATAGCGCCGGATTCAGTACAGGTAAAAGTCACTCCGATGCATGGAGGCCAAGGATATGTATGTCCCATCACCCTACCCGCCTACCAAGCCGCCGAAAAAGGTTTTGAAAAAGCTTTTGGAAAGAAACCGCTGGCAGTGCGTCGGGGTGGAAGTATCCCCATCATCTCCACTTTCGAGCAAGTACTGGGCATCAAAACCGTTCTGATGGGCTTCGGGCTCGAATCCAACGCCATCCACTCACCTAATGAGAATATACCGTTGGACATCTTCCGTAAAGGAATAGAAGCTGTTGTTGAATTCTACCTCAATTATAAATAAAACAAGAAAATCAGGATGAAAGACTTCCAAATTCAAGCCATCGGCCTGATGTCTGGCACTTCCCTTGACGGGCTGGACGTATGTTGTTGCACTTTCCGGCAGCAAGCCGGAAAATGGTCTTTCCACATAGACTGTGCAAAAGGCTATAGCTACCCCGACGCCATGAAGCAGATATTGGGTACCGGTGCACAGACAATGAGTGCTTTGGAGTTCATCACTTTCCACAGCTCCTATGGAAAGTTTCTCGGTGAACGTGTCAACGAGTTCATGCAAGAATTTGGAGTCCACCCCGATATTATCGCTTCCCACGGGCATACCATCTTCCATGAGCCTCAAAAGAGAATCATGTACCAAATAGGTGACGGAGCCGCCATTGCCGCTGAAACCCGTATACCTACCGTTTCGGATTTCCGGCGGCTGGACATCATGCTGGGTGGGCAGGGCGCTCCACTCGTACCTATTGGCGACCGGTTGCTTTTTGCCGACTACGACTTCTGTTTGAATATCGGCGGTTTCTCCAACATCTCATTCGAGCAGGATGGGCGGCGCATCGCTTTTGACATCAGTCCGGTGAATTACGTCATCAACCATTACTGCCGGCAAATAGGATTGGAATTTGACCGTGACGGCGAGATAGCACGGCAAGGCAACATCTGCCAAGAACTGCTGGACGAACTGAACGGAATGGATTTCTACCATCAGTCCGGACCGAAGTCATTGGGACGGGAGTGGGTGGAAACGCTAGTATATCCCATGCTCGAGCGTTATGGCTTGAGTATGGAGAATATGCTACGTACCTTTTACGAGCATGCCGCCTGGCAAATATCACGCATCATCACCGCCCGCCCCTTGCCCGATGGTAACGGAAAACTGCTGATTACCGGCGGAGGTGCATTCAACAAGTTCCTCATAGAACGTATCGACGCCTTGTGTCCGTGTGAAATCGTGATTCCCAGCCGGCAAATCATAGAATACAAGGAAGCCCTAATCTTTGCTTTCCTGGGTGCCCTCTATATGGCGGACACACCCGGATGCCTCGCCTCGGTGACGGGAGCCACGACAGATAATATCGGAGGGATGCTGTTTAAAATATAGTCAATTTTACCATTATGGAAAAATCAAAAGACACCTGGACTGTCTTATCCAGCGAATACCTTCATCGGGCTCCGTGGCTCACTGTGCGTAAGGACCATGTAGTGCTACCCAACGGCAACCACATCCCCTCCTATTATATATTGGAATATCCCAACTGGGTGAATACCATTGCCATCACCCGTGATGGACAATTTGTCTTTATCCGCCAATACCGGCATGGCATACAAGAAACGTCCTATGAGCTCTGTGCAGGGGTATGCGAAGAAGAGGACGGCTCTCCGATGGTTTCCGCACAACGGGAACTTTTGGAAGAAACCGGCTATGGAAACGGAGTATGGAAAGAGTTCATGCAAATCTCTCCCAATCCAAGTACCCACACCAACATTACCTACTGTTTCCTGGCTACGGACGTGGAGAAAATCTCCGAGCAACACTTGGAAGATACGGAGAACCTGACCGTACACCTGCTTTCCTTGCAGGAGGTCAAGGACTTGCTGCAACAAGGAAGCATCCGCCAGGCGCTGATGGCTGCTCCCCTCTGGAAATACATGGCGGAGAGAATTATTTAATGTGATTACCCTTATTCAAACGGCTTGCGGAATGTACATCCGGATTTCCATTCGGAACAACCGTAAGCCGTTTTCCCCTTGATAACGGTACCTTTTCCGCAAAGCGGACAAGGCTGGCCGACGAAGTCATCAGCTTGTACGGAAGCCTCCGTACTTGAAGCTGCCACAGCGCCCGAAGCCTGCTCCGTCTTTTTACCTGCGGCGGCAGACTTTCTCGGTGTTCTTTTCTTCGGCTCCTTTTTCGGCTTATCGGCAGCCTCTGTCTTGGCAGAAACCTTACTGCCCTTTTCGGGAGCAGGCGCTTGGATGGTGATGTGGCGGTTGCTGTTATCAGAAAGTACACTCATCACGACTTCCGATACCATCTGCTTCAATTCTTCCAAGAATTGTCCGGCATTATATGTCCGCCTTTCTATCTCACGTAGCTTTTTCTCCCAGATACCGGTCAGTTCCGCCGACTTCAACAGCTCCTCATGGATAATCTGTATCAGCTCCACACCGGTAGGGGTGGCTATCAGGTTCTTCTTTTCCTTGCGGATATAGTTTCGCTTGAACAGCGTCTCGATGATGGCTGCACGGGTAGATGGACGACCGATACCGTTTTCCTTCAGCGCATCACGCAGTTCGTCGTTATCCACCAGCTTGCCCGCCGTTTCCATAGCACGCAGCAGGGTGGCTTCCGTATAAGGCCGGGGCGGCTGCGTCCACTTCTCATACAAATCGGGGACGTGCGGTCCGCTTTCTCCTTTCACAAAAGCCGGAAGCACATTCTCCTCTTCTCCCTTCTCCTCTTTCTCCTCCTGCGATTGTGCCGAGGGGGTGCCGAAGATAATACGCCAACCCGGTTCCAGAATCTGCTTGCCGGTGGCCTTGAACTCTATGCTCTCTACCTCGCCCAATACGGTGGTAGTGGCAAACTTACAATCGGGATAGAATACAGCAATGAAACGGCGTGCTATCAAATCGAATACGCGACGCTCCATATCCGTCAGATTCTGCGGATGCTGGCCGGTAGGAATAATGGCGTGGTGGTCTGTTACCTTCGAGTTATCGAAAACCTTTTTGGACTTCAACAATGCAGTTCCTGTCAAAGGGGCTGTAAATGTCTCGTAATCACGCAGACCTTTCAAGATGCCGGGGCATTTGGGATAGATGTCATCACTCAAATAGGTAGTGTCTACACGTGGATAGGTAGCCACTTTCTTCTCATACAAAGACTGGATGATTTTCAGCGTCTCATCAGCGGAATAGGCAAACTTCTTGTTACATTCCACTTGCAAAGAAGTCAAGTCAAACAAGCGGAGTGGCGCCTCCCTCCCCTCTTTCTTGGTGACATCCGTCACGGTAAAAAGAGAATTCTTAATCTGGTCCAATAAAACAAGCCCACGTTCGCGGTCGGTAATGGGGTCGATACCCCGATTCTCTTCTTCTTTTTTAGGTTTCTTCCCGGCAGCTATAGCCTCTTTCTGCTTCTCGGCTTCCAATACCAGTTCCTCCTCACTTTTCCGGAGGATGGCAGAGAAAGTGGAATCTCGATAGACGGTCTTCAGCTCCCAGTATTGCTTGGGAACAAAATTCTGTATTTCCAACTGACGGTTTACAATCAGCGCCAGTGTCGGCGTTTGCACACGGCCGATAGAAAGTACCTGCCGGTTCTGCCCATACTTCATGGTGTAGAGGCGGGTGGCATTCATCCCGAGCAGCCAGTCGCCAATGGCACGCGACAAGCCTGCTTCGTACAAAGGCTGGAAATCCGACGCATCGCGCAGCTTGGCAAAGCCCTCACGGATGGCTTCCTCTGTCAATGAAGATATCCAAAGACGTTTCACCGGGCAACGTGCCCCGGCTTTCTGCATCACCCAGCGCTGTATCAATTCTCCTTCCTGCCCGGCATCACCGCAGTTTATAATCATATCGGCATGTTGCATGAGGTTCTCTATCGTATGGAACTGGCGCTCGTATGTGGGATTGCTAATCAGCTTAATGCCGAAACGGGGAGGTATCATGGGGAGGCTTCCCAAACTCCATGACTTCCAGTTAGGGGTATATTCATGCGGCTCCTTCAGCGTACAAAGATGGCCGAATGTCCAGGTCACCTGGTATCCGTTTCCTTCGATGTATCCATCCTTCTTTTCTTTCGCTCCCAATACATCGGCTATGTCACGCGCCACAGAGGGCTTTTCGGCAATACAAACTATCATTCGTTATTCTTTTAGCGGGACAAAGGTAATAAAAAGGGGGCAAGAACGAAACTATAAGCAAGAAACGATAACATAGACCAGGTGATTTTTCTCCCCCAAAGCTGACGTACGGACATAAAAAAAGGAGTACCGCTGTACTCCAACCTTTGTTAACCTTAAATCTAATACTATGAAAAACACATTGCAAAGATACGGACTTCTGATAAATCTGCAAATTATCCAACTAAAAAAGTATGTTCTATAACACAGATTAAGAAAAAGGGACGGATATGTAAACACATACCGTCCCTCTTTTAACATTTAACGTGTCGGATTATTCTTCATCCAACAAGATTTCCAATATCTGGCAAGCAGCCTTGGCAACCGGAGTACCGGGGCCGAAGATGGCAGCTACACCTGCCTTGTAAAGGAAGTCATAGTCTTGTGCGGGAATTACACCACCGGCAATCACTACGATATCCTCGCGTCCCAACTTCTTGAGCTCTTCGATAATCTGCGGAACCAATGTCTTGTGTCCGGCAGCCAATGAAGAAACCCCCACTACATGAACGTCGTTCTCAACCGCTTCGCGGGCAGCCTCGGCCGGTGTCTGGAACAAGGGTCCCATATCCACGTCGAAGCCACAGTCGGCATATCCGGTTGCAACAACCTTGGCACCGCGGTCGTGACCGTCCTGGCCCATCTTGGCTACCATGATACGAGGCTGACGTCCCTCTTTCTTCGCAAACTTCTCCGCCAATTCACAAGCACGGTGGAAGTCGCTGTCATTCTTACTTTCTGATGAATACACGCCTGATATAGTTCTAATTACTGCTTTATAACGTCCTACAATCTTTTCGCAAGCATAAGAGATTTCCCCCAAAGTGGCACGGACACGGGCTGCCTCGACAGCCAGTTCCAGCAAGTTACCCTTACCTGTCTTTACACATTCAGTAATAGCCTCCAATGCCTTGTCCACTTCTGCCTGGTTACGTCCTTCCTTCAGACGCTTCAGGTTTTCAATCTGTTCCTGACGGACAGCCGTATTGTCGATTTCAAGAATATCAATCGGAGCTTCTTTCTCCAGACGATACTTGTTCACGCCGACAATGGTCTGTGAACCGCTATCAATACGGGCTTGTGTACGTGCAGCAGCCTCTTCGATACGCATCTTGGGAATACCGGTTTCGATGGCTTTTGCCATACCGCCCAGCTTCTCTACTTCCTGAATCAATTCCCAAGCCTTGTGAGCCAACTCATTGGTCAAACTTTCCACATAATAAGAGCCACCCCATGGGTCTACATTCTTGCAAATGTAAGTTTCTTCCTGAATATAAATCTGCGTATTACGTGCAATACGTGCAGAGAAATCCGTCGGCAAGGCAATAGCCTCGTCAAGAGCATTGGTATGCAGTGACTGGGTATGTCCCAATGCAGCAGCCATCGCCTCGATACAAGTACGGCCCACATTGTTGAACGGGTCTTGCTCTGTCAGCGACCAGCCGGAAGTCTGGGAGTGCGTACGCAAAGCCAGCGACTTCGGATTCTTCGGGTTGAACTGCTTCACAATCTTTGCCCACAACATACGTGCGGCACGCATTTTGGCAATTTCCATAAAGTGGTTCGTTCCGATGGCCCAGAAGAAAGAGAGACGCGGTGCGAAAGCATCGATGTCAATACCCGCAGCCGTTCCGGCACGCAGATATTCCAAACCGTCTGCCAGGGTGTAAGCCAACTCGATGTCTGCCGTAGCACCCGCTTCCTGCATGTGGTAGCCGGAGATGGAGATAGAGTTGAACTTAGGCATTTTCTGGGAAGTATATTCAAAGATATCAGAGATAATCTTCATAGAGAATGCAGGCGGGTAGATATAGGTATTACGCACCATGAATTCCTTCAAGATATCGTTCTGGATAGTACCAGCCATTTCTTCTAACTTGGCACCCTGCTCCAGACCTGCGTTGATGTAGAATGCCATAACGGGAAGTACGGCACCGTTCATGGTCATGGAGACGGACATCTTGTTCAAAGGAATTCCATCGAACAGCACCTTCATATTCTCCAAGGAACAGATAGACACACCTGCCTTACCTACGTCACCCACTACACGTTCGTGGTCGGGGTCGTAGCCACGGTGAGTGGCCAAGTCGAAAGCTACGGACAGACCTTTCTGTCCGGAAGCCAAATTACGACGGTAAAAGGCATTTGATTCTTCCGCTGTGGAAAAGCCTGCATACTGGCGGATGGTCCAAGGACGCAACGTATACATCACCGAGTACGGACCACGCAGATAAGGAGGAAGCCCGGCAGCATAGCCCAAGTGTTCCATTCCCTCAAGGTCTTCTTTTGTATAAACAGGCTTCACCTCAATGTGTTCCGGCGTTTTCCAATCAGCATGGATGCCGTTAGCCTTTTGCCACTCAGCACCGTTGACGGGCTGAAAAGCGGCATATATATCTAAGTTTTTAAAATCTTTTCGCATCATGTTATTTACGATTTGACGATTTACGATTTACGATTGAAGTTGCTTACTTCAAAAGTTTGGCGTTGAATTCTTTTAATGTCTCTAATACGTTGACACGGACATGGATAAAGTTCTCGATACCGGCAGCCTTCAAGTCGTCCATGCAAGCAGGAGCACCGGCTACGATAAACATGGCACGGCCATTCAGAGCCTTGAAGGCAGGAACAGCATATTCTGCATATTCATCATCACTTGAACACAATACCACGATGTCGGCCTTGGCAGCCATAGCTGCTTCTATACCTTCTTCTACGGTGGGGAAACCGAGGTTATCCACAACTTCGTATCCGGCACAAGCCAGAAAGTTGCAAGAGTACTGTGCACGTGCCTGGCGCATGGCCAGATTACCGATAGTCAGCATAAACGCTTTCGGGCGTTTGCCGGAAGCCTCTGTTTCGAGACGCAACGCTTCAAATTCACTGGCAGCACGGTCAAAGTTCAGTGTCGGAACATCTTTTTCGCAGGTATGTCCGCCGCCGCAACAGCAAGTAGCCTCAACCGGTTTCTTATCTCCCGCCTTTTCATTAAAGTTGGGGAACTGGTTGGTACCCAGCAACACTTCCTTACGCTTGGCGACTGCAGCATGACGGGCCTTGTTGCTTTCGTTTACGGCAGCCTGCACTTTTCCGGCTTTCACGGAAGCATAGAAACCACCGTCTTCTTCTACAGCGAGGAAGAGGTCCCAAGCCTGCTTGGCAATAGAGACGGTCAAATTCTCGATATAGTAAGAACCTGCAGCCGGGTCAATAACCTTATCGAAGTGCGATTCTTCTTTCAACAGCAGTTGTTGGTTACGCGCCATACGCTCAGAGAATTCGTTAGGAGCATCATAAGTCTTGTCGAACGGAGTAACCGTCATTGAGTCAACGCCGGCAAGGGCGGCACTCATCGCCTCAGTCTGCGTACGCAACAAGTTTACGTGTGCATCAAACAAAGTCAAGTTGAATGAAGAAGTTTCCGCATGAATCTTCATCTTGGCTGCACAGCGGCATTCGTTATCCTTACCCTTGTTGTCGCAGTCGCGCAGACACTCGGGACTGTAAGAAGCCACAATATTAGCCCACAGCATACGTGCAGCACGGAATTTAGCTATTTCAAGGAAGTAGTTGGAACTGATACCGAAATTGAACTTAATCTTCTTGGCTACCATTGCAGCCGGCAGACCGGCATCAACCAGCTGATTCATATATTCATTACCCCAAGCCAAAGCATAACCCAGTTCCTGGAAAATATAAGAACCCGCATTGTTTAATGTCAACGCGTTCACATTCAATACACGGTATTTCGGAAGGGAAGCGGTAGCCTCGAGCAGCGCCTTGGCTGTTGCCACCATATCACCTTTTTCTTTACCTTTGGCCAGCATTTTGTTGAAGTAGTCATAGTTGATGGAGCCCTGCAATTTCGTCAAGTCATAATCCTTCTTCTGGAAATAAGCGACAAGAAGTTCTGCAAGTTCCACCACATGCCCCTGGCAGGTAGAGAAATTCAACTCGACACATTCCGCGCAGATATCTTTCAACAAAGTTTCAATATACTCTGCGTTCAATTCCTTGGCCTTTACATGGAAAGAGAGTGAATCTACACCTTTATTCAAGATGTCCAACGCCTTGGCATTGGCCTCTTTGGGGCATTCCACTTTGATTTCCTGACGAACAAGCCATTCATTGTTGTCTTTCTTGGTACCTCTGAGATAAGGAAACTCGCCGGGAAGGGCATCTGTCGTCTTCAAACCTTCCAGGTCCTCCATACGGTAGAAAGGTTTCACCTTAAATCCTTCGTTTGTCTTCCAAACGAGCTTCTTCTCGAAATCCGCCCCTTTCAGGTCTGCGGTAACTTTCTCCATCCACTGCTCAGTGGAAACGGGAGAAAAGTCGGAGAAGAGTTTTTCTTTACTGTCTGCCATAGTTTATTTAAAATTTAAATAGATGAATACTATTCATTTTTGTCATCAAGAGACTTGCAAATATAAACAAATACTTAGAACAAAATCTTTTTTTAGAGAAAATTGCACTAACAGATGACTCCGTGCCCATACGGATTCAGCGTATTCACCGGAAGCATACTCTACTTTTGCAAAGTTGATATAGCAAAAAGTACCACAAAGCCTTTGCCACCTCCTTTTTATTAAGTATTTTTGCGCGAAATTTTAAAAAACGACATATTAATAGGTACTATGAATTGGTTAGAAAGCTTGCTATGGGACTCTTCATCTGTCGCTCACATCGTTTGTTTGTATGCATTCGTAATATCTGTGGGCGTATTGCTGGGTAAGATTAAGATTTTCGGGGTATCGTTGGGGGTTACATTCGTCCTCTTTGCCGGTATCCTGATGGGCCATTTTGGCTTCACGGGCGAAACACACATTTTGCATTTTATCCGCGAATTCGGTTTGATTTTATTTGTATTCTGTATCGGTCTGCAAGTCGGGCCCTCCTTTTTTTCTTCCTTTAAGAAAGGGGGTATGCGGCTGAACATGCTTGCTGTCGGTATCGTGTTGCTGAATATCGCAGTAGCATTGAGCATCTACTTCATTGACGGAGGGATAGACCTGCCAATGATAGTAGGTATTCTCTATGGTGCCGTAACCAATACTCCGGGTCTGGGTGCCGCACAAGAAGCCCTGAACCAGATAAACTATACGGGAGACCCCATTGCATTGGGATATGCCTGCGCCTATCCGCTTGGTGTGGTAGGTATCATAGGTTCCATCATAGCCATCCGCTATATTTGCCGGGTGAACCTCAAGAAGGAGGAACAGGAACTCAATACGCAGGAAGCAGATGTAAAGCATCAGCCGCACATGCTTCACCTCGAGGTACGCAATGAATCAATTTCCGGAAAGACCCTGCTCCAGATAAAGGATTTTCTGGGACGCCCGTTTGTATGTTCGCGCATACGCCACGAGGGGCACGTCAGTATCCCCAATCATGAAACAATATTCCACGTAGGAGACCAGCTCTTCATCGTATGTTCCGAAGAAGATGCCGAAGCGGTAACCGCCTTTATCGGAAAAGAAATACACGTAGACTGGGAAAAACAGGACACTCCGATGGTTTCCCGCCGTATCCTCGTCACTAAATCTGAAATCAATGGCAAGAAGCTGGGAAGCCTCCACTTCCGCAGCATGTACGGTGTAAATGTAACCCGTATCAACCGTTCGGGTATGGACTTGTTTGCCGATCCCAATCTGGTACTTCAGGTAGGTGACCGTGTAATGGTGGTAGGCCAGCAGGATGCCGTAGAACGTGTAGCCGGCGTATTGGGTAATCAGTTGAAACGTTTGGACACTCCGAATATCGTAACTATTTTTGTGGGAATCTTTTTGGGAATCCTGCTGGGAAGCCTCCCTATTGCATTCCCGGGTATGCCGACACCGGTTAAGTTAGGTCTTGCTGGTGGTCCGCTGGTAGTTGCCATCCTCATCGGACGTTTCGGTCACAAAATGCATCTTGTGACGTACACCACCATGAGTGCCAACTTGATGTTGCGTGAAATCGGTATCGTGCTCTTCCTTGCCAGTGTCGGTATAGAAGCTGGTGAGCATTTTGTACAAACAGTAGTAGAAGGTAGCGGATTACTGTATGTAGGCTATGGATTCCTGATAACTGTTATCCCCTTGTTGATAATCGGTATGATAGCCCGTTTCTACTGCAAAGTGAACTACTTCACCCTGATGGGTTTGATAGCAGGTAGCAACACAGACCCTCCCGCATTGGCATACGCCAATCAGACATCAGGCAATGATGCTCCGGCAGTAGGTTACTCCACGGTATATCCATTGACAATGTTCCTGCGTATTCTGGCGGGACAGATGATATTACTGACAATGATGTAGGAGGAATTAAGGAATTAAAATTAAAGGCTGCGTAGTTGGGTTAAACCAACATTGCGCAGCCTTTAATTTTAATTCCTTAAAGTTTCAGCTTCTTCTTGACGAACTCTTCTATAAAGTCCACCGTAGCTTCAATACCCAATACGGAAGAATCGATACACAAGTGGTATGTTTCGGCAGCTCCCCATTTTTTGTAGCTGTAGTAGTTATAGTATTCGGCACGCTTCTTGTCCGCTTTGTTCATCATCTCCTCCGCTTCACGCTCAGTAATGGAATACATTCGGCAAATACGCTTGATGCGCTCCTCATTGGAGCAGGAAATGAAGACATTGACACAGCGTGGATGTTCTCGCAGGATGTAATCGGCACAACGCCCCACAAACAAGCAGGACTTCTCCTCCGCCAATCTGCGTATCACGTCACTCTGCACTTTGAACAGAGCATCATTACTCAAGCAATTCGTGGCTGGGATAGCCCCGTCACTGACAAAAGGGAAACGCATGCCGAAGAGCCCTCCAATAATACCTTGTGAAGCTTTCTCATCAGCTTTCTCAAAAAACTCACAACACAGTCCACTCTCTTCAGAAGCCAACCTAATCAGTTCCTTATCATAAAAGTCAATACCCAGACGGGCAGCCAGTTTCTCGCCTATCTCCCGTCCGCCACTGCCCAGTTGACGGCCTATATTGATTATAAAATTATTGCCCATACGCTTGTTCATCTATTGGTTTGCAGATAGCAAATATAAATATTCTTACGGAATATCTGCAGAAAGTAGGAAGAAAAATTCAAAGCCTCTCCCCCGACCCATCCCTACAAGGGAGAGGTTCTGAATTTGCGGAATTGACAAACCAACATCACCAATGCTATCAAACTTGCAAGCAAATCGGATACCGGCATGCTGTACCACACTCCTGCCACTCCGAAAAACTGCGGCAGGACAAGCAGGCAAGGAAGCAGGATCAGCATCTGCCGGGTGAGGGAAAGGAATATCGCTTTGCCTGCCATGCCTATGCTCTGGAAAAAGTTGGAAGTCACCATCTGGAAACCAATAATCGGGAAGAACATTACCGTAATACGCAGTCCCGTGACCGAAAGCTCTGTCAGTTCCGCATCCGATGTAAAGATGCCCACCACCAGGTCCGGCACCAGCATACCGACCAGAAAGCCGAAAGTGGTCACTGCCGTGGCATAGATTATCGTCAGTCTCAGCACCTTGTTCACCCGTCCGTACAGCTTCGCCCCAAAGTTATATCCGGCAATAGGCTGCATTCCCTGATTCAGCCCCATCACAATCATCACTACAATGAAAACCAGACGGTTCACGATGCCGAAAGCCCCGATAGCCAAGTCGCCGCCATACTTCTTCAACCCCTGATTGATAATGATAACGATGAAGCAGGCTGCCAGGTTCATCAGGAAAGGAGACATGCCGATAGCAAGCGAATCGAATACAATCTTACGTTTCAGACGGAATATCCCCCGGTGGAAATGCAACAGCTCGTCCTTATTGCTGAAAAGCTTGAACTGCCACGTCAAAGAGATGACTTGCGCCACAATGGTAGCGACGGCAGCGCCACGTATGCCCCAGCCGAAACCATAGATAAACACCGGGTCGAGTATGGTATTGATAACCACCGTGGCTATGGTGGCATACATCGCCTTCTGCGGATGCCCTGAAGAGCGTAGCACTGCATTCAGCCCCAGATAGAGGTGCGTAACGGCATTTCCCAAAAGGATAATCTGCATATAATCCCTGGCGTAGCCCACCGTCTGGTCACTGCCTCCGAAGAAATAGAGAATCGGGTCGAGAAAGAGCATGACAATGATGGTAAAGGCCACTCCCAGCACCATGTTCAGCACAAAGACATTGCCCAGCACACGCTGTGCCGTGTCATAATCCCTCTGCCCCAGCTTGACGGAAATCAGTGTAGAGGCTCCCACACCCACCAGCGAGCCGAACGCCGCAGCCAGATTCATCAACGGGAAAGTCAACGCCAATCCCGAAATAGCCATCGTCCCAACGCCGTGACCGATGAAGATACTGTCTACCATATTATATAAAGAGGATGCCGTCATTGCGATGATTGCCGGAACGGCATATTGCATCAAGAGTTTACCTATACTTTCCGTCCCCAACGCCGAGGGAGTCTTTTGTCCTGCCATATTATATACCTATTTCTTTTTAGCGGGTGCAAAGGTACTCTTTTTTTAAAACAGAACAGCAGAAAAAACACCTTAAACCTGCACACTATGCGGATGATTTATGCTATCTTTGCGATTCAATGATAAATCATAAGATATGATTACCATAATCATACCGTATGATTGATATAATCATACCGTATGATTGGCACATTCATACCGTATGAACCATGCCTGACCTACCGGTTGAACCGGACACATAATAACAACAAGCCCCCATGGCATTCTATAAGAAAGTAAAACAGAAAGGCGACGACAAATGGCACCCAAGAGCCGTCACCAAAGGACATCCCTATACAACGGATGAAATAGCCCGATTATTGTCGGAAATGTCTACGGTAACCCCGGGAGATACTTATGCAGTATTAATGAACCTTGGTGAAGTGCTGGGCAAGCTGATGAGCTCGGGACACTCCGTAAAGCTAAAGGGCATCGGGACGTTCTACTACACCTGCCGTTCGGAAGGCACCGGGGTAGACACCCCAGAAGAAGTGAGTCCGGCGCAAATCACTGCGGTGCAGATACGCTTCATCCCCGAATACTACCGCGGGCAATGCGGACAAGTGACGGAACGCACCCTCCTCTCCCCGCATATCGAATGGGTAGATACCGAAGGAGAGGATTAATGTCACTCCCCGTTCCCTATATTTCAAGGAAAAAGGTTCGCTATCTGAAAAATGTTTCGTACTTTTGTACCCAAATTGAGTGAAATATAGCGAAATGAACGTATTAGAACTAAGTGAACAAGAAATCATTCGTCGCAACAGCATGAATGAACTTCGCGCGATGGGCATTGAGCCTTATCCCGCAGCAGAGTATGTAACAAATGCTTTCTCTACCGATATTAAAGCTGAATTCAACGACGATGCAGAGCCTCGCCAAGTGTCCGTTGCCGGACGTATCATGAGCCGCCGTATCATGGGTAAAGCATCTTTCATCGAATTGCAGGACTCCAAAGGACGCATCCAGGTATATATCACCCGCGATGACATCTGCCCGGACGAGGACAAGGAGATGTACAACACCGTGTTCAAACGTTTGCTCGATTTAGGCGACTTCATCGGTATCGAAGGATTCGTATTCCGTACCCAGATGGGCGAAATCAGCATCCATGCCAAGAAGCTGACCGTACTTGCAAAGAGCATCAAGCCCCTGCCTATCGTGAAATATAAGGATGGTGTGGCTTACGACTCTTTCGAGGACCCCGAACTGCGCTACCGTCAGCGTTATGTAGACCTTATCGTAAACGACGGCGTGAAAGAAAAATTCCTGAAGCGTGCCACCGTCATCAAGACCATGCGTGCCGTGCTGGATGAAGCCGGCTACACGGAAGTGGAGACGCCGATTCTTCAATCCATCCCCGGTGGAGCAAGCGCCCGTCCGTTCATCACCCACCATAACTCTCTGGATATGGACCTCTACCTGCGTATCGCCACCGAGCTTTACTTGAAGCGACTGATTGTGGGCGGATTCGAAGGTGTATATGAAATAGGCAAGAACTTCCGTAACGAGGGTATGGACAAGAACCATAACCCGGAATTCACTTGTATGGAGCTGTACGTGCAGTACAAGGACTACAACTGGATGATGAGCTTTACGGAGAAATTGCTGGAACGCATCTGTATCGCCGTAAACGGCTGTACAGAAACCGAGATAGACGGCAAGACCATCAGCTTCAAAGCTCCCTACCGCCGTCTGCCTATCCTGGAAGCCATCAAGGAAAAGACCGGATACGACCTCGAAGGAAAGAGCGAGGACGAAATCCGCCAGGTGTGCAAGGAACTGAATATGGAGATTGACGACACCATGGGCAAGGGTAAGCTGATTGATGAAATCTTCGGCGAATTCTGCGAAGGTACTTTCATACAGCCCACTTTCATCACCGATTATCCCGTAGAGATGAGCCCGCTGACCAAGATGCACCGCAGCAAGCCGGGACTGACCGAACGCTTCGAGCTGATGGTGAACGGCAAGGAACTTGCCAACGCTTACAGCGAGCTGAACGACCCGATAGACCAGGAAGAACGCTTCAAAGACCAACTCCGCTTGAGCGAAAAGGGAGACGACGAAGCGATGTTCATCGACCAGGACTTCCTGAAAGCATTGCAATACGGTATGCCTCCCACATCGGGCATCGGTATCGGCATCGACCGTCTGACCATGTTAATGACGGGCGAATCCTTCATCCAGGAAGTGCTTTTCTTCCCACAGATGCGTCCGGAAAAGGTTATCCCCAAAGATGCTCCTGCACGATACACAGAGCTGGGCATCCCCGAAGACTGGGTGGCTGTAATCCAGAAAGCCGGCTACAACCTGGTGAGTGACATGAAAGATGTGAATCCGCAAAAACTCCACATGGACATCTGCGGTATCAACAAGAAATATAAATTGGAACTGGCAAACCCGACCGTAAACGAAGTTGCTGACTGGGTCGGAAGAATTAAGAATTAAAAATTAAAGAATTAAATAGGCAAGATTAAAGATAAGAGGAGGAGGAAGGTACTCCTTTCCCCTCTTTTAATTTTTAATTTTTAATTATTAATTTCGATATGAAACTACCCGGTAAGATAGCCATCATGGGCGGAGGAAGTTGGGCAACTGCCATTGCAAAAATGGTTCTGGCCCAAGCGGAGTCTATAAATTGGTACATGCGACGCGATGACCGTATTGCCGACTTCAAACGGCTTGGTCATAACCCTGCCTACTTGACGGGCGTCAAGTTTGATACCAAGCGTATCAACTTCAACTCCAACATCAATGATGTCGTGAAAGAATCTGATACGCTCATCTTCGTTACACCTTCCCCTTATCTGAAGGTTCACTTGAAGAAACTGAAGACTAAGATTAAGGATAAATTCATCATCACTGCCATTAAAGGTATTGTGCCCGATGACAACTTGATTGTCTCGGAATATTTCACTAAGGAATATGGCGTCCCAGCTGAGAATATTGCTGTATTGGCAGGTCCCTGCCATGCGGAAGAAGTGGCTCTGGAACGCCTTTCTTATTTGACCATTGCTTGTCCCGACACCGACAAGGCTTGCACCATTGCCCGCAAACTGGCCAGTTCATTCATCAAGACCTCTGTCAGTAATGACGTTGCCGGCATTGAATACAGTTCGGTGCTGAAGAATGTATATGCCATTGCAGCCGGTATCTGCAGCGGTCTGAAATATGGCGACAACTTTCAGGCTGTGCTCATGTCCAATGCCATACAGGAAATGAACAGATTCCTGCAAACGGTACATCCGCTGAACAGAAACGTAAGTGATTCCGTTTATTTAGGTGACCTGCTGGTGACGGGATATTCCAATTTCAGCCGCAACCGCACATTCGGTACGATGATTGGCAAGGGATACTCCGTAAAAAGCGCGCAGATTGAGATGGAAATGATTGCTGAAGGATATTACGGTACAAAATGTATCAAGGAAATCAACAAGCATTATCATGTCAACATGCCTATTGTAGATGCAGTATACAACATTCTGTATGAGCGTATCTCGCCGACGATTGAAATCAAGCTGCTTACCGATTCATTCCGGTAAGCGCGAAAAAAGATAAAACGAAATACTGAATTTAAAACCTAGAATATTATGATTAGTTTGAACATTGAAAAGACTCTTGGATTCATCTCCAAAGAAAACGTTTTCGCCTATGAAGCCCAAGTAAAGGCTGCACAGGAAGCATTAGAGAATGGTACCGGTAAGGGCAACGACTTCTTAGGCTGGCTGCACCTCCCCTCTTCCATCACTAAAGAGCACCTGGCCGACCTAAAGGCTACCGCACAGACGTTGCGTGACAACTGCGAGGTAGTAGTAGTTGCCGGTATTGGCGGAAGTTACCTCGGTGCACGTGCGGTGATAGAGGCTTTGTCAAACAGCTTCACTTGGTTGCAAGACAAGAAAACGGCTCCGGTCATTCTGTATGCAGGACACAATATCGGTGAAGATTATCTATATGAACTCACCGAATACTTGAAAGACAAGAAATTCGGTGTTATCAACATCTCCAAATCCGGTACTACCACTGAAACGGCCTTGGCGTTCCGTCTGTTGAAAAAGCAATGCGAAGACCAACGCGGCAAGGATATGGCAAAGAAGGTTATCGTTGCCATCACCGATGCCAAGAAAGGTGCTGCCCGCGTAACGGCCGACAACGAAGGCTACAAATCCTTCATCATCCCCGATAACGTAGGCGGACGTTTCTCTGTACTGACTCCGGTAGGCTTGCTACCCATCGCAATAGCAGGTTTCGACATCGAGAAACTGGTTGCAGGTGCAGTTGCCATGGAAAAGGCTTGTGGAAAAGATGTTCCGTTTGCAGAAAATCCTGCTGCCATCTATGCAGCTACGCGTAACGAGCTCTACAAGAACGGTAAGAAAATTGAAATCCTCGTAAACTACAATCCCAAACTGCACTACGTAAGCGAATGGTGGAAGCAGCTTTATGGTGAATCCGAAGGTAAGGAAAACAAGGGTATCTTCCCTGCTGCCGTAGATTTCTCCACCGACCTGCACTCCATGGGACAATGGATTCAGGAAGGCGAACGTACCATCTACGAAACTGTCATCTCCGTGGAGAAGACACAGCACTCCCTGCAAGTACCTTCGGACGAAGCCAACCTCGACGGACTGAACTTCCTGGCAGGCAAGCACGTGGACGAAGTGAACAAGATGGCTGAATTGGGCACACAGCTTGCCCACGTTGACGGCGGCGTACCCAACATGCGCATCGTTATCCCTGCACTGAATGAAGAAAGCATCGGAGGTCTGCTCTACTTCTTCGAAATAGCTTGCGGTATCAGCGGTTATATTTTGGGAGTCAATCCGTTCAACCAACCGGGTGTGGAAGCATATAAGAAGAATATGTTTGCATTGCTGAACAAGCCCGGCTACGAAGAAGAGTCCAAAGCTATCCAGGCAAGACTTTGATAAATTAAGAATTGAGAGTTGAGAATTGAGAAATGGCTGCACAACAAGTGCGAAGAGAACCGTTCCCCGATTCTCAACTCTCTATTTATCTACCCCGCATTTTTAAATTCTCAATCCCCAATCTACCAAGTGTTCGAAAACTCTATCGCCCGTTATCTGGAAAAGCACGGGCACCCCTACATCCAACTGAAAGCCGTTCTTTTTGACATGGACGGTGTGTTATTCAACTCCATGCCCTACCATGCCGATGCCTGGCATAAAGTAATGGAACGTCATGGCCTGCACTTGAGCCGTGAAGAGGCATACATGCACGAGGGACGTACCGGAGCCTCCACCATCAACATCGTTTATCAACGCCAGTATGGCAAGGATGCCACTCCCGAGATGATAGAAAGCATCTATGCAGAGAAAAGCGCCGAATTCAGTACCCACCCGGAACCGGAACGTATGCCGGGTGCTTGGGAAGTGCTGCAAAAGGTAAAAGCGGCAGGACTTATTCCGGTACTTGTCACCGGTTCGGGCCAACACTCCCTGCTGAACCGCCTTGCCCACAACTTCCCTGGTATGTTTCAGCGCGACCACATGGTGACCGCCTTTGATGTGAAATACGGAAAGCCTCATCCTGAGCCTTATCTAATGGGACTGGAAAAAGCCGGAGTACAAGCCAACGAAGCTATAGTTGTAGAAAATGCACCTATCGGAGTACAAGCCGGAACAGCAGCCGGCATATTCACTGTGGCAGTCAATACCGGTCCGCTGGACAGGCAGGTATTACTGGATGCCGGAGCAGATTTATTGTTTCCGTCCATGCAGGCGCTTTGTGACGACTGGGAAAGGTTGCAAACCGCATTAGATGCCAGTAATAGCCTTCGCCACAAAGATTGACGGCGACCCAAACAATATAACAGTTGATTGGAGCTTATATAACCAAGTAATACCATTACTTGATATACAGAAGGCATCTATTGTCTTTCTTCTTAAAACGCTCCAATCTACTCATTTTCTCCTTCTCGGTTTCTTTAATAGGGAACGTTATCCTACGAGTATCTTTATCATAATCGTACAATTCTCTGGCAGGAACTACATAAACAGATTCCGGACCGTCACCACACCATCCAAAGCCAAAAACATAAAACAAGTTTTTTATCGGACGGTTCAACAGATTAGAGTTCATATACCTTTCGTACTTTTCAATGTCTTTTATATCGAGATAAAAACCTATCTTACTTCGCCATTTACATTCTACAGCTATAATATCTCCAACTTCATGAATGGTACTCGTAGTGGTAACACACTCCATCAACAAATCCGGAGATGATGAAGACAGAGGTCTATAACCCTCAATGTATTTATCACCTCTCCAATCTAAAAGCCGCCAAAATGTTTTCTTGTCACAGAGGTCCGGATAACTCTCTTTACTAATATTAGAGTTCTTCACAACCCATTCCTCAAATCTATCTCCCAAATATTTACTTTTCTTCCTTTCTTTAAAATATTGAAAGGTATCCATAAACCGATATTGGAAAACACCTACAAAATCATCGATAAACTGATTTAATATTTTCATAGCCATAATAGTCTATTGTGTCTTTAAATAATATTCATTGCAAACAAAAATTCATAGGTGAAGAGCCGCAACACCCATTTTCAAAAATAGATTTTTTTTCATTTCCAAAAATAGAGTTTTTTTCCCAATTCTTTCCAGATTTCCTTCCCATCTTTGCAATACAGAAAACAAATAAAGTATTAATTATTAAAAATAGAAAAGTATGAAAAAGTTAGTTATGATGTTGGTTTGTATGTTTGCAGTGCACACAATGGTAATGGCAGATAATGATAAGCCGATAGAGGTGAGCCAGTTGCCGGCGAAGGCGCAGACATTTATCAAGACTTATTTTAAAGACCATAAGGTGGCAATGGCTAAATTGGAGTCGGGAATGTTTTATAAAAGCTATGATGTGGTGTTCACGAATGGGGAGAAGGTAGAATTTGATAAATCGGGAGAATGGAAGGAGGTACGATGCAGACAAAGTGAAGTTCCTGCACAGATTGTACCGGAAGCGATACGTAACTATGTAAAGACCAATTATCCGGATGCAAGAATTCTTCAGATTGAGTACGATGACAATGAGTATGAGATAAAGTTGTCTAATCGTTGGGAAATTACATTTGACTCTAAAATGAGGGTGATTGACATTGACGATTGATGACAAGAAAGATTTAGAATATGTAGATTATAAAGTTAAGTATCAAGAAGCTGAAAACAGTTGCTTGGAGAGGGTTTCTCCAGGCAACTGTTTTTTTATGCACTTCCGTACGGTAGCAGGGCATATGGTGCTGCGCTCATTGTACAACAGTAGTTGTACTACTATTCCAATTGCCCGGAGTCAACGAAGCCCCGGCTGCACTTTTGCAGCTTTTTAATCAGTGTGTCCGGAGAAGGACACTCAACCTTCTCCGGAGCTGAAAATACTGATTTATAAGGAAACGGCGCTTCTCGGCGCTTCCTGCCGGAAGGCGACTCAGGCTATGACGCTTTTAGGATTTTGGCAGACCTCACCATGGTATAGGTAGTCCCCTTAGTACAATGGCGCATATCATTCAGCTTACTGAAAAATAGATTTTTTTTCAGAGAGGTTCGTTCGGCAGAGAAATTCCAACCGCAGAACGGAAGAACAACGTTTTCAGTCCGTCATAAAATCCCGGAAGAGCAACCGTTCCATGCGTCTCTTCCGGGAATTTTTTTGATACCACCCGCAAATGCCGCTTCTCCATACGAGGAACTGCACTCCCTATAAAATCATCTGTCAGGGGAAAGTGGATCAGCTTCCTATCAAGACGCGGCTGAGTGGCAAACGCAACATACAGTTGCTTTCCTGAAAAGTCAACCTTATCTACCTGCCGTTCTACCTGTTTCTGAAAATATCCTTTATCCCACCATAAACTGGGGTCTATGGCGATGTATGTATCAAATGCACTGGGATAATTCAGCAAAACATGCAGCGTGAACAACCCGGCATAAGAATGTCCAGCCAACAAGTGTTGTCCATTCACCGGCAAGTCTTGTTCCACTGCGAGGCGTAGCTCCTCCGTCAGAAAACGGCAAAATTGTCCTGCCCCACCCCCTTCCGGTTTATCGCCCGGACGGACAGTTCCGTCACGCCGGGCAGCGGAACAGGTTGGCGTAAAGTCTCTGGTTCTGTTTGTATTCAGGACAGCCACAACGATACAGGGCGGTAAGGAAGAAACTTTGGAGGTGGAAAACAAGCGAGTAAAACCTACCACCGAATGAAAAAAAGAATCACCGTCCAGCAAATAAAGAACCGGATAACTTTCCTCTTTTTCACCCGGGCGGGTTGCAGGTACATACACCCAATATTCTCTAGCCTCATTCAAGACATGCGAAAACAAAGTGTGGCGAGTCCCGATAGAAATAGCTTCTTGCGCTCTCAGCGGAAAACCGAGCCAAGTGACAACTACCAATATGAACAGAATATGCAGGCTTCTCATTTCAATTCTTTTTTCAGTCTGCAAAGTTCGCAGAAAATAAGTTGACTACCTATCCCTATTTTTAGGTATTCTCACGGTTGAAAGCTTTCCGCAGAAATCAAAGGCTGATTAAGAAAGTTTGATGGGCAACTGAATTTCCGTCATCCATTCATCCACCGTTTCTTTGTTCCAAATGCCGTCAATATGGCAAAACCGGGCACGGTCAATGACCTCGTATCCATTTGTCTCGGCATACGCAAAAAGCTCGGCGAAAGTTTCGGGCATATGCTCATAAGCACCGTAATGGTTGACACAGAGCGCAACCGGCACTTCCGGAAGTTCCTTGAATTTAATCAGTTCCGAATCTTCCTTGCGTTCAGCCACCGCTTCAAAAAACTCGATATCAATATCAACCCCATATTCCTCATTATATTCCACCGTGAAACAATATTCCGGGGCAGGACATTCACAACCCAAACGGTACATTTCAGGCCCGATGATATTCGGACAAAGATTGAACAGCTCCTGATAAGAGTCTATTTTACGGCGATGGGTAGCAAAAATTCTTGAAGGGAGGGATTTCTTAAACACTTTTTCCATAACATTCTCTTGTTTATGGAGTAAATTTTCCAATTTGGCAAGTTCGGTCTGCCGCCATATCAAGTGTTCAATCTCGTTTTTGCAACGTTCTATTTTAACCTTCAACAATTCAGCATCCGGAAATTCCTTGCCATCGGCAAACAACTCGGATATCTCTTCGAGGCTGAACCCTAATTGCTTGAGGTAAACAATACGGCTCATACACCGGAGCTGGCTGATGTCGTAATAGCGATACCCCGTCCACTCATCCACTTCAACGGGTATCATCAATCCTATCTCTTCATAATGACGAAGCGTCTTAACGGTCACCTGGCAAAGTTTGGAAAACTCTCCGATTTTAAACTTCATTTTATTCTTCATAAACTCATGCGCATTTTGTTTATGATGCAAAGATAGGTCCTGCCCTTAGGGACGAGTCAAGAGATTGCTTCAAAAAAAACACATATTTCACTATTCACAACGGCAATAGGTGTTTGCACCGCACGTACAATGGGGTAACAACTGCCCACTCAGTTCATCGCGGTAAAATTCATACAGCCGCCGGTACATGGTTTCATAGAGTGCGGCAATTTGTTGCTCCTGCTCACTTTCATTTTGAAAACGATTTTTAAAGGGGTCTTCAAAATTAAAATGCACCTGCTGCTTGGCATCCAGAGTGATAAATTTCAGTTCTTCTCCGGCTTCTTTACATAGGGTAATCACGTAGTCCCACGACCGGTGCGTATAGGTCCCGACACCAGACGGTTTCTTGCGAGACACGCTGAAACCATTCTGTTCCATCACATTGCACACGGCATCGGGAACGCAGTTCCCCTCCATAATTCCTGCCGTAGAGATATTCATTCCCCTGCCAAATGCATGCAGGAGTTCCTGCGCGATACGGCTGCGGCACGTATCTTCATTACTTATTAACAGTATATCCATTGTCCGTTACTTTTCCAGGTTTAAATACTCGCCATCTCCTTCTTTCTTCATCTTCGCTTTACGTGCCAGGTCGAACAAGGTGGGGTTAATGTGGCAATATCCACCAGGATTTTTGTCCAGATAGTCTTGATGATAATCTTCGGCGAGATAGAAGTTCTTCAAAGGCTCTATCTCTACAACCAACGGACGGGAGTAGTTGGCAGCCAGCCGGTCAACGGTTTCACGAATAACAGGCAGGTCGGCGGTATCCGTATAATAGATACCCGTGCGATACTGTGTACCTCTATCCCCCCCTTGCTTATTGAGGCTGGTAGGGTCAATCGTTTTGAAATAAAGGTCGATAAGGAAAGGCAAGTCCACCTCATCGGGATCATACTGTACTTTTACGGTTTCGGCAAAGTCCGTGGTACCGGTACATACCTGCTGATAGGTAGGATTGGCTATATTTCCATTGGCATATCCCACCTGGGTAGCCTCCACACCTTCTATTTGTTTCAGGAAATGTTCGGTACCCCAAAAACATCCTCCTGCCAGATAAATCTCTTTCATTGGTTTCATGTCTGTTCTCCTTTCTGACCGTCCTTCCGGCTTACCGGCATAGGACAGACAAGTCATTAACATTGCAAAAATAAATATTATTTGTTTCATACCTCTAACTCTATGGAAATTATAACAAGAAAGAGAACCGTATGGTTGACTTTTCTGGATGTATTGTATAAAAAGAAACTCCCTTTGCAAAATATTCATGCAAAGGGAGTTCCTTTCTTTGTGACCCCGGTGCGATTCAAACGCACGACCTTCAGAACCGGAATCTGACGCTCTATTCACTAAGCTACGGAGCCAAATGTGGATGCAAAAGTATAAAAAAATTAGCAGATTCCTAACATTCAAACGCTTTTTATATCAAACCGAGGAATATTTTTATTATTACTTTGAGAAGACTAACCGCAATTACACAAACATTTTGTTCTTTTTTCCCACAAAACAGAAGCAAGTATCAATATTATTCCTATCTTTGCCGAGCAATTTAATAGAAGTTATACTGAATAAATTTATGAGCTACCTGATAACACCTGAAGGTTACAAACCTTTATTGGACCTAAAACAGACTGAATTAGGGATTAAACAAATTAAAGAGTTCTTCCAATTGAACCTCTCTTCCGAACTGCGCCTGCGACGTGTGACAGCTCCACTGTTCGTATTGAAAGGAATGGGTATCAATGACGACCTCAATGGAGTGGAACGTGCCGTAACTTTCCCTATCAAAGATTTGGGCGACGCCAAAGCTGAAGTGGTGCACTCCCTCGCCAAATGGAAACGCCTCACGCTTGCCGAATACCATATCGAACCGGGATATGGCATCTACACAGACATGAATGCCATCCGTGCCGATGAAGAACTGGGCAATCTGCATTCCCTTTATGTAGACCAGTGGGACTGGGAACGCGTCATTACTGCCGAAGACCGCAATGTGGAATTCCTCAAGGAGATAGTAACCCGTATCTATGCAGCTATGGTGCGCACAGAATATATGGTATATGAGATGTATCCGCAAATCAAGCCTTGCCTGCCCCAGAAACTTCACTTTATCCATGCCGAAGAATTGCGCCAACTGTATCCGGACTTGGAACCCAAATGCCGCGAACATGCCATTTGCAAGAAATACGGTGCAGTGTTCATCATCGGTATCGGATGCAAGCTGAGCGACGGCAAGAAGCACGACGGACGCGCCCCGGACTACGACGACTATACCAGCAAAGGGCTGAACGACCTCCCCGGACTGAACGGTGACCTCCTGCTATGGGACCACATCCTGCAACGCAGCATCGAACTTTCCTCCATGGGTATCCGCGTAGACAAGGAAGCCCTGCTTCGCCAGCTCAAAGAGGAAGGCGAAGAGGAACGCCTGGAACTTTACTTCCACAAACGCTTGATGAATGATACACTGCCGCTTTCCATCGGTGGCGGTATAGGGCAGTCCCGCCTCTGTATGTTCTATCTGCGCAAGGCGCATATCGGTGAGATACAAGCCAGTATCTGGCCGGAAGATATGCGCAAAGAGTGCAAGGAACACAATATACACTTGATTTGATATACATTTATCCCGTCATATAATATAAAGTTCACCCCCTCAAAAGGTTGGACTTTATTTTTTATTTTGTACTTTAGCATCCGAAACTACTAACAGATCCAATTATGAATGTTCAAATAGAAGAAAGCTGGAAAGCACATCTGCAACCTGAATTTGAGAAAGATTATTTCCGTACATTGACTGATTTTGTACGGGACGAATATGGGAAATATGCAATATATCCTCCGGGAAAGCTGATATTCAATGCATTCAACCTATGCCCTTTTGACAAAGTAAAAGTCGTGATAATCGGTCAAGACCCCTATCATGGTCCGGGACAAGCACACGGACTTTGTTTCTCCGTAAATGACGGTGTTCCTTTCCCTCCTTCCTTACTTAATATTTTCAAGGAAATAAAAAATGACATTGGCACTGATGCCCCCACTACCGGCAATCTGACACGCTGGGCAGAGCAAGGCATATTGCTGCTCAATGCTACCCTCACCGTACGTGCACACCAAGCCGGTTCTCACCAAAACCGAGGTTGGGAAACATTTACAGATGCGGCTATCCGCATTCTCGCCGAAGAAAAAGAGCATCTTGTATTTATTCTTTGGGGAGCCTACGCCCAACGTAAAGGGGCATTCATCGACCGTAGCCGACATCTGGTACTTACCTCGGCACATCCATCTCCCCTATCCGCTTATAACGGCTTCTTCGGGAACAAGCATTTCAGCAAAACAAACGAGTATTTGCGGGAACATGGAGAGACGGAAATAATTTGGTAAACATCAATACCACTGAATATTACTCTGAGTCTGGCTTCTCTGTTCCCATTTCAAGTCTTGCAGGATACTTGCATTGGCACGGATGGTAAAGTTATAGTATTTCCAGCGTCCGAAAGGTGATATGGCAGCCGTCATGCTGAAACAGTGCAGGTCACGTGTGATGTTGAAAGCGGTCTGCGTTATCTCCTTCGCATTGAAGTCATAACCGGAGTTGAAGCTGATAGCCCATTTGTTGGTAAGCTTGACGTTACCGTTTATATTAAGGGAGTTCAGGCTGAATTTGTACGGATAACGCATGTTCTTACGATTAATGGGCTTACTGGTGTCTTCCGTTATATTGAAACCGGTACTGAAGTTGATGGACCAAGGCATTTTGAATACTTGATAGCCGTCAGCATCGGCAGCAGCCTTTTCCTTCTTCTTCTTCGGAGTGCCGTCCTCGGTGGTTTCGCCCTCCATGTCACTGTCTCCCTCCGTCGAGGCATTCTGGTCTTGGTCCTGCTCCTCGTCATCCTTCTGACCGGTGAAGAAGTTCCTTATTTTCTTCCACGAATCATTGTTCACGGTCCAACTGAACGACGTACCATATCCCGACCAACGACCGAAACGGCCATACGACCATTCCGTACGGTTACCGGGCACCACCCTTCCGTTCTCATCAAACTCGTAAGCATAAGTGGCAAAGGTAGAGCTCATACTCAACGTATAACTCTTGCTCAACTTCAGACGGAGATTAAAGCTCAAGTCACTCCAAGGACGCACCTGGGCAGCCGTGTTGTAACTGATACCCATACTCAAATCGTCAATCAGGCTCACCTTGCGGATAGAGTCATTCTTATCCTTGAACTTCATTTCAAGGTTATTGGAGATATTGAAACTGATAAGCCCCTGCTTTCCTCCACTTGGCGGACTGAACACCTGACCGGCATAATAGGAATACTGCACGGTATCGCGAATGCCGTTCTGGTCTTTTATATAAGAGTCATAATAGCCAAAACGGGACGAAGTGAAATCGGGTGCAGCGCTGAAACTGATGGAGGGAGTGATGACGTGACGTATCTGTATCTCCTTCTTCTTCATAAACAATGGCTTGTACATACCATAAACTTTGGTATTGATACCCAGACTGGCACTGTAGTCGTATACACGGTGAAAACCGTAGGTCGTATCATTCACCTCCTTGCCTTGCTCATCGTCCCAGTCCTTCTTCACCTTGCGGGTGTACCAACGCTCCGTATAGTTTACGGTAGGCGTCACATTGAAGTACTTGAACAAAGTAAACGTGGCACTTACCGGAATCTCATGCTGCATACCGTTCTCCCAATCGCGTATCAGGTTCTTCTTGAACAACAGATTGTCCTTCGTCTTGATACTGTTCTTCACACGGCCAGTATAGCGAACGGAAATCTTCTCATACCACTTTTCATCTCCCACTGCATGTTTGCGCTTGAAAGGGAAAATGGTACTCAAGGAAATGGTCATGTCCGGTAAAGTCACCGCGATAGAGGAGTCGCGCATGGTCTGGGCAATATTACCTGAAGCGGAGATGCTCAGATGCTGGTCGGGAAAGTTACGCGAATAGCTGACACTGGAAGTCTTGGTATTCTGCGACATTGCCTGGGAGTTGTACATATTGCCGATATTGGTACGCTCATAACTACTGGTAGCAAAGTTCACACTGGCAGAAAAGGTAGAATTCGGACTCGCTTTCGGGTCCTGCCGGTGAGACCACACCACCTTGAAGTCTTTGGCAACCGAGTAGTCGGGCAAGCCTTTGTCACCGGTCTTGGTCACCTGATAGCTTGCCTGCAGCAAACCGGAATATTTGTAACGCTTCACATAGTTCGACTCCATATTCAGCGCCCAAGAACCTTTCGTGAAGATATCCGCCCGCAGCTTCAAGTCCATTTGGTCACTGATGGCGAAGTAATATCCACCGTCCGTCAGACCGAAGCCACGATTGGAGTCATCCATATAGGTAGGCATCAGAAAACCGGACTGGTAACTGCTAGAAAACGGGAAAAAGAAAAATGGAACGGCAAGCGGAAGCGGCACATCCTCTACTACCAGATAGGCAGGTCCCGTCACCACGTTCTTTTTCGGACGTACCTTGGCATAAGTCATCTGCATATAAAAATGGGGGTGGTCATGATGGTCACAAGTCGTGTAACGACCGCTCCTCATATAGAGTTCATCATTATTCCCTTTCTTGGCATTATTACCGGTCACGTATCCCTCGCCCTGCTGGCTGACAACATTGCTGATAAGACCTCTTTTACTCTTGAAGTTATAACGGATAGTATCGGTTTCGTAGGAGGTGTCCCCGTCTTTGAAGACCGGTCTTCCCTTGGCTGTTCCTACAGAATCGACCACGCCACGGGCAAAAACCGTACTGTTGTCCATATCCATAGAGATGACATCAGCCTCCAGGTCAGCACCCGGATAACTCACCTTTCCCTGGCCGTAAAGATGGGCAAAGCCACTCTGCGTAAATACAATGGAGTCATTGGCTTCGTAGGCTACGGGAGCATCCAATGCATCCTTCTTGGGAGGCGCAGCCGCTACCGTATCTTGTTGCAACGAATCGGCAGGAAGCCCCTTTCCCCCTTGCAGGGAGTCTCCCATCTGCAAACTATCCCCTACCTGCAACGTGTCTGTCCGCTGAATATTCGGAGGCGCGACCTTCGCTCTACGGCGCTGAGAAGCAGCCCCACCGGAGAGAAGAAGCAAGACGAATAGTAGTATGAATGATATGAATGTATTTGCTTTCAATGGCGTCATTAACTAATAGTTTACGCTTGGAGGGGCAAAAGTACATAATTTATACGGATAATCTCCCTTTTTAAAGAAATTTAGATTGCTACAAGAACTGTTCGCACCAATTATCAAAGCGCCGTACCCCTTCTTCACCATAACGTTCCAAACTTTTTCGGGCTTTTTCTACACTTTTCTCCTTTTCCAAATGAGTTTTTGAATAAAACTTATCGGCAAAACAGATAGCTTGTTCTTCCAAGCTGACCGGAACCATTTCACGATGCGGTACGGGCAAATCCTGCGCTATGATTTCCTCCAATGAAAGTCCGGCTCCCGTATGGCGTTCGCAAACCAATGCATGGCGGGGATAGCCTTCTCCGCGCATCAAGTCCGCTCCCAGATAGCCATGACAGATATAAGGCTTGTCGCCAAAGCAATAAATACCCGTCGCGTCTGTAAGAAAGATGCCGATATCGTGCAGCATGGCGGCTTCGTACAGGAAATCCCTGTCCAATGAAAGCTCCGGATGGCGGTCGGCAATCCATAATGCCTTATCTGCTACAGAGCGGCTGTGCACCAACAGTATATGCCGCAACTCATTCTCTTCCGGATAATATTTGTTAATGATATCTATCGGATTCACTTCTATAATTTCAAATTTATGATTTCAGATTTCAAAACAATCAGTGTCCCCTTCCTCAAAGTTCTATTTCGCCTTAAACTTGTACATACAGATTTCATTACGCATATCGCAACTACGTCTGTCTGTACGGAATATCTTTTCCAGATGATATGTTTGTCCCAGTTCTTCCAACATACTCTCTTCCTCTTTTGCAGGGACCAGCAAATATCCTTCTCCGCCGGCCGGACGTTCCTTTTCGATATGCCTCATGCGGTCATTCAGATAGAAGTTGACACCATAGAAACTCATCTTCGAATAAGAATAGACCAAACCTTCCGGAACATACGCATTGACTCTTTCGGCCAGATGCTTGTCTGATTTCACAGCCAGCACCGTCGGCTGATAGACCGAATCCAATGATACGAAAAGGCAAAGCATGCAGCCTGCTATGCCATATAACAATGAACGGCTGTCCGCACGCTTCACCACCATGCGCAACGTACAGGCAGCGGCTATTACGGGAAGCGCCACCAAGAGCCACTTGGGAACAGACAATGCCACATTCTGCAACGCATGCAGGAAAGCCACATTCTCAGCGGCATGGCGTCCGTTTCCAAAAATACCGTCAGGCACCAGGCCAAGACGGACAACGGCAAAGACGAGTGTAAGCAGCAGCCCCAAAGAAGCAAAGACGATTGCACAAATCCTGAAGACCTTTGCACCCTTTTGTACTAAAGCCAACAGATATTCAGCCATCAACACCGCCATAAACGGATAGATGGGAAGCAGATAAACACTCCGCTTGCTCTTGGGGATACAGTAGAAGACAAAGATTATCAGAATGACCAGCCACGTGAACAATTGTACCGGAGACTGGTTGCGGAATGCATCCCAGCCCTTCTTCAACCGCAACTTCAGGGTCTCCCCGTCCGGCAGGCAGCGCATCTTTTTCCACTTCAAGCCAAACAAGGAGATTACCAGCACCAACGTCCAAGGAATCCATCCCCAAATCAAAGTCAGAAAGTTATACCATATAGGGTTCTCGTGGGACTCATACGACATCTTGCCCGTAAACCGCCCGGTATTCTCCTCCAGGACCAAGTCGATGAACGGTTGCCCGCCTTGCCTGTAAGCAGCATACACCCACACAAAATAGGGGACAAAAGAAAGCAGGCCAATACCTGCCAGCGAGAGAAACGCTTTCCAGAAGGAACGCCCGCGCAACAACTGATAAACGCCTATACATGCGCAAGGGAATATGGAGCCCACCGGCCCTTTGGTCAACGTGGCACATCCCATCAGCAATACCGCCAGCCAAGGCACCCCGCGGCATCCCTTCTCATCCCAACGGAACAGCAGGCAAAGGGAAATAACGATAAAGGCAACCTGCACCATATCGACCCGGCAAGCAACAGCCGCCCGATGCACTTCGAAAGAAGACAGAAGAAGGATAGAAGCCATAAACGCCGTCCGGACGTTCTTGCGCTTTGCCACAAAGGCGAAAAACACCAACTGCATTGCCACAAAGGCGAGTGCAGACGGAAAACGGGCAGAAAACTCCGTCACCTCTCCCAAAAGGGAAGAGACGGCAGCTATCGACCAATAAAAGAAAGGAGGTTTATAAGCAATATCAGTGCCATAGTTCACCGGAAGTATCCAGTTCCCACTCTCCAGCATAGAAAGGGCAACAATCGCTTCCCGCGGTTCTCCCTTGGAATAAAAAATGGTTTCGCCCAAAAAGGGGACAACCACAAGCACACTCAGCAGTGCAATAAACCAGAACGCCTTCTTCCTGTCCGACATACCTTATTTGTTTTTTATGTTTTCTGGGCGCAAAATTACAAATTATTCTGAAACAATACCTAACTTTGCCATCCTAATGACAATGAAAACAGAGAGTAGATATTTTGTGTCAAGATGAAACGGCTGAAACAACTACCGGAATTTGTACGCTTCGTAATGGTGGGCATCTTTGCAACAGCTCTGCACTACGGATTGTATTTTGTATTGCAACGGATTATCAACGTCAATATAACTTATACATTGGGATATGCCCTCAGCTTCATCGCCAATTTTTACCTGACCGCCTACTTCACCTTCGGCCGGAAGCCCTCGTGGAGAAAAGCCTTCGGATTCGGAGGAGCACACCTGTTCAATTATCTGTTACATCTGGGATTATTAAACCTTTTCCTCTGGGCGGGGCTTCCAAAGCCTTTAGCCCCCATCCCGGTTTTCGCAATTGCCATCCCGGTCAATTTCTTACTCGTACGTTTCGTCTTCAAAAGAAAAGAGTGATAATTTGGTTTTCTCCCGATTTCTTACGAATATTGCAAAAAGATTTGTTTTATGATGGAAAAGTCTCCCATACTCGCCGTTGTCGTACCCTGCTACAAAGAAGAGGCAGTACTGCATGAAACCCATAAACGATTGAGCCAATTATTCGACCGGCTGATACAATCCCGGCAAATTTCCCCGGAAAGCTATATATTATATGTGAATGACGGAAGCACCGACCAAACATGGCCCATCATCAAAGAACTGCACAGAAATGCCGCCTATGCCTGCGGACTGAACCTGGCAGGAAACGTAGGGCATCAAAATGCCCTGCTGGCAGGGCTCAATGCCGTAAAAGACCATTGCGAGATAGCCATTTCCATTGATGCAGACTTGCAAGATGACATTCAGGTGATTCCGGACATGATAAGCAGCTATAAAGCAGGCAATGACATCGTTTACGGCGTACGCAAAGAACGTAAGACCGACACTTTCTTCAAACGCAATTCCGCTCTGGTCTTTTATCGGCTGATGAAAGCAATGGGAGTAAAATCCGTCTACAACCATGCCGACTACCGCCTGATGAGCCAAAGGGCCGTGCAACATCTATGCCGCTTCCGGGAACGTAACCTTTTTCTTCGGGGATTGGTCCCCCTCATCGGCTATCAGACAGACTGCGTGTACTACAACCGCGACAAACGCTTTGCCGGAGAATCAAAGTACCCTTTCCGGAAGATGCTCAACTTTGCCATCGACGGCATCACTTCCTTTTCCGTAAAACCGGTCCGTATGATTTTCTGGATAGGCTGCATCTTTATCCTCATAGCGCTGTGCGTCACCGGATGGACGCTCCATTCTTACATACAGCACAACACCGTCCCCGGATGGTCATCACTGATGATTTCAATCTGGCTTGTAGGAGGCGTGATACTTGTGTCCTTGGGGATTGTGGGCGAATATATCGGCAAAATATACATCGAGGTGAAAGACCGGCCGCGCTACAATGAAGAAGAACTGCTGATGCCATCCGACAAAACAGAATAAGAGAAATCAGCTCTCCCATAAAGTTTATCTTTGAAAAACATCTGTCACGCTATCACGCAAGGGGCATATTCGTCTGATTACAAACCAATTAAAGCGTGATAGATACCCGTGATAGATAAAAGTATTTACAACTATCTATCACGCCCTCAAAAGCTATGGCAAAGCAGCCTCCGGCACCTGCTTCACTTGCCACAGAACAATACTACATGTTTGGTTCTCAGCATGAAACTTTTGGTTTCAAAGGTAAATACTAAAAGTATCAAGGCGTAAAACCATCAGTTTCATCCTGCAAAACCATTTGTTCCAACAAGAAAAACCTTTTGTTTCACCTATCAAGGCATAGCTATGCAACCCTTTGTCTTTCAATGGGTGTTCCGATAGAAACGATTAGCCAGACATTGGGACATCGAAGTATTTCCACTGCTCAAATCTATGCAGATATAACCCGTACTAAGATTAATGAGGATATGACAAATTTAGCGGAACGGATTGAGAGGCATAGGCGAAATTTCCCTATACGCACAAAACACTCTGCCTATCCGTTTGCCGCTTCATAATCTACCCAACAGTGGACAAATTCGCTGTCTCCGCTTGCAGATTGCATGGCAACCCTCCCAACGCCGCAAGGCGGTTGGGGTATTAGGTGGCGTTTAACAGAGTTTTATGCAAGAAAACATATAGCTATAATACTGTCTCTTATACACATCTCCGAGCCCACGAGACACTCGCTAATCTC
>ENA-OZEZ01000017-OZEZ01000017.1-human-gut-metagenome-genome-assembly--contig:-NODE-17-length-89268-cov-9.802316_pt1 | contig 89268 bp, 68 predicted proteins | sample MGYA00244609_ERZ653616 | MGnify/ENA primary metagenome ERZ653616 (study PRJEB26926, sample SAMN06164988) | human gut metagenome | biome: ENVO:00009003; feature: ENVO:2100002; material: ENVO:00002003...
GCGGAATGGCGCTCCGTTCCTCTGGAACGGATGCGCAGTTCTTGCGGAATATGCAAGGCAGTCTTTTCATGCTGGCAATGCAGAGTATTTTTCTGACTTTGACAGGCAGCGTAACTGAAATTTTGTGGATTCCCTGTATGATGATCGCTGCAGGTATGATGTATGGATTTCTTATGGTCGGAGGAAATATGAAGCCTCTGGGAGCGGCTTATTGCTGTGCCCGTGCATTTGTTCTTGCTGAGTTTGCAGCTTCGCTGCAGTGGCAGATGGTATCTATTGTACAGGCATGGGGGAATCAGAGCCTTGGGGTTGAAATTCTGATCACGATGGTTGTTTTTGGAGGCTGCTTTACTATTGATATTTATTTAGAAAAAGATCTTCTGAAGCAGAATTATCTTGAACAGATGACAGTAAAGGAAGTAGTAGCGGCGGCAATCATGGCTGTTGCAATCTTTGCTTTTAGTAATCTGAGCTTTTTAAATGAAAATGCACCATTTGCGAGCAGAGAACGTGCAGATATTTTTTCTATCAGAACACTGATCGATTTTGGAGGAATTGCAATCCTGCATGCTTATCAGAGCAGGATCAGTGAGTATGTTGCCGAGAAAGAACTTTCAGTAATGAACGTGATGCTGAAAAGCCAGTATGATCAATACCGAAATTATCAGGACAGCCTGGATCTCATACAAATGAAATACCATGATCTGAAACACCAGATAACGGGACTTCGTGCGGAATCAGATGAAGAGAAACGAAAAAAATGGATTGATTCCATGGAAAATGAAATCGCTGCTTTTGAAAATATAAGCAGAACGGGGAATCAGGTACTTGATACGATTTTGGCAGCTAAGATTTTCCATTGTCGAAAAAATCATATACAGATTACCTGTGTGGCAGATGGAAAATTATTGGATCATATGCATGTAACAGATATATGTTCTATATTTGGAAATGCTTTGGATAATGCGATTGAATATGTAATTTTGATTCCAGATCTGGAAAAAAGACTGATCCATCTGACAGTATCCGCTCAAAAAGGATTTGTGTTCATCAAGATAGAGAATTATTGTGAAGCAGAAATTTCCAAAAATGAAGAGGATCTGATTACAACAACAAAAAAGGATAGTAAAAACCATGGTTTTGGATTGAAGAGTATTCGTACAGCTGTAGAAAAATATGATGGTTCTGTAGTATTTGGAGTACAGCAGAATTGGTTTGAACTAAAGATTCTTTTACCCAGAGTATTGTGATGCTCTGGGTATTTTTGTTGCCAAGCATACGACAAAAAGGTCCGGTGGACCTTTTTTAGTATTTTGTGCCATCTTTGCTGCATCTGGTGCCAAAAACGGCATGAAATAATAACCATGTTATAGTAATGCTAACAGGAAATGATACCTGAAAAAGACGAGAGAGTCAAAGGAGGAAAAAAGAGAATGATCAGTGTTGAAATGGAAGATGTTCTGGCGGTATTACAATTATGCAAACCGTATATTATCGGTATTATTGCTGCACTTGTAATTGGAATCGTATTTATGATCGCATGCCGCAGGATGTCCAGGGACAAAAGATTTCTGATAAGAGGGGAAGCTGCGATCGCAATGGTTCTTGCAGTTGTTGTCTGCGTGAATATGATCTGTTTTAAACCAATGGCTACGTTGATTGGACTTGCAACGGGAAATGGAACTTTAAGCGATGCAACAAATGAAGAAGCTGCAGGAGTAGCGGAAGAGATAATGGAAGACGGAATTGTTCTTCTGAAAAATGAAAGCCTGCTTCCTTTAAATGAAACAAAAAAACTGAATATTTTTGGATGGGAATCTATTAATCCGGCTTACGGAGGAGCTGGTTCCGGTGGAATTAATGATCTGTATGATATTGTCAGTCTGAATCAGGGACTTGAAAATGCCGGATTTTCTATTAACCAGGAACTGGTTAATTTTTATAACAATTATGGTGCAGATAATCCGGAAATGTCTATCCAGAAACAGAGCTGGACATTACCGGAGCCACCTGTAGATACTTACAGTGATGAGCTTATTAAAAGCGCGAAAGAATATTCTGATGTGGCAGTTGTGGTTCTTTCCAGAAAAGCAGGTGAAGGTCATAATGATATTCCTATGGATGTAAGTAAAGCGGCATATGATAATAATTCAGATAAGTATGACGATTTCCCGGAGGGAGAACATTATTTACAGCTTTCACAAACTGAGAGAGATATGGTGGATATGGTTTGCTCAAACTTTGACAATGTGATCGTAATTTATAATGGAGCAAATCAGTTTGAACTTGGTTTCGTAGATGAATATCCTCAGATTAAATCTGTTGTATGGTGCCCAGGAACGGGAAATGTGGGATTTAATGCACTCGGTAAAGTATTTTCAGGTGAAGTCAATCCTTCCGGAAAAACACCGGATACATTCATTTATGATATGACGACTGCTCCGTGGTGGAATAATGCAGAAAAAACGGAGTATACAAATCTGGCAGATATGGCCGTTGAAGGAATGAACGCAGGAACCGCTCAGGTGTATGCTCCGGCATTTACGAATTATGCGGAAGGCATTTATGTAGGATACAAGTATTATGAAACAGCTGCACAGGAAGGTTCGATTGATTACGATAAGACTGTACAGTATCCATTTGGATATGGGTTGAGTTATACGGAATTTGAACAGAAAATGGGTGAACTGGAGGAGAAAGACGGACAGATTTCTGTAGATGTAGAAGTAACCAACACCGGAGATGTTGCCGGAAAAGATGTAGTAGAAGTGTATTATAAACCGCCATATACAAATGGCGGAATCGAGAAATCTTCTGCAAATCTGATCGAGTTTGCAAAAACAGATCTGCTTCAGCCGGGAGAAACTCAGACTGTTACAGTTACATTCAGTATAGAAGATATGGCTTCTTATGATGAGAATAATGCAAAAGCATATGTTCTTGAAAAAGGGGATTATGTGATTTCAATCAACAGCGATTCACACACTGTGCTGGATCAGAAAACTTATACTGCAGGTGATGATGTAGTATATAAGGGAGAAAATAAAAGAGCATCAGATGATATTGCAGCATCAAATGTATTTGAAAATGCAAAAGGCGATGTGACATATCTTTCACGAGCAGATCATTTTGCAAATTATGAAGAGGCTACAAAAGCGCCGGCATCTGCAGAACTGGGTGAGCCATATGTTTCTGAATATCATCTGAACAGCAACTTTGATAAGACTACATACCTCAATGATGAGGATGTAATGCCGACAACGGGAGCAGATAATGGACTTACATTAGCTGATATGCGTGATGCTGATTATGACGATCCTCGTTGGGAAAAACTTCTGGATCAGCTTACCGTTGATGAAATGGCAAATATGATTGCAATGGCTGGTTATCAGACAGCTGCGATGGATTCTGTGGGAAAAGTGGCTACACTTGATTTCGATGGACCAGCAGCAATTAATAACAACTTTACAGGAGTTGGTTCTATTGGATTTCCAATTGAAGTTGTGGTTGCTTCCACATGGAATAAGGAACTTGCACAGGCCTGGGGTGAATGCATGGGCAAGATCAGCCAGGAAATGGGTGCAGAAGGTTGGTATGCACCAGGTATGAATACTCATAGAACTGCATTTGGTGCAAGAAACTATGAATATTTCTCAGAAGATGGAGTTCTTTCAGGAAATATGGGAGCAAAAGCAGTAGAAGGAGCAAGAAACTATGGAGTTTATTCTTACATCAAGCATTTTGCTATGTATGAAGGCAACGCCAAAATGGTAAGTGTCTGGTCAAATGAGCAGGCAATCAGGGAAATCTATCTGAAACCATTTGAAATTTCTGTGAAACAGGGTGGCGCAAATGCGGTTATGGTTTCCTGGAGTTTCCTTGGAGATAAATGGACTGGAGAAAGCAGCAACCTTATGAAGACAGTTCTCAGAGATGAATGGGGATTCAGAGGAATGGCACTTACAGATTTCTTCCGAAACAATGGTCATGGATTTATGAATGCAGATGCAGCATTGGCAAATGGAGTAGATGCAATGTTGTCCACATTCAACGGAGAAGAGAACAATGTAGCTAATCCGGAGCATCCAACATCTGTACTTCAGATGAGAAATGCCTGCAAAAATGTCATGTATACAGTTGTAAGCAGCTGGGCTTATGATGGAAAACACAAAGAAACAGGTATGGAAAACTGGAAAAAAGCAGGAATTGGTATCGACGTAGTAATAGCACTTTTCATAGCAGGAATGGAAGTATTGGTAATCAGAGGATATAAGAAAAGAAAGAATGCTGAATAAGGATGAAAGAGGGATGGAAAACAGTTATGAAGCAGCAAAAATTGGTTGAAAAGATGACAATAGAAGAAAAAGCAGCGATACTCAGTGGAAAAACTGTCTGGCAGACCAGAGAAATTGACAGGCTTTCCATCCCGTCCATCTTTCTTTCAGATGGACCGCATGGAATCAGAAAACAGGCGGGAGCAGGAGATCATCTGGGACTGAATGCATCCTTGAATGCAACTTGTTTTCCCACAGCAGCGACGATAGCAAACAGCTGGGATCAGGATCTGGGGGAAGAGATTGGACAGGCTCTTGGAGAGGAAGCAGCAAGTATGGATGTAAATATCCTGCTTGGTCCGGGATTAAATATTAAAAGAAGCCCATTATGTGGAAGAAATTTTGAATATTTTTCAGAAGATCCATATCTTTCCGGGAAGATGGCAGCGTCATATATTCGCGGAATACAAAGTAAAGGCGTTTATGCCTGCCCGAAGCATCTGGCGGTTAACAGTCAGGAACTTCGGAGAATGGCAATGGACGCAGTTGTTGACGAACGGACATTAAGAGAAATATATCTGACCGGTTTTGAGATAGCTGTTAAAGAAGGACACGCAAAAGCAATCATGAGCAGTTATAACCAGATTAATGGGATTTATGCTAATGAGGACAAACATCTTTTGACAGATATCCTGCGCAAAGACTGGGGATTTGATGGAATTGTAGTAACAGACTGGGGCGGAAGCAATTACCATGTGAAAGGTGTTGCTGCCGGCTCAAATCTGGAGATGCCGTCCTGTGGGTACGATTCTGCAAGAGAAGTGATTGAAGCTGTCCGAAATGGAAAGCTGAAGGAAGCGGATTTGGATGAAAGAGTTGGAGAACTGGTGGATGCAGTGATGGAACTGACATCAGGGAAGAAGCTTTCAGATAAAAACTTTGACAGAAACGCACATCATCAACTGGCAAGGAAAGCAGCAGCAGAAAGCATGATTCTTCTGAAAAATGAAAAACAGATTCTTCCGCTGGATACCAAAAAATCCATCGCTGTTATTGGAGATTTTGCTTTTTCACCTAGATATCAGGGGGCAGGATCTTCTATGGTCAATCCAACAAAAGTAGAAGATATGTCATCGATTTTGCAACAATATGATTTGAATATTCTGGGAATGACAAGAGGCTATCATAGAAATGGAGATGTAGATGAGAATGATAGAAAGTTTGCATTAAATTTGTCTATGAATGCGGATATTGTAATTTTCTGCTTTGGTCTTGATGAGATCAGTGAATCAGAAGGACTGGACAGAACCCATATGCGTATTCCGCAGAATCAGATAGATCTTCTGCAGGATATCAGTAAAGTGAATGAAAATATTATTGGAGTACTGAGTGCAGGATCTGCGATAGAAATGCCATGGCACACCTGCTGCAAAGCGATTTTGCATGGCTATCTGAATGGACAGGCAGGCGCTTCTGCAACATTGGATATTCTGACCGGAAAGGTGAACCCATCAGGAAGACTGGCAGAAACATATCCCATATCTTATGAACAGACACCGGCATTTCGATATTATCCAAGTAATGAGAAAACATCGGAATACCGCGAGAGTGTTTATGTAGGATATCGCTATTATGATACTTCAAAAGTACGGGTGCAGTTTCCATTTGGTTTTGGACTTTCCTATACGGAATTTACATATTCTGATCTTATCATAGAAGAGGATGGAATCAAAGTTTCGGTTACCAATACAGGTGACAGAGATGGAGCTGAGGTTGTTCAGATGTATGTAGGACTTCCTAATGCAATCGTGTTCCGACCGGAAAAAGAACTGAAAGGTTTTGCAAAAGTTTATCTAAAGGCAGGAGAAAGCAGACAGCTCAGGATTCCCTTTGATGATAAGACATTCCGTTATTGGAATATAAAAACGAGACAGTGGGAAATAGAAACAGGAACTTATCAGATTATGGTAGGAGCCAGTGTTGCAGATATTCGTTTAACAGGTATGACCGAGAGAACAGGAAATAGTAAAGGGTATCCGTATAATCCGGCAAAAATGCCTTACTATTATACAGGAATCGTGCAGAAAATATCAGATGAGGAATTTCGTGAACTTCTTGGCCATGAGATACCGAACAGAAGATGGAGTGGAAATCTGGAAATCAATGATGCAATTTGTCAGATGTATTATGCAAAAAGCCGACTTGCAAGACTGATATATAGATGTCTCACAAAAATGAAAAAGAAGAGTGAGGCACAGGGAAAGCCAGATCTGAATATTCTTTTTATTTACAATATGCCGTTCCGGGGGATTGCCAAGATGACCGGCGGGGCAGTCAGTATGGAAATGGTATATGGAATTGTCGATGCTGTGAATGGTCACTTTATGCTTGGAGTAAAAAAAGTAGTTGGCGGATATTTCAGAAACAGAAGAAATAATAAGAAATATGAAAAATTATTAAAAGGAGCCGGAGGGAAGTGCAGATGAATCATATAAAAAATATATGGAAATGTTTTGAAGAGAAACATTCTGCTATTGCAAAATGGCTTTATCAGATATTCTATTTTGTTATATTCAGTATGGGCGTGACAGTATTCCAGTATCTTGTATTTACATTTTTACCAGGGATTTTGGGAATTGGTCTGGCTGGTACAGAATTTATGTGGCCAAAGGTTTCCATGAATCTGTTTGGAGTAAAATTTACATGGAGTTTGCTGGGGTATAATGTATTGCGTGATGCAACGGGGAATATACTGATCGGTGGTGGACTTGGCTATTTTATCAGTTATGAATTGGGGTCATTTCTTGCACAGTGTATTAATTTTCCACTGCAGAGAAATATTACTTTTAAAAGCCATGGAAATCCTGTATATCAGGCAATCTGGTATTTTGTTGCATGGGTGGTAATCTCACTGATTTGTAATGGATTTAATAATCTGTGGATGCCGGTTGCATCTGCATATGTGGCACCGGCAGTCTATAACATGCTTGTGACAATTATTACAGGTGGAGTTTCCATGGTGATTTTTTTCTTTGTGTTTAAAATTATTTTCCCAGAGGGGAAGGCTGAATAGAAGAAATTAGCAAGTATGCCTGAAATCTAATAATAAAAGAGATGAGGAGTAGTAAGAAAATCAGACAAATATATTTTTCCAAGAATTTGTCGTAAAAATGTGGTCAAACCAAGAAAATCGAGTGCGAAAGAGAATGTTACGCCATGCACAGCTCGGGAAAGAATTCCCTCGCTGTAGGGCTGTCGCCCTATAAAATAGCAAAAAAAGACGCCTTTGCAAGTAAACTAGCAGGGCGTCTTTTTTCACCATTTTGCATGGCTCGTAGCGTTCACAAAATCTTCACAAAATAATTAGCACTCGCCTCTTGACAGTGCTAATAATAAGTGTTATATTACAGCTAGAACAAAGGAAGAGGGATACAAAGAGAGGAAAAGAAGAAAACCTCCGGTATCCGGAAGCCTTTCCGTTCCAAAGAAACAGGTAAACAAAAAGATCCGGTGAAAAGAAAAACCGGAGAAAAAGCATGGATCAGGTTCCATGAGAAGAATAAGAAGGAGCGATGACTTATGTTAATGCCTAGTATTTTTGGAGAAAATTTATTTGATGACTTTTTCAACGATTTTCCGTTCTATGATTATGACAAAGAGATGAAGAATACAGAAAAGAAACTGTATGGCCGCAAAGCCAGCCATGTGATGAAAACAGATATTCGCGAGCTGGATAATGGCTACGAGGTAGTGGTTGACCTTCCGGGCTTCACAAAAGATGAAGTTCAGGCCACACTGGAAAATGGTTATCTGACCATCAGTGCAGAGAAAGGTCTTGACAAAGACGAGAAAGAAAAAGAGAACGGCCGCTACATCCGCAAAGAGCGTTACGCAGGTGCATGCAGCAGAAGCTTCTATGTAGGTGAAGATATTACCGAAGAGGATATCAAGGCTGAATTTAAACACGGTCTGCTGAAACTCTTCGTACCGAAGAAGGAAGCAAAACCGGCTGTGGAGCAGAAAAAGACAATCTCCATTGAAGGATAAAAGAAAAAAAGCAAAAGCGTTTGCCGCCCGGGAATGTTAAAATTCCCGGGCGGCAAAATTTTTATCTTTTCCGGTACATCCCGAGGGAAAGAATCCGGAATACGCGGGGCGGATATACGTGATTTTCGAATTCGGAAAATAAATTGTATACAATAATGTACTTGCTATTTGGGAACAGGTCGGATACAATAGGCGTGACAATTACAAAATGAGAGAACTCGTATCAAAAGGAGAAATCATGAAGAAAAGAAGAAGCGTACTTGCGCTGCTTTTAGTTGCAGCTCTTACTGTTGTACTTGGCGGATGCCAGGATGGCAAGGATGGGAAAGCAGATTCTTCCGATACCACAAGTTCTCAGGTATCAACGGAATCAACCCCGACAGGGGAACCTGTTATGGGAGGTTCCATCACGGTAGGAATTCCTCAGGACATTGAGGATAGTCTTGACCCACACAAATCTGTTGCGGCAGGAACGAAAGAAATCCTATTCAATATTTATGAGGGCCTTGTAAAGCCCGATGAAGAAGGAAATCTGAACGATGCGGTGGCAGAGAGCCATTCGATTTCGGAGGATGGAAAGGTTTATACCTTCAAGCTCCGGAATGGTGTCAAATTCCACGATGGAACGACCGTCACTGCAGAGGATGTAAAATATTCAATCGAACGCTGTGCGGGTATCAACGGAGACGGAACGCCTCTGGTAGAGGCATTTTCCAATGTGGACAAGGTTGAAATTCCAGACGAGAGCACGATTGACATCTATTTAAAAGAGGCAGACACCGAGTTTCTTGCCTATCTGACGGTGGCGATTGTACCTGAGCATGTGGAAGATCTGGAAGCAGATCCGGTCGGAACAGGCCCGTTCCACTATGTATCACGGTCCCCGCAGGAAAACATTGTCCTTGAAAAATTCAGCGATTACTGGGATACGGAAAATCAGGCGTATCTGGACAAGGTAACATTTCGAATTGTCAAGGACAGCAATGCAGTCGTAACAAACCTGAAATCCGGTACACTGGACATGTATGCACGTCTCAGTTCCACACAGACAGCGCAGCTTGCCGAAGATTCCGATTTTACGATTTATGACGGCGGTATGAACCTGGTACAGGCGCTGTATCTGAACAATGCCGTGGAACCGCTCAACAATGTGAAGGTGCGCCAGGCGCTCTGCTATGCGGCAAACCGTCAGGAAGTGCTGGATATGATTGCGGACGGAAAAGGAACGATCATCGGAAGCAGCATGTTTCCGGCATTTGGAAAATATTATGTGCCGGAACTGTCAGAGCGATATAATCAGGATATTGAGAAGGCAAAAGAACTGTTAAAAGAAGCCGGATACCCAGATGGATTTGAGCTTACGATTACAGTGCCGAACAATTATCAGCAGCATATCGATACAGCCCAGGTTCTGGTAGAGCAGCTTAAAGCGATCGGTGTTACTGCCAAAATTCAGCAGGTCGAGTGGGACAGCTGGCTGTCGGATGTATATGCAGACCGGAAGTTCCAGTCCACGGTTGTCGGCGTTGACGCGGCATATCTGACCGGACGCGCGTTGCTGGAACGCTTTACCTCAACATCATCCAAGAACTTTATCAACTACAGCAACGAAGAGTATGATAAACTGTATCAGCAGGTTAAGACCAGCACGGATGAAGAGGAGCAGGTTGAGCTTTACAAAAAAATGGAAACACTGCTCTGTGACGATGCGGCAAACCTGTATATCGAGGATATGGCATGCGAGGTTGCTCTTCGGAGCGATTTTGCGGGCTATCGGTTCTATCCGCTGTATGTGCAGGATATGGCGAAAATTTATAAAGTAAAATAGTAGCTATTCCGTTACGGCTCGCTGGGTACCGGTGGGCGGTAACGCTATTTCAGGCAGGAAAAAGAAAAACTCTCATTCGATTGTCAAATCTGCCTGAAAAGAGATAAAATCTGAAAAAACAGAGAAAAAGCGGCGCAGAATTGCTGAAAAGAAGCAGTCTGCGTTGCTTTTTCTCTCTGTCGATAGAATCTCCGAAAATATGTTAGGCTTGACTTTTTTTTCAACACTGCCTACTATAGAAAGGACAGGGAAAACAAAAAGGCTCCGCGGCGATGCGTGAGGCCTTTTTCTTAATATAGGGTGGAAAGAAGGGGAACCCATGACAGATTTTCTGGTAAGACGTTTTGTAAAAGAGTATGAGAAAACCGACAACGCGGATGTGCGCACGAGCTACGGCATTTTGTCAAGCATCGTGGGAATCTGCTGCAACATTCTGCTGTTTACGGCAAAGCTGCTGATCGGTGCCGGAATGAACTCTCTGGCGATTATGGCGGATGCGTTCAACAACCTCTCGGACGCGGCATCGTCTGTGATCAGCTTCGTCGGTGTGAAGATGGCAAACAAACCGGCCGACAAAGAGCATCCGTTCGGGCATGGGCGGATCGAGTATATTGCAGCGCTGATCGTTTCGTTTCTGGTTATTGAAGTCGGCTTTACGTTTTTAAAGAGCTCCCTGGAGAAAATTCGCAATCCGGAAGAGATCACATTTCAGATGGTTCCGTTTTTGATTCTGGTGCTCTCGGTTGGTGTAAAGCTGTGGATGGCGCTTTTCAACCGAAAACTGGGAAACCGCATTCAGTCGAAGGTGATGCTGGCAACGTCGGCGGATTCCATGGGTGACGTGATCACGACGAGCGCAACGATCGCTTCTACATTGATCTGCCATTTCCTTTCGGTTAATATCGACGCAATCGCAGGACTTGTTGTGGCGGTACTCGTTATGTGGTCCGGTATTTCCATTGCAAAAGATACATTGGAACCGCTGATCGGGCAGGGCGCGGATCCGGATCTGTATGCACGGATCATGAAAGAGGTTGCTTCCTATGAAGGAATTGTAGGAACCCATGATCTGATTGTTCACAACTACGGGCCTGGCAGAAGTATGGCATCGATCCATGCGGAGGTGCCGCGAGATGTCGATATCGAGGTATCGCATGATATTATCGACCGCATTGAACATGAGGTCGGTGAAAAATTGGGAATTCTGCTGGTCATCCACATGGATCCGGTGGAGATCCACGATGCGACGGTTCTTGCGACAAAGGAGAAGGTAAGAAACGTAATTTCCATTCTCGATCCGGAGCTTTCCTTCCACGATTTCCGTATGATAAACGGGGCGGAGAAAAAGAAGCTGATTTTTGATCTTGAAATCCCGTATTCTTATAAGAAGAAAGACCGTGATCGCGTGATCGGGCAGATCGGGGCGCTGATGAAGGAAATGGATGAGAAGTATGAATGCGTCGTCAACATCGACAAAAAATACGTGGCGGGAGAGTGACAACGGCCGGGTTGAGCCGTCAAATCCCTTCCAAAATGTTCCAAAAGTCAGTTTTTTGAAAAAAATAAAAAAATTTCAAAAAAGGTGTTGACTTTTCTCTTGCGATAGTGTATTATACATTTTGTCGCAAGGCAATGGGCTATCGCCAAACGGTAAGGCAACGGACTCTGACTCCGTCAGTTCCTGGTTCGAATCCAGGTAGCCCAGCTCATTGAAAGGTCTCAGGTCTCGTACCTGAGGCCTTTTTCGATGCTCAAAAACAAATACAGCAGGAGGAACGAAACGATGAAGTATTCCTTTACGAGCAGAATCCGCTACAGCGAAATCGGTGAGGATGGAAATCTTACGCTGCCGGGACTTATCAACTATTTTCAGGATTGCAGTACATTTCAGTCGGAAGCAATCGGCGAGGGTGTTGCGGAACTCAAAAAACGAGGCTGTGCCTGGGTGCTGTCGGCGTGGCAGATTCATGTGAACCGTTATCCATCCATCGGCGAAGAAGTGAAGATCACGACATGGGCGAGCGGCTTCAAAGGATTTCTGGGCATGCGTAACTTCACGATGGAAACAGAAGACGGCGAAATGCTCGCCTGTGCCAACTCCATCTGGTCTTACGTCAATATGGAAACGGGTCATCCCGTCCGCGCACCGAAAGAGACGACAGACGCCTATGGCATTGACGATCCGATCGACGAGGATTTCGGCGAGCGCAAAGTGAAAATGCCGGAAGCAGATTTCATCGGCGAACCGTTCCCGGTGCGGCCGCACAACCTCGATACGAACCACCACGTCAACAACGCACAGTTCATTTCCCTTGCCGGTGAATGCCTTCCGAAGAACTTCACCGTGCGCCGGATGCGCGCCGAATACAAACAGCAGGCGCACCTCGGCGATGTCCTGCATCCGTTGCGCGCTGAGACGGAAAACGGCTGTTTTATCTCGCTGAACGATGAAAAAGGACAGCCATACGTAGTTGTGGAATTTCAATGATTGTGGTACAATCGGAAAGAATAAGATACGATACGAATGTAATAAACACAATGAGGAAAGGGGAATTTGCCATGAGAGCGCAGAACCTTACACTGTTAACCGATTTATATGAACTTACCATGATGCAGGGCTACTACGAGAACCCGTCCGATCAGATCGTAGTATTTGATGCATTTTACAGAAAGAATCCATGCGGCGGCGCATACGCCGTATGTGCAGGACTTGAGCAGGTAATCGAGTATGTCCGCGATCTTCACTTTTCACCGGATGACATCGACTATCTCCGTTCCCTCCATATTTTCAACGATGATTTCCTGGAGTATTTAAGAGGCTTCCATTTCACCGGAGATATCTATGCGATCCCGGAAGGAACCGTCGTATTCCCAAGAGAACCGCTCTTAAAAGTTGTCGCTCCGATCATGGAGGCACAGCTTGTAGAGACCGCGATTCTGAACATGATCAACCATCAGAGCCTGATCGCGACGAAAGCATCCCGCGTTGTTTACGCGGCAAAGGGCGACGGCATCATGGAGTTTGGACTCCGCCGTGCACAGGGACCGGATGCCGGTATCTACGGCGCGCGTGCTGCCATGATCGGCGGCTGCATCGGAACCTCCAATGTCCTGACCGGACAGATGTTTGAAGTTCCAGTCAAGGGAACCCACGCACACAGCTGGATCATGAGCTTCCCGGATGAGTACACCGCATTCAAAACGTATGCGAAAATGTATCCGGAAGCATGCATTCTTCTCGTAGACACCTACGATGTTCTCGCATCCGGTGTTCCGAATGCGATCCGCGTCTTCAAAGAGATGAGAGCAGAGGGCTTACCGATGAAGGGCTACGGCATCCGCATCGACAGCGGTGACCTGGCTTACCTGTCGAAAAAAGCATATCAGATGCTCGAGGCAGAAGGTTTCGGCGATGCCATCATTTCCGCATCCAGTGACCTCGATGAGTACCTGATCGACAGCCTGAAAACCCAGGGTGCGAAGATCAATTCCTGGGGCGTCGGCACCAACCTGATCACATCCGGTGACTGGCCGGCATTCGGCGGCGTTTACAAGCTGGCAGCAGCAAAAGATAAAGATGACGCAGAATTCACACCGAAGATCAAGCTGTCCGAGAACTCCGAGAAAGTAACAAACCCGGGCAATAAGACGATTTATCGTATTTATGATAAAGAAACCGGAAAGATCCGTGCCGACCTGATCTGCCTTGCAGACGAGACCTTCGACGAGAGCAAAGATATGATCATCTTCGACCCGATCGAGACCTGGAAAAAGACGAAGATCAAAGGCGGAACCTACACCTTACGCGAGCTCCTCGTTCCGATTTTCCAGAAGGGCGCATGCGTCTACACTTCTCCATCCGTCATGGAGATCCGCGACATCTGCACCAGAGAGAAAGATACCCTCTGGGAGGAGTCCAAACGTCTGGTCAATCCGCATGAGGTTTACGTGGATCTGTCCGACAAGCTGTACCACATCAAGAGCGACCTGCTCGAGGAGATGAGCATGAAGGCTCTCGACGAGCAGTAAGAAAGGAAGTCAAATGTTAAATATAGGAAGAAAGCAAAAGCTGGTAGTAGTAAAGAAAGTAGAATTCGGTATTTATCTTGGGGAGACCCGGGAAGCAGGCGAGAAAGAACGCGTTCTTCTGCCGATCAAACAGGTGCCGGAAGGAACAAAAGAGGGAGATGAGCTGGAAGTATTTCTGTACCGCGATTCCAGCGATCGTCTGATTGCGACAACCAGAGAGCCGAAGCTGGTGCTTGGAGAGCTGGCTGTCTTAAACGTAGCTGCTACCGGAAAGATCGGAGCATTTCTGGACTGGGGTCTGGAAAAAGATCTGTTTCTTCCGTTTAAACAGCAGACCCGCCGCCTTCATCCAGGCGATGAGGTTCTGGTTTCCCTCTACATCGACAAGAGCGACCGTCTCTGCGCAACGATGAAGGTTTACCATTTCCTGAAAACCAATTCTCCGTACGTCGTAGGCGATATCGTAAAGGGAAGAATCTACGAGATCAGCGGAAACTTCGGCGTTTTCGTTGCTGTTGATGACCGCTACTCCGGCCTGATTCCAAAGAGAGAAGCACAGGCAGACTATCATGTCGGCCAGGAACTTGAGTGCCGCGTTACCGAAGTCAAAGAGGACGGAAAACTCTCCCTGTCCGCACGCGGAAAAGCGTACGAGCAGATCGCAATCGATGCAGAGAGCGTTCTTTCTGTGATCGAGGAATTTGCAGGTGTCCTTCCATTTGATGACAAAGCATCACCGGAAGTGATTCAGAGAGAATTCGGCCTCAGCAAAGCAGCATTTAAGCGCGCGGTCGGCCATCTGATGAAAGAAAAACAGGTTGTCATCCGCGACGGTAAAATCTGGACGGCAGAAAAAGCAAAATAAGAAAAAATCGGGCACTGGACAGGAAGCACATCCTCTCCGGTGTCCGTTTTTTTGTGTCAGACAGCAGATAAAATTTTGAAATTTTTTCTGCGCCCGGTTTGCGGTTGCGCGAAGAGAGGATTGCGCTTATAATATGATCTATATGACAAAAAATGACACAGGATCTGATGGAGAGCGATGAAGAAAAAGAAAAGTAAGAAAAAAACATCTTTTATTTCCAAAACCGCAATGACGGTTTTGACGATCATTCTGATTATTCTGTTTTTCTGCATTATGTCGATGGTCGAGAAAATACAGGGAACGGCCCGCGTTGTCAACTATGCCGGTCTGGTGCGCGGAAAAACGCAGCGGATTATCAAGCTGGAGGATGCGGGAGAACCGCAGGATACGATGATTGCAGACATCAACGCTTATATCGACGGTCTGCAGAACGGAAGCAGCGAGCTGGATCTGGTGCGCCTGGATGACCGGGATTTTCAGGATAAGATGACTGAGCTGGCATCGTATTTTGAAGAGCTGAAGGCAGAGATTCTTCTGGTGCGTGAAAAAGGATATGAGAATACCGCGATTATCGAAAAGAGTGAGACCTTTTTCAAAATCTGTGACGAGGCGACGGGCCTTGCGGAAGCGTATTCGCAGAGAATGGCGTCTTCGCTGAAGAAGCTGGAGCAGGTGGTAGTAGGAGATATCATCGGTCTGGTGTTTGTCATCGGCATGGAGCTGATCAAGGCCGTCCGCTATGCGGCGATGAACCGTATTCTGCAGAAGAAAGTCTATCTCGATGAGGCGACGGGCCTGCCAAATAAAAATAAATGCGAAGAGATTCTGGAGGAAAGCGACGGAGGAGAAGAAATTTCCGGCGTGTATGCGGTCTGCGTGTTTGACCTCAACAATCTGCGCACGATCAACAACAGTCTGGGTCACGACAAGGGAGACGAATATATCCGTTCCTTTGCCGTTCAGCTTCGAAAAGCAGTCCCGGAGGAGTATTTCGTCGGAAGAAACGGCGGAGATGAGTTTCTTGCCATTCTGCGCGGACTGAACCGCGAAGAAGTGGAAGCGTGCATGAATCACATCCGCACGCAGACGGCAGAATATTCCCGCCAGCACCCGGAGATGCCGATCAGCTACGCCGGAGGCTATGCACTGTCCACGGAATTTGAAGACTGTGATATCCGGGAACTGTTCCGCCATGCGGACCAGAACATGTATATCGACAAAAACCGCGCGAAGATGGAAGAAGCCGCCGCAGAGCGGAAGATCAGCCTGGAAGCGCTGGACGTCGTAAAGAAAAAGGGATACCATTTTTCCAACTGTATTTACTGCAATGCAAGACAGGACCAGTACCGGATTCTGCGTGCCGTTTCGGGCTTTTTCCTTGCCGAGGACGGCAGCTATACCGGTGCGGCCGAGCATATTGTGCAGGGCATCACAGATGAGGAAAAGAGAAAGGAAATGCGTAGAATGCTGGATCTTACCCATCTGAAGGAGTGCTATCAGAAGGGAGAAGAGAGCGTAGAAATTCTGTACGAGTATCAGGAGGGCAGCGAAGGGGAAGCGCTCTGCCGGGGAAAAGTCACCATTCTGTTCTACGACGCGGCCGAGGATGGCGGACTGCACCATTTTCTGATGGGCTTTGAGCGGTTCCGCTCCAATGAGGAAGCTGCTCGGAATGAAAAAGAACAGCTCGACCAATACTATGAACAGATGAAACAGTCGATCATTGAAAACAGCCACTACGCCGAGGCACTTCTCGAGACGGCCGAGGCCGTGTTCGCCGTTGATCTGACGAATGATTCGCTGGAGCAGATTTTTTACCACAGCGGGCAGAAGAAATTTGACCTCAATATAGATCTGCCGTGTTCCTACGAGAAATACTGCGGGGAATGCAGTGCGTTTGTCGCGGAGGAGACATTGGAATCATACCGCATTGTGGATTCCTCGAAGAAACTGCTGCAGCGCTTTGAAAACGGAGATAAGCAGGTAGTCGTGGAGTATCAGGAAACAGATGAGTCCGGCAGAAGAATATGGTTGCAGAAGACGGTTCTTATGTCACAGGATACCGTCTACGACCGAAAGACAAAGCGGGAGAGCGTTGTGGTACACGGCATGATCCTTTTCCGTGATACGTCAGAGTTCCACAGCCGGGAAGAGAGGGAGAAGATACAGCTTCAGGATGCCTTTAGAGCTGCAGACAGTGCAAGTCGTGCAAAAACAGAATTTATGAACCGCATGAGCCACGATGTGCGCACGCCGATCAATGGCATTATGGGCATGCTGGATATCATCCGCAAAAACCGGCAGGATGAGGCAAAAGTGGACGACTGCCTCGATAAAATCAATCTTTCCGCAAGCCATCTGCTGGCACTCGTCAACGATGTGCTCAATATGAATAAGCTGGAGTCCGGAAAAGAGACGATCGAGAGCGTTTCTTTTGACCTGACGCATCTGATGGATGATGTGTCATCCCTTGTCAATGCGCAGATTACGGAGATGGGCATTACCCACCGTACGCACCGCGGTGAGCTGACGCACACGAGACTGATCGGCAGTCCGCTGCGCCTGCGGCAGATTATGCTGAATCTCTTCAGCAATGCAATCAAGTACAACAAGCCGGGCGGAATGATCGATACGTATGCGGGCGAAGTCTCCTGCGACGGAACCCGGGTCGTCTACGAGTTCCGCATCACGGACAGCGGCATCGGAATGAGCAGCGAATTTATCGAAAAAGAGCTGTTCCATCCGTTCACACAGGAGAAGTCCGGTGCGAGAACGCAGTACAAGGGAACGGGCCTTGGCATGTCGATCGTCAAAGAACTGATCGAAAAAATGCAGGGCACGATCGAGGTAACGAGCCAGCAGGGCGTCGGAACGACGTATGTATTCCGGCTTCCGTTTTACATTGACTGCGAGGGACAGCGGATTCAGGAAGTAAAGACACGGATCGCAGGAAAAGAGCTTGTCCGCTTCCACGTTCTGCTTGTCGAGGATAATGAGATCAACATGGAAATCGCCGAGTTTTACCTGACCGATCACGGTGCGACGGTGGAAGAGGCATGGAACGGCCGCGAGGCGGTCGAAAAGTATGCGGCGAATCCGCAGAAATTTGATGTGATTTTAATGGATCTGATGATGCCTGTGATGGGCGGCCTTGAGGCAGCGCGGCAGATCCGCACCATGGAGCTTCCGGAAGCAAAACAAGTCCCGATCATCCCGATGACGGCGCAGTCCTCCGAAGAGAGCAAAGAGGGATGCCGCGCAGCGGGCATGAACAGCCATCTGACCAAGCCGATCGAGCCGGACAGCCTGGTGCAGACGATCTTGGAGACAACGGAACATGCCTTTGGAAAATAGAGGAGAAAACGATGAGTTTTACGCATTTACATGTACATACCGAATACAGCCTTCTGGACGGATCGAACAAGATCAAAGAGTACGTTGCCAGAGTCAGGGAGCTTGGCATGAACAGCGCCGCGATCACCGATCACGGCGTCATGTTCGGCTGTATCGATTTTTATAAAGAAGCCCGCGCGCAGGGCATCAAGCCGATCCTCGGCTGTGAGGTTTACGTGGCGCCGGGTTCCCGTTTCGACCGCGAAACCAGCCGCGGAGAGGACCGGTACTACCATCTGGTTCTGCTGGCGGAAAATAATACGGGCTATTCCAATCTGATGAAGATTGTTTCGGCGGGCTTTATCGATGGATTTTACTATAAGCCGCGTGTCGACATGGAGATTCTGGAAAAGTATCACGAGGGCATTATCGCGCTTTCCGCCTGCCTTGCAGGTGAGGTGGCGCGTGCGATGGTGCGGAACCAGTACGAGATGGGAAAGGAGGCCGCACTGCGGTATGAGAAGATTTTCGGAAAAGGCAATTTCTTCCTGGAACTGCAGGATCACGGCATCTCGGAGCAGCGGATGGTCAATCAGCAGCTGATGCGCCTCTCGGCAGAAACCGGCATCGAGCTGGTGGCGACGAATGATATTCACTACACGTACGCAGAAGATGCGGATTCCCACGATATTCTTCTGTGCCTGCAGACCGGAAAGAAGATCACGGATGAGGACCGCATGCGCTACGAGGGCGGCCAGTATTTCGTGAAATCCGAGGCGGAGATGGCATCGCTCTTCCCGTATGCACCGCAGGCAATCGAAAATACACAGAAAATTGCAGACCGGTGTAATGTGGAGATTGAATTTGGTGTCACAAAACTTCCGAAATTCGATGTGCCGGAAGGATACACTTCCTGGGAATACTTAAATAAGCTCTGCTACGACGGCCTCGAGGAACGGTATCACCCGGCGACGGATGAACTGAAAGCGCGGCTGAAATACGAGCTTGATACGATCAAAACGATGGGTTACGTCGATTACTTCCTGATCGTGTGGGATTTCATCAAATTTGCGCGCGACCACGACATCATGGTCGGACCGGGACGAGGATCGGCGGCCGGAAGTATTGTTTCCTACACCCTTGGCATCACACAGCTGGACCCGATGCGGTACCAGCTCCTGTTCGAGCGTTTCCTGAACCCGGAACGAGTTACCATGCCTGATATCGACGTGGATTTCTGCTTCGAACGCCGCCCGGAAGTCATCGACTATGTAACGAGAAAATACGGCAAGGACCGCGTTGTACAGATCGTCACATTCGGTACACTGGCGGCGCGCGGTGTCATCCGCGATGTCGGCCGTGTGCTGGATATGCCGTATGCACAGGTCGATTCGATTGCGAAGATGATTCCGAATGAGCTGAATATCACGATCGACAAGGCACTGCAGATGAACCACGAGCTGCGGGAGCTGTACCAGGGTAATGAAGAGGTTGCACATCTGATCGACATGTCACGGAGACTTGAAGGTCTGCCGCGCCACACGTCGATGCACGCCGCCGGTGTTGTCATCGGCTCGCGTCCGCTGGTGGAATTTGTGCCGCTCTCGCGAGGAAGCGACGGAACGATCGTCACGCAGTTCACGATGACGACGCTCGAGGAACTGGGACTTCTGAAAATGGACTTCTTAGGGCTTCGGACCCTGACCGTCATTCAGAATGCGACAAAGCTCGCAGAGCGTTACAGCAATAAGAAAATTGATCTGCTTCACATCGATTACAACGATCCGAAAGTGCTCGGCATGATCGGCGCATCGAAAACGGTCGGTGTATTCCAGCTCGAGAGTGCGGGAATGAAAAACTTCATGAAGGAGTTAAAACCGCAGAGCCTCGAGGATATCATCGCCGGAATTTCCCTGTACCGGCCGGGCCCGATGGATTTTATTCCGCAGTACATCAAAGGAAAAAACAACCCGGAATCCGTTACGTACGATACACCGCTCTTAAAACCGATTCTGGAGCCGACGTACGGTTGTATCGTCTACCAGGAACAGGTTATGCAGATCGTACAGGCACTGGCGGGCTATTCGCTTGGACGGGCTGATCTGGTGCGCCGTGCGATGTCGAAGAAAAAGGCATCCGTCATGGAAAAAGAGCGCCAGAATTTTGTTTATGGAAACGAGGCCGAGGGCGTGCCGGGCTGTATCAAAAACGGCATTGATGAGAAGACAGCGAACAAGATCTACGACGAGATGATCGACTTCGCGAAATACGCCTTCAACAAATCCCATGCGGCGGCGTACGCGTTCGTATCGTACCAGACGGCATGGCTGAAATACTATTACCCGGTTGAGTTCATGGCGGCTCTGATGACCTCCTGCATCGATAACCCGGGAAAAGTCGCAGAGTATATCTTGAGTTCCCGCCAGATGGGCATTTCCATTCTGCCGCCGGACATCAACCGAAGCGAAGGAAAATTCACGGTGGACGGCCAGGCGATCCGCTATGGCATGGCGGCGGTCAAAGGCATCGGAAAGCCGGTCATGGAGGCGATCGTGGAGGAGCGGAGTGCAAACGGCCCGTTCCGCTCGTTAAAGGATTTCGCGGAGCGCCTGAGCGGAAAAGAAGTCAACAAGCGGACCGTCGAGAACTTTATCAAGGCGGGCGCATTCGACTGCTTCGGCGTGACGAGAAAGCAGCTCATGTTCGTCTACGCCAATGTGCTCGATGATGTGGCGCGCGAGAAAAAAGATTCGTTAAGCGGCCAGATGAGTCTGTTTGACTTCGTAGACGAGACGGCCAAACGGTCGTATGAAACGGTGTACCCGGATGTCGGAGAATACGAAAAGAGTGATCTTTTGGCGCTCGAAAAAGAGGTGCTCGGCATCTACGTCAGCGGTCATCCGCTCGAGGAGCAGGAGGAGTGCTGGCGGAAGAACATTTCCGCGGTAACGACAGACTTCCAGCCGGATGAGGAGACGGGTTTCCCATCCGTCACCGACGGGGCGAAAGAGATTGTCGGCGGCATTATCACGGATAAAAAAATCAAATATACAAAGAATAACAAGACAATGGCATTTCTCACACTCGAGGACCTCGTCGGCAGTATGGAAATCGTCGTATTCCCGCGCGATTACGAGAAAAACGCAGCGATGATGCAGACCGATGCGCGTGTCTTCATCCAGGGCCGTGTTTCCGCGGAGGATGATAAGCCGAGCAAGCTGATCTGCGAGAAAATTTTCCCGTTTGCAGGCATCCCGAAAGAGCTCTGGATCCAGTTCCCGGACAAGGAAACGTACGAGAGAGAAGTGGCGGATCTGTACCAGATGCTGCATGAATCCGACGGCAAGGACAGCGTGATTCTCTACATCAAATCGATCAAAGCAATGAAAAAACTGCCGCCGAGCCGCAATGTGCAGGCAGATGCCCGTCTGGTGGCGTCACTTCAGGCAAAATTCGGTACCGGAAACGTGAAAGTTGTAGAAAAGAGTATTGAAAAAAGGGCCTGAATGCTTTAAAATAAAACTGTGTGTGATTAATAAATAAAACTACTCGTTTATTAATGTGTGTGATGAGATGGAGGAATTCATATGGCAACGACTAACAAGGTAAAGACAATCGGAGTGCTTACCAGCGGTGGTGATGCACCAGGTATGAACGCAGCGATCCGTGCAGCCGTAAGAAGAGGTCTGCAGAAGGGCGTTCAGATGAAAGGTATCCTGAAAGGCTACGACGGACTGATGAACGAAGAAATCATCGACATGACAGCCCGCGATGTATCCGACACCATCGAGCGCGGAGGTACCATCCTTTATACCGCCCGCTGCGCAGAGATGCGTACACCGGAAGGCCAGAAACGTGCTGCAGATGTCTGCAGAAAACACGGCATCGACGGACTGGTAGTTATCGGCGGAGACGGATCTTTTGCAGGAGCGCAGAAACTGGCAGCTCTTGGAATTAACACCGTAGGTGTACCGGGAACCATCGACCTGGATATCGCCTGCACAGAATATACCATCGGTTTTGATACCGCGGTAAACACTGCAATGGAAGCCATTGATAAAGTAAGAGATACTTCCACTTCCCATGAGAGATGCTCGATCATTGAGGTTATGGGACGTAATGCCGGATATATCGCTCTGTGGTGCGGTATCGCAAACGGCGCAGAGGATATTCTTCTTCCGGAGAAATACGATTACGATGAGCAGAAGATCATCAACAACATCATCGAGAACCGTAGAAAAGGCAAAAAACATCATATCATCGTAAATGCTGAGGGCATCGGCCATTCCACCAGCATGGCGCGCAGAATCGAAGCTGCAACCGGCATCGAGACCCGTGCAACGATCCTTGGACATATGCAGCGTGGAGGAAGCCCGACATGTAAAGACCGTGTATATGCGTCCATCATGGGTGCTTACGCAGTTGACCTTCTTCTGGAAGGCAAAACAGACCGCGTTGTTGCATACAAGAACGGTGAGTATGTAGATTACGATATCGATGAGGCACTGTCCATGACAAAGACTCTGCCGGAATATCAGTGGGAGATCGCAAGAGCTCTTTCTTATAACTATACGAAATAAAAAAATATCACGAAACAGACTGTTTTTAGCAAGCAGTCTGTTTCATTGGTATAATAGCGGGAATAAAAATGTTTCCGCAGACGGAATAGAGAGACAAAATAAAAAACAGGAGGAACTTAACAATGGTTACCTGGAACAATCTTGATAAACTGGCTTCTTTTGAGGAGCTGAAAAAAGTGGAGCGTGTCAATCTTGCCGAGGTTATGTCCGGTGAAAACGGAGCAGAGCGCGTAAAATCTTACAGCGTTCCGATGGCAGAAGGACTTGCGTATAACTACGCAGCAAAACAGGTGAATGAGGATGTCCTTGCCACACTCGTAAAACTGGCAGAAGAGGCACAGCTTTCTGAAAAATTTGAGGAGCTTTACAACGGTGCTGTCATCAACACCGGAGAGAACCGTCTCGTGCTTCATCAGCTGACCCGCGGCCAGCTCGGAAACACCGTTACGGCAGACGGCGTAGACAAACGTGCTTTCTACGTAGAGCAGCAGAACCGCATCGCAGAGTTCGCGAACAAAGTACATGCAGGTGAGATCACCAACGCAGCAGGTGAAAAATTCACCACCGTTGTGCAGATCGGTATCGGCGGAAGCGACCTTGGCCCGCGTGCGATGTATCTGGCTCTGGAAAACTGGGCAAAGAAAAACGGCTGCTTCAAAATGGAAGCAAAATTCATCAGCAACGTTGACCCGGATGACGCAGCAGCTGTTCTGAATTCGATCGACGTAGCACATTCCATCTTCGTTCTGGTATCCAAATCCGGAACCACACTGGAGACTCTGACCAACGAGTCCTTCGTAAAAGACGCTCTGAAAAATGCAGGCCTGGATGCATCCAAGCACATGATCGCCGTTACCAGTGAGACTTCTCCGCTGGCAAAGAGCGACGACTATCTGGCAGCATTCTTCATGGATGACTATATCGGAGGCCGTTATTCTTCCACATCCGCAGTCGGCGGCGCTGTTCTGTCCCTGGCTTTCGGACCGGAAGTATTCGCAGCATTCCTCGAGGGCGCTGCAGCAGAAGATAAACTTTCTGCAAACAAAGACGTATTACAGAACCCGGAGATGCTCGATGCGCTGATCGGTGTTTACGAGAGAAACGTTCTTGGCTATCCAAGCACTGCAGTTCTTCCGTACTCCCAGGCACTGAACCGTTTCCCGGCTCACTTACAGCAGGTAGATATGGAGTCCAACGGTAAATCGGTCAACCGCTTCGGCGAGCCGGTCAATTACCCGACCGGTCCGGTTCTCTTCGGCGAGCCAGGTACCAATGGACAGCATTCCTTCTATCAGCTGCTGCATCAGGGAACTGATATCGTTCCGCTGCAGTTTGTAGGATTCCGCAATAACCAGATGGAGACCGATGTCGACATCCAGGGCAGCACCAGCCAGCAGAAACTCTGCGCAAACGTAGCAGCTCAGATCGTTGCATTTGCCTGCGGTAAAGCAGATGAGAATAAAAACAAAAACTTCGAAGGCGGCCGTCCGTCCAGCATCATTATCGGAGATCAGGTAAATCCGAAGACGCTGGGAGCACTGCTTGCACACTTCGAGAATAAGATCATGTTCCAGGGATTCCTGTGGAACGTAAACAGCTTCGACCAGGAAGGCGTACAGCTTGGTAAAGTCCTTGCAAAACGCGTTCTGGCTCATGAGACAGACGGAGCACTGAAGGTATTCAGCGATCTGCTCAATATCTAAAAGCGTTATTTTCTGATCAGAAAAGGCGTCCTGTGAAAAAAATCTCCCGGAAAAACTCCGGGAGATTTCAGACTGTAGACAAAGCCCTGCTTAGGGGCGGTGACGTAAGAAAACATTTATGTGAGAGAATCGGCGTAGTTTAGGCTACGCCGGTTTTCTTTTTGGGCTGCTTGGGATTGCTCCCTTGCGTCCTCAAAATCAAATGCACCAATGAAGTTATAGACGATCTCGATTTCTCTGACCTTGATGCGCGGCTCATTCTCGTCCGGCGTATAAACCTCGGAGATATAAATTTTCTCCACAAACTCCCGGAGAACAGAGGCGTCAAGCTGCTGCATATCAGTGTACTTCCTGACCGCTGCAATAAACTGTCTGACATTGACTTTCTGCTTTTCCTGTTCCTTGACTTCTTGCCGAAGATATTCGACAAGGTTTGTAAGGTTAGTATGTTCCAATTCATAGTCACGGGACAGTATATCAGCATGGCGGCTCCCTTCGTGGGCCGCCGATCCTGCGCTGGGCAAAGAGAAGCGGCGGCCTTGATTTCTCAAAGCCGCCGCTGGTTTTATGGGCGTGTCAAAAGGGCTGTTGTACGACGGCTTTTTTTCTTTGCCGTCGCCCGGCAGTTGAAACAATACTGTTTATTTGATTTCCAATGAAATGGTTAGTGTATCATTTTCAATTTTAGCGAACACATTGCCGCCGAGCTTGTCAGTTAATAGTTTTACCACAGCAAGCCCCACTCCTGTACCGCTATTATGCCTTGATTTGTCCCCGGTATAAAATCTTTCAAATAGTCGGTTTGGGTCTATTTCCACCTTACTATCAATGGGATTTTCAATGATAAAAATAGCACTCTTTTCTTTGCCTTGCTTCAGGTCAATTTTAATCGAGCCAGAGGAATATCGAATAGCATTTATAATAAGATTTTGAAAAATACGTTCTACCATACCATAGTCCGAATGGAGATAAACGGAATGATCTGGCAGACCAATTACAGGAGATATGCCTTTTGCTTCCAATGCTGGGGCGTTCTCTGTGATAAGATTTATCAGCAAATTTGTTAAGTTGAAATCTTCACGCACAGGAGTTACTTCTTTTGCGTCTATTACAGAAACATCGTAAAAGGTTTGTATCAGCGCTTTCATTCTTTCTGCTTTATTATAAATGGTTTCTATACGCTGTGTTTGACCTGCTGATAAATTCTCCTTTTTTAATAATTGTAAATGGCCAAGTATTACCGTCAGAGGGGTACGCAAGTCATGTGAAATATTAGCAATGGACTCTTTCAAATACATTTCGTGTCGTAATGTGCTTGCAATGGACTGTCTTTGCTTTTCATTATACTGGTTTAATACTGCGGCCAGTTGTTCTATATCTTTATCAACAAGAGAGATGTCCAGCATCTTTTCCGATTTTCCAGTTGTAAGATCGGTCATTTGTTTCGATAGGTTACGGATTTGTCTTTTGATTTGCACATATTTGAAAAGCACTACTATCAAGACTGCGATAACTAAAATTAACAACAGCTTTATTCCAGACACCTCCCTCCTTGTTATTTGAGTTCACATTTGCGAAAGCTAATCCATGAAAAGGTTATCAAAGCAACTATCCAAACAACGCCAACTAAAATGGCCCATGGCAAAAAATAGGTCACAGAAAAAACCGCTTCCCGTATCTGATAGGTTGCCAAAAATGCAACAGGAAGATCAAACATCATTCCATACCCAAGATAAAGGCTAAGAACAAAAGTGACTAAAGCGGTAACAGCTATTGCTCTTGCAGAGCTTCTTAACCAAAAAACAATCCAGATTGCAATAAGAAAAGTCGCACTGTTCAAAAGCAGAGAATATAAAATCGCCTTACTGACCTGATAACAAAGGTTGCCTGCTTCGGTAATACCAAAGCGGACACTTTCTCTTATACAACCAGCCACAGGATAAACAAGAGCCATGATATTAAATGCAATTAAGTATGAGATTACTTTAGCAAAGAAAATGGTTTTTCTCGAATGTCCTGCATTGACCTCAAGATCAATCGTCCGACTGGAAAATTCCTGTCCTAAAATCAGAGCTAAAATACTGGATATAATAATCAGGAGAAAGGTTGAATCGTAAACCATTCCATTAAAAATATCTGCGAGGGATGTAGCAGCCCCACCCATAGGCCCCATAGCTTCCGGGACATAAGTATCTGCGGTAAAAAAACCAATCAAAAATATCCCTATTAAACCGCACCAATAAAAGATATTATGTGATAATTGATATTTTTCCATTTTCAGTAAGTTGTTCATTCCCACACCTCCTTGTTATTTCAAATCCGAGCGTCGGAACCACAGATAAGTACCTAAGCATAATGCCAGTACCCATAAAAAATCTGAAAACATGAATTGCCCGCCGGATATGTTGGATTGTTGCAATGCCATAAGCCGAAGCTGGCCCATAGGCAATATTTGTGAGATAAGCTGCACTTGATCTCCATTCATCAAAAAGACCATTAAGAAAAAGAGTACCATCGGCACAGCCATACTCTTTCCTATATCACGGAAAATGAAGGCAAAGAAAAAAGGTAATAGGCACATTGCAAATTGCGAAGCAATCACCATTACAACTATGCCGATGCTTGCCAATGCTCCTTTAGTGACAAACGTACCAATTATGCTATGTAACAACAGTGGAAAAGACAGGATAACTATGCAGGCGATTTGATGAACTACCAGCTTCGCAAATAGTATCTTTCCGCGTCGATGTCCGGCATTGATATATGATTGTAATGTTCTTCTGCCAAAATCATTTCCAACAAACAGGGCAGAAAAGATGATTGTGAGGAAATATAGGATTGGCATATTGTATATCGAAGCAAAGAAAAGGTTGGATGTTTCCCCAACGCTATCCAGTAACAACACACTACTTAAAAGGAGATTAAACAATCCTATCCCCCAAAAATACCAGCTATGGAACAGCTTATAAAATTCAGCTTTTAGGAGATTTGACATTTCCTGTCCCTCCTATTTTGCTTAAAAAGTAATCTTCTAATGTATCACCGGCCACAGAAAGACCTGTAACGAGAATATGTGCATCTGACAAAGCAGCAGCCACTTTTTCCATATCATCGAGATAATCATATAGGCGAATTATGCCATCTGGCATCAGCTTAAAACTATCTGTGTGTAGCGTTTCTTCCAAAACGATCAGAGCTTTTTGTGGATCAGTTGCCTTTATTGCGATATGCCGTTTGCAACGATCATTTAGTTCTCGATCTGATATTTCTTCGATAATTTTGCCTCTGTCTATTAAAATAAACTCTGATGCTGTCTGATACAGTTCCTCTAAGATATGGCTGGATACCAATATCGTCATTCCGTATTCCTTATTCAAGGACTTTAGCAAATTACGAATTTCCACAATTCCAGCAGGATCAAGCCCATTGATCGGTTCATCCAAAATAAGAAATTCTGGTGTATTTAATAGTGCGATTGCAATACCCAATCGCTGTCGCATCCCCAGCGAAAAATTACGGACAGCTTTTTTCCCGGTATCTTTCAGACCTACCATGTCTAAAGTTTTTTGGATAACTGCTTTGTCAGGGATACCACGTTGGATACGCTGTATCTCCATATTTTGATAAGCGGTCATTGTCGGAAAAAGCGCAGGTGTTTCGATCATGCAACCGATCCGCTTTCTCTGTTCCTGCAATTCCTTTTCGACGGTTTTCCCCCACAACGATAAGGTGCCGCTTGTCGGAAACGCTAATCCTGTAACCAATCTCAAAAAGGTGGTCTTTCCTGCTCCATTTTGGCCTATGAAGCCATAAATTTTCCCTTTTTCAATTTTCAAATCAATATGATCTAAGGCAACTGTGTGCCGGTATTCTTTTGTTAAGTCATGTGCTTCCAAAATAACAGAACTCATGTTGTCATCCTCCTTTACATTTTAGTGTAAGGGGAAATCATAAAGAATTTCTTAATTTCTATTTGGAAACCATAAAAAAAGCATAAAGCCAAGAGCTTACCCCTCGGCTTTATGCAAACGGTATCCAATGCCCCACACAGTATCTATAAACTCTTTATCCGGGCAAATGGCTTTCATCTTGTTTCGCAAGTTGCTAATATGGACATTCAAGGTGTTGTCCTCGCTGATATACTCTGTATTCCAAACACTTTGAAACAAATTCGCCTTTGAGAAGATCTTGTCCGGGTATTTCATAAGCAATTCCAGTATAGCAAATTCTTTCGCAGTTAAAGGTAACTCCGCCCCTTGTAGCATAGCTCTGTTGCCGTCTAAATCTAAAACCAAATCATTGCACTTCAAAGATGACGGCGTGCTGTTTTGAAATTGAATCCGGCGTAAGTTGCTTTCAATTCTGGCGAGAACTTCTTCCATATCGAAAGGTTTTGTAATGTAATCATCCGCACCAAGCCGCAACAAATCAATCTTGTTCTGTGTTGTTTCCTTTGCTGAAATTACTATGACAGGAACCGTTGAGAATTTACGAATATCCGCAAGTATAGTATCACCACTCCGATAAGGCAGCATTATATCAAGCAGAATAAGATCAATCTGATGTTCTTGTATGCAGTATAACACATGAAGCCCATCATACTGACAAAGCACCTCATATCCATTTCCCTGTAAAAAATCAGCCAGCAATTTGCTGATCTCTAAATCATCCTCAACAATCAAAATTTTCATGTTGTTCTATGTTCACCTGCCTTATGTCAGCATTGTACTACACTTTTTATCTCTAATAGATTTAATTATATTTCCTTTCAGGAGAGAATACAAGGCATAAAATATGAATTATTAGATGTTAGAAGAATACATTTCTATTGCTGGGTACACTGGAAATATGAAACCAAAAGCCAGCAAAAGCCCCTCCTGTCTACGCATTTAGGGGGCAAAAAGCCCACGGAAATCAAGGCTTTTCGGCGGTGGTCGATGGGGTGGCAGAATGATTTATCAAATACCCGTCGGAGCGGGCTTTGAAATGCGTAGGAAAATCTTTCCGGCGCTGGTTTTCCCGCCGGTTCTGTGGTATGCTGGAATAAGACAAAAAACGACAGGAGTTGACACGATGGCCGAACAGGAAATGTTACTGGACACAGCTACCATCAGGGCCGCCGTCGCCGGTGAGCTATGGGCTAAACAAAAAGTGATCGAACACTACACCCCCATGATCGACGAGTTGGCCGTTGACGAAGATATGAAGCAGCACCTTATTCTGAAACTGTTGGAAGAACTGCCTAACTTCCCAATGGGGCAGGCATAAGAAAAAAGAGCGCCGGACGCAGAGGCTTTGACACCTCCGCGCCCGGCGTTTTGGATAATTGCCGATTATGTCATAGCAAACTCGATGTGAGAGCTGTCCAGCTTCATAAACTTGGATTTCACCAGCTCTGCCGGGTAATCGTCCCCGGCAATACGGATGGTCTTGCGGACGCTGCACACGGTTTCCACCAGCAAGTCCACGATCTCGTCCAGCGTTTCCCGGTCAATGCCCTTGGCGTGCTGGCAAAGGTGTTCGTACTCGATGTTGTCCATGATGATCTCACGATAAATCTCTATGGCGCTCTGTGATTTCGCTCCCGTTCCTTTCCGTTCCGGCGGCTGTGCCGCTTCGTCCTCCGAGGGGAAGGGTCGGGAAAGGATAGGAATGGAATCGGTAATTGATACATCCGTAGTCGTTTTTTCTTTACTTGATATATCTTTATTTAATTGCATTGGATTTTCCAATGTCGGGTTTCCCGGTGTCGGATTATCCGATGTTGGATTTTCCAACACCGAGTTTTCCAATCCCGGTGCCGCCTCGTCCGGCTGTTCTGGCCGGGGCTGGGGCTGTTCAAAGGCCCGGTCGCTGTCGGAAGTGAAGTACATAGGCCGTCGCCTCCTTTCTGCGTTTGGGCAAAAAGAAAAGCCGCAGACTTTTTCAAAATCTGCGGCTTAGCCGGGGAACAGAAAAGGGCGCTGTCATGCTTGACAACACCCTGTTTCTGTCTGATTATTCAGTTGTTTTGACCTGCCCCGTTTTCCGCTGCCCTAAAAAACATTGATTTTACTGTTTTTTTCATGTTTTCTTATGGCAACGCTCTTTTTTGCAGGGTTTTTTCATTTTCAGATTATCCCAGCTTCGCCGGGAGAGACGAGGAAACCGTGGTCTGGTGCTTTTGACGGAATTGCCGCGGGGTGATCTGGTACCGCTTTTTAAAGGTGCGGATCAGATGACTGCAGTCCGCAAAGCCGGTCTCGGCTGCAATATAGTTCAGGTCATAGTCGGTAAAAAGAAGCAGGTTTTCAACCTTGTTCAGGCGGATAAACTCGATATACTGCTTACAGCTCTGCCCGTAATGCTTCAGAAAAAGTTTGGCAAAATAGGAGTAGCTCATGTTGTATTTATGTGCCAGTGCCTCGATATTGATGTTTTCCTGGGAATGGCGGTCGAGATAGACGAGGATATCCTGCATACTCTGTTCCTCACTCTCGGAAATCGATTCGGGATTGAAACAGATTCCCTGGCAGTGCCAGATACGCAGAAGCCGGAGAAACAGTGTGGAAAAGAGAGAATAGATATAGGCATCATAACCGTATTTCTTTTCAAGAGCCTCCCTCTCAAGGGTTACAAAAAAATCATGGAGATTCAGCTCTGAGAGATCTTCCTGCGTAAACAAAAGCGAAGGATAGGTCATCGTGGCGATTTTATGGAAAGCAAAGCTCAGGTTCGGAAGGTAGCTTCCGGTGAGCTGGATGCGGTTCAGGTTGAATTTGATACAGAAATAGCGGAATGGCCGATCCTGGTCTGCGGCAAGTGCGTGGACCGTCTGTGGAGGAAACAGGATGAAAGAGCCCGGTTTTATGTGGTAGACGGAATCGTTGCAGCTCACGAGAAGAGAACCTTCCTGCAGATAAAGAACCTCCGTAAAATAGTGCCAGTGGGATTTGACCGGCATGGAAAAACTGTCGGAGCAGCAGGAAAAGGCTTCAATCGGCGAGTGCAGGATGTCACTGTATTCAAAAAGATTCTTCAACGGAAAAGTCCCCCTTCAGGTAAAAAATATTCAGTATTTTTCTGGGAATATCAGTTTCGGAAAAATAGAAACATTCTATTTTTGTACAGTCGCATTATATCATATCCAAATGAAAATTGATACAATGGCGAAAGCATTTGAAAGAAAATTAATGCTGAATTTGGTAACTCAATTTCCTAAGATAAGGGGGGATATGAAAACATGAAAAGCAACACGAAACAATTCCCGAAAAACAAAATTGCGTGGCTGTGGGAAAACATGGAGGGAAAACGGGCGCTGTACTTTGTCGGTATTCTCGGAACCGTTTTGTACAATATTCTGCAGCTTACGATTCCCTATTTTTCGGGAAAAATTGTGGATCTGTTTTTAACGGGGGAGAACGCGGCGACAAATCTTCAGGTACACCGTGACCTGCTTTACCGCTTGCTGTTTGCGATGGTCGGCTTTACGTTCCTGCGTGTTATTGTTGTTTATGGCAGCTGTATGATCTATGAGACGGTGTCGCAGAGTGTTCTGTACCGGGTGCGGAATTATCTGTACGACAAGCTTCAGCGTCAGGATATGACGTTTTACAGTACCTATCGGACAGGAGATCTGATGACACGGCAGACAGGAGACCTGGATGCGGTGCGTCACATGGTTGCATGGGTTGTACGAATGGTGGTTGAGTCATTTTCTCTGTTTGCTGCAGCGGCCGTTTTCTTCCTGTATACGAACTGGAAGCTGGCACTGTGCGTTCTTGTGATTTCACCGTTTGTATTCTGGATTATCTATCTGTTCCGGAACCGCGTTGCCCCGATGCATGCGGCGCTGCGTGAAAAACTGGCACAGATGAATACATGCGCACAGGAGAATATTTCCGGAAACCGCGTTGTCAAAGCGTTTGCAAGAGAAGATTACGAAATCGAGAAATTCGACCGTGCCAATACCGACTATGCGGAGACGAATAAGGCAACCGGAATGGTATGGCTGAAATTTTTCCCGATTGTCGAGAGTATTGCGAACCTGATGCCGGTTGTCCTGCTCGCAGTCGGCGGTGTTTTTATGATCAGAGGACAGCTTACTATGGGAGACTATGTGGCATTTTCAGGCCTCATCTGGGCAATCGCCAATCCGATGCGTCAGATGGGAAATATCATGAACGAATTTCAGCGGTTCTCAGCAGCGTCGAAAAAGGTCATGGAGCTGTATTACTCCGAACCGAAAATCAGGGACGAAGAAAATGCCGTTTCCCATCCGGAGCGGTTTGAAGGCAAAATCGAGTTTGATAACGTTTCCTTCCAATACGAGGATGGTGATTTGCCGGTTCTGCACAATATTTCCTTCACGGCCCATCCGAACGAGACGGTTGCGATCATGGGCGAGACCGGCTGCGGCAAGACATCGCTGATCAATCTGATCCCGCGGTTTTATGAGCCGACAGAAGGACAGATCCGGATTGACGGAATTCCTGTAGAACAGCTGAAGCTGTATGATCTCCGAAAACAGATCGGACTTGCCACGCAGGATGTTCTGCTGTATTCTGACACGATCGAGGGAAACATTGCCTACGGCGATGATTCGATCAAGATGAACGAGGTTGTCAAGTTTGCAAGGTATTCCGCTGCGGCAGATTTCATTTCAAAGATGCCGGAGGGCTACGATACCCTGGTCGGAGAGCGCGGTGTTGGTCTTTCCGGAGGCCAGAAGCAGAGAATTTCTCTGGCAAGAGCACTGGCGATCCGTCCATCGGTTCTGATTCTTGACGATACAACATCGGCGGTTGATATGGAAACAGAGAAACAGATTCAGCAGTCCTTACGGGAGCTTGATTTTCCATGTACCAAGATTGTGATTGCACAGCGAATTTCGACAACGAAAACAGCGGACAAGATTATTGTTCTGCAAAATGGCTATATTGAAGAAATGGGAACACATGAGGAACTGATGGAGAAGAAGGGTTACTATTATGAACTGGTGAAGCTGCAGACCGGTGTGGATGAACTGTAGGAGGGGAAGCAATGGCAAAAAATACATACAAGCAGGATGAAGTGCTCGAAGAGCCGTTTGACATCAAGCATCTGCTCAGAGCTTCATCCTATATCAAAAAATATGCAAAACGGATGGTTTTTGCGATCCTTTTGAGTGGCATCGGCGGTGCGTCCGGCTATGTGGCGCCGATGATTATCCAGCGGGCGCTGGACCTTGCAATTCCGGAGAAAAACGAGAGGCTTTTATTTTCTCTTGTGGGAATGCTGGTCGGCATCTATCTGGTGAGCGTGATCTTCACAACAATCCGAAGCCGCATTATGGTGGATGTCAGTCAGAGTATCATCTATGATATCCGAAAAGATTTGTTTGCACATCTGCAGGAGCTGCCGTTCCAGTATTACGATGACCGCCCGCACGGCAAGATCCTGATTCGGGTTGTCAACTACGTCAACTCGGTATCGGATATGCTGTCAAATGGTCTGATCAACATCGTTCTGGAGAGCTTCAACCTTCTGTTTATCGTGATTTTCATGTTTCTGGTTGATGTGCAGATGGCATTTGTCGTGCTCTGCGGCGTGCCGGTGCTGTGCGTTTTCATGGTCTGGATCAAGAATAAACAGAGACGTGCATGGCAGGCAGTTTCGAACAAGAACTCAAACCTGAATGCCTATCTGCAGGAGAATATTGTCGGAGCGCGCATTACGCAGATCTTTGCACGAGAGGATGAGAATGCGGAGATTTTCAAAGATCTTTCCAAGGATTGCCGCAGAACATGGAATACAGCAGTTCGCTATTCCAACCTGGTATGGCCGGGTATCGATTCAATTTCCGTCTGCGTGCGTGCTGCCATTTTTCTGTCCGGTCTGATCCTTTTCGGGCAGGGAAATAAGTCGGTTGGTACGATTGTAGCGATTTCGAGCTATGCATCGTATTTCTGGCAGCCGATCATGAACCTTGGAAACATCTTCAATAACTTTATCAACAACATTGCGTATCTGGAACGTATCTTTGAGACGATGGATGAGCCGGTGACGGTAAAGGATGCAAAAGATGCCGTTGAAATGCCAAAAATCCGCGGTGAGGTGACCTTCGATCACGTAAATTTCTCGTACGATGCGTCAAAACAGATCTTAAACGATGTTTCGTTTACGGTAAAACCGGGTGAGAGTGTGGCGCTTGTCGGACCGACCGGAGCCGGAAAGAGTACGATTGTCAATCTGATTTCACGGTTTTACAATGTCAATGGCGGTCGCGTCCTGATCGATGGACAGGATATCTCGCAGGTGACCATTCATTCCCTGCGTGAGCAGATGGGTATTATGATGCAGGACAGCTTTATTTTCTCGGGAGATATTGAGGATAATATCCGTTACGGAAAGCTTGACGCAACGCATGAGGAGATTGTGAAGGCGAGCAGAACTGTCTGTGCGGACGAATTTATCAGCAAAATGCCGGATCGCTATCAGACGGAGGTAAGGGAGCGTGGTTCCATGCTGAGCCAGGGACAAAAGCAGCTCATTTCGTTTGCGCGTACCCTGCTTTCCGATCCGGCCATTCTGATTCTCGATGAGGCGACCTCAAGCATTGACGTACAGACCGAAAAAGCACTGCAGACGGGACTCAATGCCATGCTGAAGGGCAGAACCTCATTTATCATTGCGCATCGTCTGTCTACGATCCGCAACTGCGATAAGATTATGTATATCGATAACGGCGGTATTATGGAGAGCGGAACACATGATGAGCTGATGGCAAAGAAAGGCCATTATTATAAACTGTATACAGCACAGCTTGATGAAGTACAGAAAGCGGGCTGATCAAAAAAAGATCATAAAAAAGATTATAAAAAAGGCTTCTGCCAGCGGATAAAAATCCGTGGCAGAAGCCTTTTGCCGTTTCTTGTTCGTGTCGCTTTTTGCGCGTGTCGCCGAAGCGACCCGCCGCAGGCGGAAAATTCGGCAAAGCAGGAGTTCTTCTTATTTTCCGGAGAAGTATTTCTCTTTGATGATCTCAACCGGCATATCCTCGCCAGTCCACAGTTTGAAGGAAGCAGCTCCCTGGTATAACAGCATGTACATACCGTTTCCGGTCTTGCATCCAGCCTCTTTTGCCTCACGCAGCAGGCGGGTTTCCTGCGGATTGTAGATCACATCGAAAACGAAGAGGTCTTTGTGGAACATCGTTGTGTCGGTAATGATGGTGTTCTCGGTTTTTGGAGCCATTCCGACGGAAGTTCCGTTGACAAGAATGGCGCTGTCTGCGATGGATGCGCGAAGGACTTCCGGATCGGAGAAGTCGTGCAGGGTAACCTTGCAGGAAGTACGCTCATTGAGTTTTGCAACGATTTCCTCGGCTCTTCCGAAGAAATTGTCTCTGACGTTGAATACATTGATCTCAGCCACGCCGTCGAGGGCTGCCTGTACCAGGATTGCAGTAGCAGCGCCGCCGGCACCGAGCAGAGTCATCTTTTTGCCGATGATGTCTACGCCGTTTTCTGCAACTGCTCTCATGAAGCCGACACCGTCGGTGGTGTAAGCGGTGAGAACGCCGTTGTCGTTGACAATGGTATTACATGCGCCGGAGATCTCCGAAGCAGGAGAAACCTTGTCTGCCAATTTGCACATGATATTTTTGCCAGGCATGGTGATATTCCAGCCTCTTGCACCCATGGTGCGGAGTCCTTCGACTGCCTGCGGCATTTTGTCTTCCGGTACATCAAAGGCAAGGTAGCTATAATCAAGGCCGAGCTGGTCGCATGCTTCGTTGTGCATTTCCGGAGAAACACTGTGTGCAACCGGGCTTCCGAGTAAACATAATAATCCGGTGTGTCCTGTGATGTGTTTTGACATAATTTGAAATCCTCTCTCTCCTCGTATTTCCGCATGATGATAAATCGTGCTGTAGCACTTTAAACTGCTACTATATGAAGTGAATTATACTCCAGATGCCGAAAGAAAGCAAGAAAAAAAGAGGAAATGACGCAAAGTTCATTTCCTCTTTTCGTGTTGGTTTTTGATTAAGGTTTAAGATGGAAAAGATTCGCCCGGAAATCAGATTCCAAGTTTCTCTTTCATGTAGTCAACCGGAGTATCTTTTCCGGTGTACAGCTTGATTGCGATGAGTGCCTGGAACAGCATCATGCCCATGCCGTTGAATACTTTCTCACATCCTGCTTCTTTTGCCTGTTTCATCATAACGGTTTCGCGCGGAGCGTAAACGGTATCCGTTACGATGAGATCTTTTTTAAAGAAGGAAGGATCAGGAATGTTGGAAAGGTCTTCGAGTGGATGCATTCCTACGCCGGTAGCATCGCAGAACAGGTCAGCTACGTGCATTTTTTCTTTCAGGAGGTCTTTGTCTGCCAGATCGTTCATGGTAGCCTTGCAGTTGGTGTTCTTATTGATCAGATCAACAATTTCCTCTCCACGGCTGTAGAATTTGTCTTTGATGTTGAAGATTTCAATTTCTGCAACTCCATCCAGAGCACCGCGCACTGCAATTGCAGTAGCAGCACCGCCGGTTCCGATCAGGACCATCTTCATTCCCTTGAAATCGATGCCCTCTTCGGTCAGTGCCTGCCAGTATCCCATACCATCGGTATTGTAGCCTTTCAGTTTTCCGGTTACCTGACCGTTTTCGTCGCGGAGGTTGACTACGGTATTGATAGCGCCGCATAACTTAGCTGCTTCATCTACTTCGTCCAGATATTTGTGGACAACAGTTTTGTTTGGCATGGAAATATTGGAACCGAGCATTTTCAGCGCGCGGATACTCTGCACAGCATCTTTTAAAGAATCGTTATCAACTTCGAAAGCAAGCTGAATGACATCATCTCCGTTTTTGTCGTATGCAAGGTTGTGGGTTGTCGGAGACTGGGTATGACGGATCGGGTAAGCCATTAATCCAACTAATTCGGTATGTCCTGTTACGTTTGGCATGATATTTTCCTCTTTTCTTTTTTCATGCTGCGCTGTTTCGGTTTGAAAAAGAGGCAGCGCAGCAGATGATATACAGTTTTTTGTCGGGCTGCTTAAAGTCGATACTTACTCAAGCGGCTCCAGATGCAGGTATCCCTGGGACTCCAGTACATTCAGGATCGCGCGGCCTTCCATGGTACCTTCCATGATACGGCGTGCGCGTACGGAATCGCCAATGGTGTATACATAAGTATGGGTATCGGCGAATGCTTCCTGGATTTCCGGCAGAACCGGGTTGTTGGAGCGCATTCCAAGGCAGTTGAATCCGTAATCGAACTCAAGATCCTGGATGGTTCCGTCCGGAAGCTTTACAGTGAATGCATTTTCTTTTACTTCCTGAAGAGCAGTGTTGACATACTCTTTTACGCCGTATTTGTCGTGGGTCTCACGCATGGAGCATTTGGTGATCGGGTCTGCAAGCATACCGATCTGCGGCAGCATATCGATGATGGTACACTCGGCGCCTCTCGGTGCAAAGTATTCAATAACGTCAAGTCCTACGGAACCGCCGCCGACTACAACGACTTTCTTGCCCTGACAGGCTTCTTCCGGATATTTTCCGGCGTTTACATTGTTGATCATACCAAAGATGGTATTTACGTTTCCGGCATCGATGTTCTCTTTCAGGCCTTTGATCGGCGGAACAAGCGGAACGGAACCGGTGGAGTTTACAATGATGTCCGGTTTGAACTGTTTGATCTTATCCACCGTAGCTTCGGTGTTGAGGAAAATATACAGGTTTTTCAGTCTGGCGGCTCTTGCCTCAAGGTATTTCGGGAAGTCTTTCATACGGCTCTTGCTTGGAAGATCAGAGATGAAAGTGGAAAGACCGCCGATGTGGTCGTTTTTCTCGAGTACGAAAACGTTGCATCCGACTTCTGCTGCGGTGCAGGCTGCTTCCATACCGGCAGTACCGGCGCCGACAACAACAACGTTACAGTTTTTATTCACTTTCAGTGCTTTGTAAACATCGCCTTCCGGAACAGCCGGGTTTACGGTACAGCGGATCGGGCGGTTGACACCGATACGATTTCCGGCACATCCGACGTTACAGGAGATGCATTTCCGAAGGATATCTTCCTCGCCGTTTTCCACCTTCTTTACCCAGTTCGGCTCAGCGATCAGGCCGCGTCCCATACCGACGATATCTACATCGCCGCTTTCGAGAACTTTTTCAACGACCTTCGGGTCGCGGTAGTTACCGGCATTGATCACAGGCTTTTTGAATTTATCTTTTACGGCTCTTGCCATGTAGGAACGCCATCCGTCCGGCAGGAAGTTGGAATCGATCTGATACTGCAGGGATGGGTTGAGGCCGCAGGATACGTCGTACATATCTACGAATTCATCCAGGTACTCCAGGTATTCCAGGGTATCTTCCAGGGTGTTTCCGCCCGGAACACGCTCCTCGGCAGAGATACGAACGATGATCGGGAACCATGGTCCGACGTTTTTACGTACTTCTTCGAGAACCATACGCGGGAAGCGCAGGCGGTTTTCTACGGAACCACCGAATTCATCGGTTCTTTTATTGTAATACGGGGAGATGAACTGGCTCATCAGGTAGGAATGGCCGCAGTGGATTTCAATGGCATCAAAGCCGATGGCCTGCACACGTTTTGCAGCCTCGCCGTATTTTTTCACGGTTGTCATGATTTCTTCTTTGGTCATCGGGCGAGGGGTTTCTCCGCCGGCTTTTGTCGGGATGTTGGAAGAAGAAACGGTTTCCATACCGGTTCTTGCGGAAGATGCGGAAGCTCCGGCGTGGTTGATCTGAATTGCTACGGTAGCACCGTTTTTATGAAGATTTTCGACTAACTGATAGTAGCGCGGCATAAAGCTGTCGTGGTCGATACGGATCTGGCTGGTTCCGTTGGAACCGACCGGGTACTCGATGTTGGCGTTCTCCAGAATAATAAGACCAACGCCGCCTTTTGCGCGGAGAGAGTAATAATTCATATGACGGTTACTCATCTCACCACTTGTCTCACCGTAGTTGGTTCCCATCGGGGTCATTGCAATACGGTTTTTAATCGTTGTTCGTTTGATGGTAATTGGCTCGAAAATTTTTGGGTAAGCACTCTTCATGAAAATTTCTCCTTATTCATTACATGAGCGGTAATCCTCTGTTTGTGACAAATCCATCATAACTCTTTCGACTAAAAATTAACAATATCTTTCAGATAAACTTTTGATACGTTTTCGCTATCGTTTCTGGACTCTTCGATAATGTCAGCGTGCTGTTTCATGTATTCGGTAAACCGTTCGACAGCCGGAAGCCGGTAGCGGTTCTTCATCCAGAACATAAAAGTCTGATGATAAATCTCGAGACCTTTCAGTGTGTGGATGCGGATACCGTCTGCCTGTTCCAGAATATCGGTTCGCGGCATGAGCGCGATGCCGAAGTTTTCGCGTACCAGTGCCACAATCGAATATTCATCCGGGCATTCCATGATAATATTCGGATGAAGCTGATATTTGCGGTAGAGATGACCGGTGTAGGCCCCCATCCAGGATGCGCGGTCGTAGCCGATCACCGGATAACGGGTAAGCTTTACAAGCGGAACCTCCGGTTCATCGGCAATCGGATGCTGTTCCGGGGACACGATGACAAGCGGCTGCTGGATCAACGGAAAAAACTCCATGTCGTCGCGCTTTAAAAAGCCGCCAAACCCAAGATCGAGTTCGCCGGATTTCACCTTCTGTGCAATGGCCGGGGTATGGTTCTGCCAGAAGCTAAAGGCAACATTTTTGTTTTCTTCTTGGTCCAGAAAGGTGTGGACATTGTGCGGAATATAATGTCCGGCAAGTGGAAAAATATAACCGATGTTGATTTTTCCGCCACCGGAGGCGAGCTCTTTCATCTTGCCTGCCGCAATGTCACAGTCGCCTGCGATCCGGTCTGCATGCTCCAGGAAAAGACGGCCGGCATTGGTAAGGACAACACCGCGCCCTTTCTTTTCAAACAGCGTGATTCCAAGCTCACTTTCAAGGGCGGCCATCGAACGGCTCAGGGATGGCTGGGAAATATAAAGCTCCTCTGCCGCCTGGTGATAATTTTCCAGCCGGGCGACCTTTCGGAAATAGAGAATCTGATTCAGTGTCATGTGGTTTTTCCTCCTGAAAAAATGGTTCCGTAAGAAAGTCTTTGCTTCCTCTTATTATGATAACTCAAGTATACCATATCAATGCATTCAATGCATTGATTTTTTCCTTTAAAAGCATTAGACCGCACACACTTTCACTGTTAAAATAAAGGCAAATGTTATTTTTTTAACATTCACGAAACTGGTAATCTGTTGTTTGTGACAAAACAAAATGATGAACCGAACAGAGGAAAAAGACAATTTGACCTCAACACATGATCTATTTAAAAAGGAGAGAAACCATGAACAAGAAATACCTGCCAAGTGCATTAATTTTGTACTTGAACTACTTTATCCACGGTGTTGGATGCTCTATTCTGGGCCAGGCAGTCATCAAAGAGGCTCTGGCAGCAGCATGGGGAGTGGAAGCAATGGCAATTACCGCAATTTCCGCAGCACTCGGTCTTGGCCGTCTGATCGCACTGCCATTTGCAGGTCCTCTGTCCGACAAGCTCGGACGTCGCATTTCCACCGCAATCGGAAGTGCTTCTTATGCAATTTATCTGATCGGCCTTGCCCTTGCATTTAATGCAGGAACACACGGTGGTTATACCATCGCTTACGTATGCGCCATTATCGGCGGTATCGCAAACTCCTTTCTGGATACCGGTATTTACCCGGCAGTATCCGAAATTATTTACAAAGCTCCGGGCGTTGCTACTATGGGAATCAAATTCTTCATCGCAATCGCACAGATGCTGCTTCCATTTGTTCTTGGTGTAGCGGTTACTTCTACCGCAGCCGGCCTTACCTCCTACAATCCGTTATTCTATGGATGCGGAATTGCGTATATCGTACTTTTTGTACTGGTATTCCTGTTCCCGCTGCCAGATGCTGACCAGAAAGCATCCGGCAAAAAAGAGGGTCTGATCGACAGCCTGAAGCATACCCATTTCTCTTTCGAGTCCATCGCCATGATCCTGATCGGATTCACCTGCACCGGTACCTTCCAGCTGTGGCTGAACTGCGCGCAGAACTTTGCAAAAGAAAATGTAGGCTGGGCGAATCCGTCCATCATGCAGACCTACTATTCTGCAGGAACTATGCTGGCACTCGTTGTAACCGCATTCCTGACCAGAAAAATCAAAGACGTTCGTTTCATCGTTGTTTACCCGGCTATCTGCCTTGTAACAATGATCGCTGTCCTGATGGGACAGAGTAAACCGCTGATGATCGCCGGTGCTTTCATTATCGGATGGGCTGGTGCAGGCGGACTGCTTCAGATCGCAACTTCCGTTTGCAACATGCTGTTCCCGAAAATCAAAGGAACCGTAACCGCACTGGTTATGATCGCATCTTCTCTCTGCAACTACACCATCCTGACCGCAGCATCTAAAATGCAGCCGTCCGGCGTTATGACCATGAATATCGTTCTGACCGCAGTTGGTGTTGCACTTGGACTGTTTGTAAACATCCGCTATAAAAAAATGGTTGAACTTGCACAGCAGGACAATTAAAATGAGGTTAAGGATTGCGGAAGTACGAAGTACCAGGTAATCCGGACGTGAAAAAGAAAAGCCTGCAAAGAAAAGTCAGGGTTAAATTGAAGAAAGAAGGAAAAACACATGAATACAGTAAAAGTTCGTGATATTGAAATCGGTGCCGGCGCACCGAAAATCATCGTTCCGATCGTAGGTGTTACCAAAAACGATATCATCGAAGAAGCAAAAACCTTCCATTCGATTCCGGTTGATGTTGTAGAATGGCGTGTAGACTGGTTTGAAGGCGTATTCGACTTTGCGCAGGTAGAGGATGTGTTAAAAGACCTCCGCGAAGCACTCGGCAATATTCCGCTTCTGATGACATTCCGTACCTCCAAAGAGGGCGGTGAAAAAGCGATTGAGCCGGCAGCCTATGCGGAGCTGAACATCAAAGCAGCACAGACCGGATATGTGGATCTGGTGGATGTTGAGATCTTTACCGGAGATGACATTGTAAAGAAGATCATCGACGGTGCACACGCAGCAGGTGTGAAGGTCATCGCTTCCAATCATGATTTCTTCAAAACTCCTGCAAAAGCAGACATCATCTACAGATTGCGCAAGATGCAGGATATGAACGCAGATATTCCGAAGATTGCTGTTATGCCGCAGAACAGGAAAGACGTTTTGACCCTGCTTGCGGCAACAGAGGAAATGGCCACCAATTATGCGGACAGACCGATCATCACCATGTCTATGGCAGGCACCGGTGTAATCAGTCGTCTCTGCGGTGAGGTGTTTGGCTCTTCCATGACCTTCGGCGCGGCGAAGAAAGCATCCGCACCGGGTCAGATGGGTGTGAATGATCTGAGCACCGTTCTGGATCTGCTTCACAAAGCCATGTAACCGTTTTTTCTTTATGGGACACCGGTATTTTTAGCTTTGCTGTTGATGCCGATGTCCCTTTTGTATTATTGTTCTGTTATAAATTTAACGGAGGTATGCCTTTTATGAAGAGAGTATTTCACTGGCTGGATGAAAACTTGGAAGAATTTCTTCTTGTGATCGGTCTGATCGCCATGACGCTGATCATGGGAGTCCAGGTTTTCTGCCGCTACGTCCTTGGCATGTCGCTGTCGTGGTCGGAAGAGCTGACCAGATATATTTTTATCTGGTGCGGTTTTTTAAGCGTCAGCTACTGCAGCAAAAAATGCCTTTCCATCAAGATCGAGCAGTTTGTTGCGATTTTCCCGCGGAGAGGAAAAGCCATCTTCAAAATTGTGAATCATACATTTGAACTGATTTTTTTCATCTATATGATTCCGTTTGCTTTTTCCTATATGATGTCGTCGGTTAAAAGCGGCCAGCTTTCCCCGGCCTGCAAAATCCCGATGTACTTTATCCAGGCAGCACCGCTCGTCTCCTTTGTGCTGGTTGCCTTTCGTGTTTTGCAGCGGTGGATGATCGAGTTCCGCGTGGCACGCGGTGAGAACGTTTTCGACCCGGCCCATCCGGAGCGCAATACGCCGGAATCCTTCATTGAGGCAAATGCCGGAGCAGATAACGCCACAGAAAATGCCCTGAACGCGGGTATCGACAACCGCATTCATACGATTAAAAATTCAAACGAGGAGGAACGCTAATGCCGGTCGTAGTATTATTTTTGATTTTTGTTGCATTGCTGGTCATCGCTGTTCCGGTATCGATTACCCTTGGAATCACATCTGTGCTTCCGTCTGTGTTTGACCCGTCCTTTACGGTAGGAGCCAAATATCTGATCCGTGCCATGTTCGGAGGTCTCGATTCCTTCCCTCTGCTGGCAGTTCCGATGTTCGTCCTCTCCGGTATCATCATGGCTAAGGGAGGCATCTCCAAAAAACTGTTTGATGTCTTTGCCTACTTTCTCGGAAAATTCACCGCAGGTATGCCGTGCGCCGTTATCGTCACCTGCCTTTTCTATGGTGCGATTTCCGGTTCCGCTCCGGCGACCGTTGCTGCTGTCGGAAGCATGACAATCCCGATTCTGACTACCCTTGGTTATGATCTGACATTCTCCACAGCGATTGTGGCAGTTGCCGGCGGCCTTGGCGTTATCATCCCCCCGAGTATTCCGTTCATCATGTACGGTATGGCTTCCGGTGCTTCGGTCAGTGACCTGTTCCTTGCCGGAATTGTACCGGGTCTGATGATCGGTCTGCTGCTGATGCTTTATGCCATCTATCACTGCAAACGGTACGGGGAGGATAGGGAGAAGATCTATGCAGAAGTCAAAACGTTGCATGACAAAGGTTTGCTTCGCGTTTTAAGAGAGAGCTTTTTTGCATTACTTAGCCCGGTGATTATCCTCGGCTGTATCTACAGCGGCGTTGCTTCCCCGACCGAGGCGGCTGTTATCTCCGTATTCTATGCATTGATCATCAGCCTTTTTGTGTACAGGAGTATTCGCATCCGCGACATCTGGTCCATTCTGGTTGAGGCGATTCGTACCTTCACTCCGATCCTGTTCATCCTGGCGGCATCGACAGCATTTTCCCGTGTCCTGACGCTGATGCAGGTGCCGCAGACGGTCAGTGAGTTTATCCTGAACAACTTCCACAGCCCGGTTGCGATCCTTCTGATCATCAACGTATTCCTGCTGATTGTCGGAATGGTGATGGATACCACACCGGCAATCCTGATTCTGACCCCGATCCTTCTGCCGATCGTACAGGCAATCGGTATGGATCCAATTCAGTTTGGTGTGATCATGGTTGTCAACCTGGCGATCGGCTTCGTAACACCGCCGATCGGCGTCAACCTGTTCGTGGCAAGCTCCCTGACCGAGGTTCCGGTCATGCAGATCGCAAAGAAGGCTATGCCGATGATCGGTTTCTTCCTCGCGGCACTGCTGCTGATTACATTTATTCCGGCGATTTCGATTGGAATTTTATAGGGAGGAGCGAAGGACAATGAAAAAGATGACAAAAAAGAAAAAGCTTTTCCGAAAAGTGACGGCACTTGCCGCTGTCGTTGCGCTTGGCGCATCGCTTGCCGGCTGCGGCTCTTCCGGAGAAGAGACGACACAGCGCTATTCCTGGCCACTGGCAACGGCGAGCCCGGAGGACACGGTAACACAGATCTTCGCTGAGAAGTTCGCGGAAGAGATTTCGGAGCTGAGCGATGGAAGGATGAAAATTCAGGTTTACGCAAACTCAACGCTCGGCGGCGACCGCGATCTGCTGGAAACGTGTGCCGACGGCGATATTCCGTTTGTCGTACAGAATACGGCACCGCAGGTTTCCTTTATGGGTGATCTTGCCGTGTTTGATCTGCCGTGTGTGTTTGATTCTCTCGATGAATGCCGTGAGAAGATCGATAATCCGGAGTTTTACGAGCTGATCAGCAACGTTTATACGGAGGGAGGCTATCACCTGCTCGGTATGGCGGATCAGGGATTTCGTGTCATGAGTACGAATAAGCCGGTTTACAGCTTTTCGGATTTCAAGGGTCAGAAGATCCGTACCATGGAGAACAGCTACCATCTGGCATTCTGGAAAGCCATCGGTGCCAACCCGACGCCGATGAGCTTCAGTGAGGTTTACATCGGCCTGCAGCAGCACACGATTGATGCACAGGAGAACCCGTATGAGGTCATCGTTTCGAATAATCTGTATGAGCAGCAGGATTACGTAGTGGAGACGAACCATCTGCCGCATCTGATTTCCCTGATCGTCAACGATGATTTCTTCCAGGATCTGCCTGCAGACGAGCAGGAGATCATGACCGAGGCCGCAAAGATTGCGACCGAGTACGCAAGAGAGCAGTCCGATGCCCGTATTGTCGACAAGATCGCGAAAATCGAGGAGAGCGGAACGAAGATTCTGACACTCGATGACCAGACAAGAGCTGACATCCGCGAGGCATCCCAGAGCGTGTATGAGTCGATCAAAGAGAATATTGATCCGGCGATTTACAATGCGTATATGGATGGAATTGAGTAAGAAAAGAAAATGAAATTCCCGGCTGCGGGGCACTGAAAAACAGTGTTTCGCGGCCGGATTTTTTTACACAAAATTTGCCTTGCACGGTCGAAACTGTAAGACTATAATGGGTTCAGATGGTTTTTCTAAATTTATGGGAGGCAAAAAAATGATTTTTAAACACATGGACCGGATTGTATTTGCAGGGGATTCCGTAACGGATATGGAGAGTGCACAGCCGGTGGGGGAAGGTTTATTTGAAAATGTCGGAAAGAGCTACGTCAGAATTGTTGAGAACATGCTGTCTGCATTTTACCCGGAGGTATACATTCGTGTGACAAACTCCGGTATCAGTGGAAACACAAGCCGCGATCTGCTGCAGCGGTTTGACCGCGACGTTGTTTCCCTGAACCCGGACTGGGTTTCTATTTGCATCGGTATCAACGATGTCTGGAGACAGTTCGACAGCCCGGCTATGCCGGATGTCCAGGTATCTCCGGAGGAGTACCGTTCTAACGTCGAACAGATGATTCTCTCCGTAAAAGATAACGTAAAAGGTGTTTTTCTCATGACCCCATATTATATGGAGCCAAATGCAGAGGACTGGATGAGAAAACGTATGGATACGTATGGGGCAATCTGCCGTGAGCTGGCCGAAAAATATGGCTGCTGTTTTATCGATCTGCAGGCTGTTTTTAATGATTACTTCCAATACCGTCATTCTTCCTACATTGCATGGGATCGGATTCACCCGAACCAGATCGGTGCAACCGTGATTGCGCGGGCGTTTTTGGAGAAATGCGGATTTGACTACAATCACAGACCGGGAGAGGAATAAAAACTAATATAAATACCATAACAAAAGCAGAAATTTGCGTTTTCGCGAGACGTGCAGATTTCTGCTTTTGTAACCCACTAAGCGATATCATAATTACCAGAGCTTGTCGGAATGGAAAGTTGTCGGAAGGATAGAAACTCGCACCACTGGTGCGAGAAATTAGTTGGAACAATAATATTATCATTATGGAAAAATGCAAGGATAACTTGCAGCGGGAATTTTATATTCGAATGACAAAAAGATATGGCTGGACGAAAAGAGTTTTAGCTAATTCTGTCTGAAAACGGCGGACAGAGTCGAAAAAAGAGAAAAAGAATCGGTAAAATTTTGCTTAAATTACCAAAAATAATTGCTGTTTTGGGACAGTTATGGTATATTATGACTATACATACATTTATGTGGCGCTACATGGGGACATAAGAGTGAGACATAAAAGAAAGGTAACTATTCAGAACCCCATCTCGATTCCGCTTGCGCTGCATCTCGATGTTGCTTCTCGCCATATGAAATTCCAGAAAACCGCGCATTCATGCAAGCATGATTCACGATTTTCTTCTCTTTCGCATGGCGCTGAATAGTTACAAATAAAGAATAGAACAGGAGAAAAAAAGATATGTATCTGGAAGAGTATAAGAGATGGCTGGCAGCTGATCTGGAAGACGCAGATCTGAACCCGGAGCTGGCACGGATTGAAGGAAACGATGAGGAGATCAAGGACCGTTTTGCTGTATCTCTGAAATTCGGAACCGCAGGACTTCGTGGTGTACTTGGCGCAGGAACAAACCGTATGAATATCTATGTAGTGCGTCAGGCAACACAGGGCCTTGCAAACTGGGTAAAAACACAGGGCGGAAACCAGACCGTAGCCATCAGCTATGACAGCCGTATTAAGAGCGATGTATTCGCAAAAACAGCAGCAGGCGTTCTGGCTGCAAACGGAATCAAAGTCAGAATTTACGATGCACTGATGCCGGTACCGGCACTTTCCTTTGCAACCCGTTATTACAACTGCAACGCAGGTATCATGGTAACTGCATCCCACAACCCGGCAAAATACAACGGCTACAAAGCCTACGGCCCGGACGGATGCCAGATGACCGATGATGCTGCAGCAATCGTATACGCAGAGATTCAGAAAACCGATATCCTGACCGGCGTAAAATATATGCCGTTTGCACAGGGAGTAGAAGAGGGACTGATCCGTTTCGTCGGCGATGACTGCAAGAATGCACTGTACGAAGCCATCGAATCCCGTCAGGTTCGTCCAGGTCTCTGCAAGACCGCTGGACTGAAACTCGTTTACAGCCCGCTGAACGGATCTGGTCTTGTACCGGTTACCCGTGTATTAAAAGACATCGGCATCACTGATATCACCATCGTTCCGGAGCAGGAGTATCCGAACGGATACTTCACCACCTGCAGCTATCCGAACCCGGAAATCTTTGCTGCACTGGAAAAAGGCCTGGATCTTGCAAAAGAGACCGGCGCAGACCTGATGCTGGCAACCGACCCGGATGCAGACCGCGTTGGTATCGCCATGAAATGCCCGGATGGAAGCTATGAACTGGTAACCGGAAATGAAGTCGGCGTTCTGCTTCTCGACTACATCTGCGCAGGCCGCATCGAGAAAGGCACCATGCCGGAGAAACCAGTTGCTGTAAAATCCATCGTGTCCACACCGCTGGCAGATGCAGTTGCAGAGCACTACGGCGTAGAGCTCCGCAGCGTTCTGACCGGATTCAAATGGATCGGCGATCAGATTGCAAACCTTGAGGCAGACGGCGAAGTAGACCGCTTCATCTTCGGATTCGAGGAGAGCTACGGATACCTGGCAGGACCGTACGTAAGAGATAAAGACGCAGTCATCGGCTCCATGCTGATCTGTGAGATGGCAGCTTACTACAGAAGCATCGGAAGCTCTCTGAAACAGAGACTGGAAGAGATCTATGCTGAGTACGGCCGTTACCTGAACAAAGTAGACAGCTTCGAGTTCCCGGGCCTGAGCGGCATGGACAAGATGGCAGGCATCATGGATGGCCTCAGAAAAGAGCCGCTGACCGAGATCGCAGGTTCCGCTGTTGTCAAAGTAACCGATTACGAGAAACCAGAAGAGACCGGACTCCCATCCGCAAACGTTCTGATCTACAAACTGGCAAACGGTGAAACCGTCATCGTCCGCCCGTCCGGAACAGAGCCGAAGATCAAAGTATACTACACAACACTTGGCAAGGATCTGGCAGAGGCAGAAGCTGAGAAAGAAAAACTCGCAGAGGCTTTAAAACCGATTCTGGCATAAAGAAAACAAAAAAGAATAGAAGGGCGTGGCTTCGGCTGCGCCCTTTTTCGAACCTGAATTTTTTTTCGAAAAGTGTAAGATTTTCTGCAGAACAGCGTGATGATAGATGAAAGGGGGAAGTTCCATATGGAAGATGAAAGAATTGTCCTGCTGTATTGGGACAGAGATGAAGCTGCGATCAGCGAATCCTCGATGAAATATGGTGCATACTGTACATCTATTGCACAGAATATTCTGAAGAATCCGGCGGATGCAGAAGAATGCGTCAATGACACCTGGCTTCATGCGTGGAATGCCATGCCGCCGCACCGGCCGTCTCTGTTATCGACATTTCTTGGAAAGATAACAAGAAATCTTTCTTTTGATCTGTATAGAAAAATGCATCGCGGAAAACGCGGAGGAAGTCAGGTTGATGCGGTGTTGGACGAGTTGGAAGAATGCGTTTCGGGGAAAGATAATATTGAGCGGCAGTGGGAGATGAAAGAACTGGTAGCGGAAATCAATCAGTTTCTGCAGAAGCTGCCGGAGGAGAAACGATGCATGTTTGTCCTGCGGTACTGGTATGTGGACAGTATCGGCGAAATCGCGGGGCGTCTGGGCAGAAGCGAAAACTATGTTTCAGTTACGCTGAACCGGATCCGTGGGAAACTGCACACACACTTGACGGAAAGGGGGTTCGAAGTATGAAGAAAGAAGAACTGTTTGAAACACTGAGTGACCTGGATCCTGCTATGGTGAAAAAGGCGCGGGACTATCAGCGTTCTCAAGGGGCTGCATGGAAAAAATGGACGGCCGCGGCAGCCTGCGCGGTGATCATCGGCGGAGCTGTGCTGGGGGTTACGACATGGAGAAATGGACAGGAGAGTTCGTCAGTCCGTTACCCGTCGGGGCTAAAGACGGTTATGGCAGCTTATCCGGCATCTGTGGCGCAGACGATGGATGCACAGGAATTTATGGAAAGTGATGCGCACTGGGACTGGTGGAATTCCTACAGGGAACTGACGACAAAATCAGCGGAACTGCAGTCGGGAATGGATGCGTATTATCAGAAACTGATGGAACAGATGCTGGTTTCCGATAATGAAAATACCGTCTGCTCGCCGATCAATCTGTATATTGCGTTTGCGATGCTGGCAGAAACTTCAGACGGGAATACGCGGCAGCAGATTCTCGACATGCTTGGTGCGCAGGATATGGACACCTTACGGAAAAATATTTCTTCGCTCTGGAAAAGCAATTATGCAGACACGCCCGCGCTGAAAAGTGTGCTGGCAAATTCGCTGTGGCTGGATGGTGAGGAAACATACAATGACACAACGCTGCAGCGGCTGGCGGAACAGTATTATGCATCGACCTTCCGTGGGACTCCCGGATCGGAAGAGATGAATCAGGCCCTGCGGACGTGGACGGATGATAATACCGGCGGACTTTTGAAGGAATATACAAAAGACATGGCGATTGCCCCGGAAACGGTATTTGAACTGGTATCAACCATCTATTATAAGGCGATGTGGAGGGAAAATTTCTGGGAAGTAGATACAGAGAAGGAAACCTTCCACGGAGCTGCGGGAGATACCACTGTGGACATGATGAAAAAAACGGAATGGATGGATGTCTACCAGGGCGAACATTTCCGTGCAGTCAGCCTTAGCCTTCAGGACAGCGGCTCCATGTATTTCCTGCTTCCGGATGAAAATACCGATGTCAATGAACTGGTATCATCGCCGGATCTGATGAAGGTTATACGGCGGGATGAAAGCAGTGATAACTGGTATTCCCCTATGGTGAATCTGTCTGTTCCTAAATTTAAAGTATCGGAAAAAACAGACCTGATCGAAACGGTGCGCGCACTAGGTGTAACGGATGCGCTGGATACGGATCTGGCAGATTTCAGTCCATTAACAGGGGACAAAGAGAATTTATACCTGAGCAAAGCAGATCATGCCGCCACGCTTGAAATCGACGAAAACGGAGTAACCGGAGCAGCGTATACAGAACTCGGCATTTCAGAAACCGCAGCAGAAATACCGGACGACGAAATCGACTTCGTACTGGATCGTCCATTCCTGTTTCTTGTCACGGGGCAGGACGGATCGATTCTGTTTTCGGGAGTTGTGAGAAATATTGCAGAGACATGAAAAAAAGGAGTCGGACTGTCCGGCTCCTGTGTCTGAGACACGTTACAGTATCTCTTCGGTGCTTATTTTTGCTCTGCGTTCCTTTGTCGGAGCAGAAAAACAGACAAAATCAGTACAGCAGGGAAAATGCAGCCGGCCAGCATACCTGCCTTCAGATCGTCGCCGGTGTTTTGTGTGACAAATCCAATAACAAATGGGCCAATGGAACCGCCCATATCTCCGGCCATGGCGAGAAGTGCGAACAGTGCAGTTCCGCCGAGTGGAATTTTAGAGGATGAAATACTGATGGTTCCCGGCCACATAATTCCTACGGAGAAACCACACACAACGCAGCCTGTAAGATTTAAAAGAGGATATGGTGCGAGAGCTGCAGCCAGATAACAGATCAGGCAAAGTGTACCGGATGCGATCATAAATTTTGTTAAGTCAATTTTTTCCCCGTATTTACCATAGAAGGTCCTGCTGATGCCCATCATCACAGCAAACAGGCACGGTCCTGCAATGTCTCCAATGCTTTTTGAGAGACCTAATGCAGACTCGGCATAAGCGGAAGCCCATTGCGCCATCGAAATCTCGCTTGCTCCGGCGCAGACCATAAGAACAAGGGAAATCCAGAAAATGGGAAGACGGCACAGCTGACGAATGGTAAGTCCTTCTTCGCTTCCGGTCAGTGATTCAATCGGGCAGGAAAGAAAATTAAATGTGTTGTACAGTGGAAGTACAGCCCAGATACATGCGAGGATCGGCCAGCGTTCCATACCAAAAACTGCCAGAAACGCAGTGGAGAGTAAGATGACGCCTACAGATCCCCAGCAGTAAAAGGAATGAAGCAGACTCATAACGCTGTCCTTATTGTCAAACGGACAAGCTTCTACGATTGGGCTGACAAGAACCTCAATCAGTCCGCTTCCGGCGGCATAGATCATGGCACTGAGCAAAATTCCTGCATAGGCATTTGGCAGAATATTGGGCAGAAAGGCAAGTCCAATCAGGCCGCAGGCGGAAAGAATCTCAGAAGCAACGACACACCTGCGATAACCGATTTTATCGACATATCTGGCACAGAACAAATCGACAAGAAGTTGTGTGAAAAAGAATACTGTCGAGATAAACGCAATTTTTCCAAGAGAAATATGGTAAGTTCTGTGAAAGGTAAGAAATAGTAAAGGTGCAAAATTTGCAGAAATTGCCTGCGTGATAAATCCAAGATAACAGGCAATTAAGGTTTTGTGGTAGTTCTTTTTCATAGTGATATACTCCGTTTTTAAAAATGGCAGAACTGCTGCGGCCGTAGTGTTCGTTTCGTTGCCGTTCACCGTGTTCCATGGAGCGACAACGATTCTTTTTGTATAATAACGTAAAATAGTGTCGCTTTCACTGGAATATATCGTCTGTTTATTGTATAATATCGTAAAATAGAGAGGGGCGTGCCTGAAAAACGGAGGCGGGGAAAGATGGAATTTAATACATTTTATAACAAGATCCAAACGGATGAAAGCATGATGGAAACGATACAGCATGGAAACAGTGAGTATCCGTTTCAATTGTATTACGACGATCTTGCGTTGTTTGATTTTCATTGTGTAGAATGGCACTGGCATGTGGAGTTTGAGTTTGTTTTTGTACAGGAGGGAACAGCAACCTTCTGGGTTGGCGAAAAGCAGTTTTCACTGGGACAGGGAACGGGCATTTTTATTAACTCAAAGATTTTGCATCGCTATTTTTCTGAAGGCCATGCGATTGTGCCAAATTTCGTTCTGAAACCGACATTTCTCGCTCCGGCAGACAGCCTGATTTACAAAAAATACATTGCACCGATACAGGCGTGTAAGGTGGACTGCATTGTCTTTTGCAGGGAAATAAAATGGCAGGCAGAAGCACTGGAGCTCATGCAGAAAATTCTCAAAGCGCAGGAATCAGACAAAGACCGGGAACTGGTTACTTTATTTCTGACGCAGGAATTGTGGCACTTGCTTTATTTGCACATGGATTCGGAAGTGCTGCAGAAAAAAAGAGAAAATACGGCATCCTCACAGGGAAGAACACAGCTGATGATGCAATATATTCATCAAAATTTCCGACAGAATCTTACCTTGGAGGATATTGCCGGGCAGGCTATGGTGAGCAAGAGTACGGCATTGAATCTGTTCCGAAGATATCTTCACGATACGCCGGTGCATTATCTGGTGAAGTATCGTCTGCAGGAGGCTGCAAAGCTTCTGGCCACGACGGAGAAAAAGATAACTGTAATTTCCGGCGAGACGGGATTTGAAAATATGGATTATTTTTGCAAGACATTTAAGAAATATTATGGGAGGACACCAACGGAATATCGAAGAAAAAAACAAATGGATACGGATGACAGAGAATGGATCGTTCAAGATGTAGTGTAAGAGGAAACGGAAAAATTACATTCTGAAAAAGGAGCGGAATCTGGTGTGGGTTCTGCTCCTTTTTGAATGGAAAATTATGGAATATACCTATTCGGCACAGCAAAAAATTCTTCTACATATTGCTCCAGTGCCGCAAGCAGCTCTTCAAGCGGAAAGACCTTCAGATCCTGCGCGGCTTCCGGCGGGACGGAGAGGAAGTGATGGAGGAGGTCAAGTACCTGTTGGACGTTCTCATACTGAATTTCTGTGATTCCAGGGTTCGTGACGTTAGGATTGAGATCGAGCGGGATGCAATAGCGGTTGACAAGATATGTATTCATTCGTGTATAGTCCCCGTAATAATACTCCTCCGTGAGATATCTGGAAAAAGGAATGGATGTCCGCGATTTTTTGATATAAACCGTTGCAATCTCATCTCTCATATCTGTAATTTCCCCATCCGCATTATAAAATTCCACAATCTGCGGAATGAAATCCTTAAAAAATTTCCGGTCAATATAAAGATGAAAATAATATCCCAGTGCGCTCGAATCTGGCAGAAGTGAACGGTATTTCGCTGTAAACCGTGTAAGATCCGGGAATACCATCATTTTTTCGCGGTAAAGCGGATCGCGGAAATGGGAGGATTCTTTCTGCTGCGTCGCATCCGGCAGAAGATTTCCGATTAGAAAATCATTTACCGATGAAATCGGATATGGAAAATCCGGGTGGGACGGGAGGTGCTTTAACAGCATTTGGGCTGCGGTGAGATGTAAGATAAAACCTGGCATGGGAATGAAGATGTCCTTTCGTATTTGCTTCTAATCTAAACAAAATGGCAGCGTTTGTCAAATTCTATTTACTTGGCATGATAGGATGAAACCTCATGTGTGCTTCTTAATTTGATCATTTTATACATAATGATGAAATTAAATTGACAATGATAAAATTAACGAATATACTGAAATCATAGCAGAAATACAACATATTGGAGAACGCAAATGAGACAGTTTACTTACCAGGAAAAGTGGAAAAAATTACTCACGCCGGAAATAGTATCTTATCTGACGCAGATTCATGAATTCAAAGGAGAGCAGACTTTGTTCATCGAAGCAAAAGCGGATGCGCTGAATCAGCTTGTTGAAATTGCAAAAATTCAGAGTACAGAAGCATCGAACAAAATTGAGGGTATTTACACTTCGGATGAACGGTTAAGAGCCCTGGTGCGGGATACGACGAGACCGAAAACGCGCAGCGAGCGTGAAATTGCCGGTTACCGGGATGTGCTGAATACAATTCATGAAAGTCATGATTACATTCCACCCAAGCCGTCCATTTTTTTGCAGCTTCATCGAGATCTGTACAAATTTGAAGGATATGACATCGGCGGAAAGTATAAAACAGTAGATAATGTGATAGAAGAAGAGGATACGATCGGAAATACATTTATTCGATTTCGCCCGGTTCCGGCATGGGAGACACCGGCAGCAGTCGAAGCATTATGTGCGGCCTTTGAACAGGCGATGGGATCGGAACAGATAGATCCACTGCTTTTGATTCCCATGTTCATTCTCGATTTTCTGTGCATTCATCCTTTTAATGACGGAAATGGAAGAATGAGCCGTCTGCTTACTTTACTTTTATACTATCGGGCAGGCTATATTGTAGGAAAATATATCAGTATCGAGAAATTAATCGAAACGACAAAAGAAGAATATTATGAGTGCCTGCGGCAGAGCTCCGAACAATGGCATGAAAACGAAAATGATTATGAGCCATTTGTGAAATACATGCTCAGCATTATGATTGCGGCATACCGAGATTTTTCTTCCAGAGTGAATCTGCTGACAACATCTGGAATGTCAAAGCCGGATCGTGTAAAAGAAATCATTCGTACAACACCGGGGCAGATTACCAAAATGGAAATATTAAAAATGTGTCCGGACATCAGCCAGGTAACGGTTCAGAGGGCACTTGCTGATTTGCTATCGTCTGGTGAAATCCTGAAAATCGGCGGCGGGCGATATACGAAATATACATGGAATAATAATTAACAAAAGGGAGAAGTTGAAGAGATGATTACTGGTGAATTAAAAAATAAAATTGATGCATTGTGGGATATTTTTGCGGCGGGAGGCCTTGTAAATCCGCTGGAAGTCATTGAACAGATCACCTATCTGATGTTTATCCATGATCTGGACGACTCAGATAATATTCGTGCCAAAGAGAGTGCCATGCTTGGCCTGCCGTATCAGAGTATTTTCGTGGAAGAAGTAAAAATAGGAGAAAGAACGATTGACGGATCGCAGCTGAAATGGTCGGTATTTCACGACTTTCCTGCTGATCGGATGTATTCTGTGATGCAGGAATGGGTATTTCCATTCATTAAGACATTGCATAGTGACAAAAACAGTGCGTATTCCAAATATATGGATGACGCAATCTTTAAACTGCCGACACCGCTGGTACTGTCGAAGGTGGTAGACTCGTTGGACGAAATTTATAAAATGATGAGCGAAATTCAGGCAACCGATGTACGGGGAGATGTGTATGAATATCTTCTTTCGAAAATTGCTCAGTCCGGCCGTAACGGTCAGTTTAGAACACCTCGCCACATTATTCGTATGATGGTGGAAATGATGGATCCATCCAGCAGTGAAATGATCTGCGATCCGGCCTGCGGAACTTCTGGTTTTCTGGTTGCAGCAGGAGAGTATTTAAAAGAAACAAAAAAAGAAGAAATCTTTTTTGATAAACAGAAAAAAGATCACTACATGAATCATATGTTCCATGGATACGATATGGATCGAACGATGCTTCGTATCGGCGCGATGAATATGATGACACATGGAATTGACAATCCATTCATTGAGTATAGAGACAGTTTATCTGATCAGAATGGCGACAAAGATAAATATACGCTTATTCTGGCAAACCCTCCATTTAAAGGAAGCCTTGACGCAGAGTCCGTATCCGGTGATTTGCTGAAAGTGTGCAAGACGAAAAAAACAGAACTGTTATTCCTGGCATTATTTCTGCGGATGCTGAAAATCGGCGGTCGCTGTGCCTGCATTGTACCAGATGGAGTTTTATTTGGGTCGTCTACGGCGCACAAGGCAATTCGAAAAGAAATCGTAGAAAACCAGAGACTGGAAGCAGTTGTTTCCATGCCGTCCGGTGTATTTAAGCCTTACGCGGGAGTATCAACGGCGATCCTGATCTTCACCAAAACCGAACATGGCGGAACCGATCAGGTCTGGTTCTACGACATGACCGCCGATGGCCTCAGCCTGGATGACAAACGGTCACCAATTGCGGAAAATGATATTCCGGATATCATAGAGCGATTTAAACATCTCGATCAGGAAGTGGACAGAAAACGCACGGACAAATCTTTCCTGGTTCCGAAAAAAGAGATTGTGGAGAACGGGTATGATCTCAGCATTAACAAATACAAAGAAGTAGAATACATCCCGGTGGAGTATCCGCCGACATCGGAAATCATGGCAAATATCCGCCAGCTGGAATGGGAGATTGGGAAAGAGATGGATGAGTTGGAGAGGTTATTGAATTTATAAAGGGAAAGAAGGACGCTGATGACGAGAAACGTAAAACATTTTTTAGAAATAAAAAAAGAAACGAGCAGCCCGCTTGAGTCATAAGACTGTACGGTGAAAACCCATTTCTTAATATTTATACTACGTAAAAATACATTTGTTGTCAAGTGATGAAAAGAAATTAAAATCTGTTTTGAAATCAGGAGTATCTACGGCGATCCTGATCTTTACCAAGACCGAACACAGCTGAGCCGATCAGGGCAGACATCCGTCAATTGGAGCAGGAGATCGGGAAAGAGATGGATGAGCTGGAGAAATTATTGAAATAGGAGGGGACCAAATTGCCTAGAGTGAGTAAACGTGGGGGATTTTCTGATAGAAATGGAATTAAACCAGAAAGCGTAGAGATTCAATTAAAAAAATTTGATCAAAGGACAAGAATACAATTGCAAAACTTGATCAGTGAATTATATGGGGACATATATAGCGGGGAGTTAAAGTACGGTTATAGCGGAAGAAATACACAAAATTTTTTCAAATTTGTTCTTGGTGAAATATACGCAGAACCGGTTAATTCACAGAAAATATATAAGGATACTGAAATTTTTAAATTGATTAACAATACGATGTTAAATGATGAATATGATGATGTGCTAACATTAACAGAAGCTATTGTTCAATATTGGGATGATTATTTGAAAGGCAGCAATCCTAGTTATTATAATGAGTATGTTGGATATACAGATAACTCTTTATTTGATTATGTAAATTCGATTTTTAAAAGAGAATACATAGGTTATAGATTTATAGACGAAAAAATAGTGCCTATTAGTGATAAACATGAGGTATCAGCGATACGAGAAGCGCTAGAAAATAAGTATCAGCCAGTGCGAGAACATATTGTTAAGGCAAATACTTTGTTAGCAGATAGAGAAAATCCGGATTATGAAAATTCAATAAAAGAAAGTATAAGCGCAGTCGAGGCTATTTGTGAAATATTAACTTCAACGGGAGGAAAAGAGGCCACGCTTGGAAGCATGTTGAAAAAATTAGAAGATAAAGGAATTAAAATACATCCGGCATTAAAAGCGGCATACAGCTCATTATATGGATATACCAGTGATGCAAGTGGAATTCGACATGCAAAAAATGTAGGAGGAAAGAATTCTACGTTCGAAGAAGCGAAGTATATGCTGGTGGTTTGTTCTGCTTTTGTCAATTATTTAATAGCACTAGAGGCGAAATGAGTAAAGAAAGGACTATTCGAATTATCAAATTCGGATTTGTGGGATAAATGTATGTATGTTAGGCTAGGAGAAATATGTGATTTTCAATCTGGAGGAACACCATCCAAAAATAATCAAAAATTTTTCGGTGGAGATATTCCGTGGATCACAACAGTAGCTTTAAATGGTTCGGGAATCGATGGAAGTGACGCAGTAAATTGGATTACAGAAGACGCTATTAAACAAAGTGCAGCCAAAATTGTTCCGGCAAATTCCATAATGATAGGAACACGTGTTGGAGTGGGAAAAGTAGCCATTAATTTAGTTGATATGTCTACCAGTCAAGATGTTGTTTCTCTGATTGGAATAGATGGAACTAGATGGTGTAAAGAGTATCTTTGCAAGTGTTTGACTGGAAAAAGTCAATATCTAAATTCCCAAGCACGTGGCGCAACAATTAAGGGTATAAAAATTGATACACTTGCAAATTTGAAAATACCAGAGATACCAATTGAAAAACAGTATGAAGTTTCAAGGATAATTGATAAAACGAGGATTATTATAGAACAACGAAAACAAGAGCTTACGAATTTAGATGAGCTGATGAAAGCCCGATTTGTCGAGATGTTTGGTACCTATCCGGCTAATGAAAAAAGGTGGAATGTCGGGACTATTAGAGATGTAGTAACAGAGGTACGGTATGGATCCAGCCGAAAAGCAGCAGAAGGAATGCAAGGTCAGTATTTATATTTACGTATGAATAATATTACGTATAGTGGCGAACTAGTGTTAAATGATATTAAAACCATTGATGTACCAGAAAAAGAGCTTCTCAAGTGTTCAGTACAGCGTGGAGATGTTCTTTTTAATCGTACAAATAGTAAAGAACTAGTAGGAAAAACATGTGTTTATAACCGAGATGAAATGATGGTGCTTGCTGGATTTATTATAAGAGTTCGCGTGAATGAAAAAATATTACCGGAGATATTATCGACGTTTTTAAATACAGATTTTTCAAAAAAGATGTTATATGGGATGTGTAAATCAGCTATTGGTCAGGCAAACATTAATGCGCAAGAGTTTCAGAACATAGAAATTTATATTCCAGATATGAAATCACAAGAACAGTTTGTTGAATTTAAAAAGCAGATTGACAAATCAAAAGTTGCAGTACAAAAAGCATTAGATGAAACGCAGTTATTATTTGATTCTTTGATGCAAGAATATTTTGGATAAGATTACGAATGGTTGTAGGATGCTGGTACTTAAGAGAGGAGTATCAGCATGGATGAGAAAATCGTAACAGTATTAAATGAAATGTCGGAATATTTGTCTATTCCGCAGATGAAAAAGTTACAAGAGGTGATTCTGAAAACCTTTGCAGAAAATGAAGCAGTGAAAACAGATATCTCGAATGACGAATTTTTAAACATGTTTCTTGCTGCCAAAAGAATAGAAGGATGCTCGGAGCGTACAATAAGCTATTATCAGACAACAGTTCAGCATTTGCTATCTAGAATTGAAACAAATGTCCGTAAAATGACAACAGAAGAAATACGTGAATACTTATCAGAATATCAGCAGTGGAATCATTGCTCGAATGTGACAATAGATAATGTCCGACGAAATATTTCCAGTTTCTTTTCCTGGCTTGAAGAGGAAGACTATATTTTGAAGAGTCCTATGAGGCGAATTCATAAAATCCGAACAAAGACCGTTGTTAAAAACATTATTTCAGATGAAGGAATCGAAAAACTCCGAGATAACTGCAAAGAAAAAAGAGATTTAGCGATTATTGACTTATTATATTCTACAGGAATACGTGTAGGCGAACTGGTAAATCTCAATATTGATGATATTGATTTTGAAGGACGTGAATGTGTCGTCTACGGAAAGGGGGACAAAGAGCGTAGAGTTTATTTTGATGCAAAAGCTAAAGTTCATTTAAAAGAATACATAGATAATAGGACAGACAACAATTCAGCCTTATTTGTTACATTAGATGCCCCTTATGATCGGTTGAAAATTAGTGGAGTGGAGATAAGACTTCGCAAACTTGGACGAAAACTAAATCTGGAAAGGATTCATCCACATAAGTTCCGCCGATCAATGGCTACAAGAGCAATCGACAAAGGAATGCCGATTGAGCAAGTGCAGAAAATCCTTGGACATTCTCAGATTGATACAACTATGAAGTATGCAATGGTCAATCAAAACAATGTGAAAACAGCTCATCAGAAATATTTGTCCTAAAGAAATTCGGATTTGTGGGATAAATGTATGTATGTTAGGCTAGGAGAAATATGTGATTTTCAATCTGGAGGAACACCATCCAAAAATAATCAAAAATTTTTCGGTGGAGATATTCCGTGGATCACAACAGTAGCTTTAAATGGTTCGGGAATCGATGGAAGTGACGCAGTAAATTGGATTACAGAAGACGCTATTAAACAAAGTGCAGCCAAAATTGTTCCGGCAAATTCCATAATGATAGGAACACGTGTTGGAGTGGGAAAAGTAGCCATTAATTTAGTTGATATGTCTACCAGTCAAGATGTTGTTTCTCTGATTGGAATAGATGGAACTAGATGGTGTAAAGAGTATCTTTGCAAGTGTTTGACTGGAAAAAGTCAATATCTAAATTCCCAAGCACGTGGCGCAACAATTAAGGGTATAAAAATTGATACACTTGCAAATTTGAAAATACCAGAGATACCAATTGAAAAACAGTATGAAGTTTCAAGGATAATTGATAAAACGAGGATTATTATAGAACAACGAAAACAAGAGCTTACGAATTTAGATGAGCTGATGAAAGCCCGATTTGTCGAGATGTTTGGAACACCATATAGAAATGAAAAAGGCTTTCCAATGATGACAGTTGATGATATCGTTGAATTTATTGGAGGAGCACAACCTGATAAAAAATATTTCGAATATGAGGCGACAGAAGATAATATTCGATTGATTCAGATTAGAGATTATAAGACGGATAATTATGTTACCTATATTCCAAAATCAATGGCTAAAAGATTTTGTGATGTAGATGATATTATGATTGGTCGATATGGACCACCGATTTTTCAGATACTAAAAGGAATTAAAGGTTCATATAATGTTGCTCTTATGAAGGCTATTCCGAAGGCGGGAAATAAGGAATTTATAAGATATTTTCTTAAACAGGATTGTTTGTTTCAATATTTGGATGGATTGTCACAAAGAACAGCTGGACAGAGTGGAATCGAAATGTCTGCTCTTAAGACCTATCCATTTCCGTATCCGCCAATCGAATTACAAGAGGAATTTGAAAAATTTGCTAAGCAAGTCGACAAATCAAAAGTTGCAGAATAAGATACAAAATTTTTATAGGCAAATACAGTCTAACATATTAAAATGATTACAGGGAATTTTGCAATGAAGAATTTGCAGGAGAATTTTATGAAAATATAAAATTAAAAGATACAGTAAACAAGAAGGTACTACCCGGGCAGCCCGTTTCTTGTTTATGTATCTTTAAACTATTTTGATCATAAACGATGAAACCTAATTTGTCAAGCGGGAGGGAATTGTCTTGGATAATAAAATAATCTATCATGGAAGTAATATGAAAGTTGAGATACCCAAAATCATGATAAATGGCTACTACAAAGATTTTGGTTACGGTTTTTACTGCACAAATCTGAAAAAACAAGCCATACGATGGGCTATGACGAAAAAAGGTGATTCCGTTATCAATACGTATTCCTATCAGAGAAATGAGAATCTCCAGATTAAAACATTTGAAGAAATGACAGAAGAGTGGCTGCAATTTGTAGTAGACTGCAGAAGAGGAATAGAACACAATTATGATATCGTAGAAGGTCCAATGGCAGATGATCAGATTTGGAACTATGTGGAGGATTATGTAAGCGGAGAAATATCAAAAGAAGCCTTCTGGGCATTGGTGAAATTTCGGTATCCGACACACCAGATTGTATTCTGTACGGAAACAGCATTGAAAACAATTCATTATGAAGGAAGTGAGAAGGTATGACAAACAAATTTTTCCCGGATGAATTTATTGAGAAGAATGATCTCTATTTCATGTGCTACATGATCGAGCGTGTTGCAAGAAAGCTTCATCAGCACAACAATTATGTTGTAAATGCAATCGGAAAGGACGAGCTTTATCGTCTGATCAGTCTTGCTAATGTACTTCACTGTGAAAATCCAGAGGCATTAGAAGACCGATGGATCGAAGAGTATCAGCTCCAAAATGGTGAATTTGACATCACCAATGTAAATAAAGATTTAGTAGATCATATTCCAAGCGCAACTCAGATCGGAAAAGTATATCAGCGTCTGATTCTTGATACTGCTGATAAAGACGAAGACTATGTAGACGGACTCATCCGAGTTTATAATAATGAGATCTGCAGCATTATCGATAATTACGAATGCAGTGCATATTACGAACCATCTTATGTAATAGCAAGAGCCTATTTTAACGGAGGATTTTAAGAAATCAAAGGGAGGTGCGCATGGTTACGAATTTTGATTATTTGAAAAAAGAACCTAAATTTTCCGCCTTTGCCGACGTTGCCGTGTCCGCAGAAAAGATTATTTTACTCGACCCGGAGGCCAGTATTTTGAACAGCCGACGGGCGATGGAGTTTGCGGTGAAATGGATGTATTCTGTGGATAATGCGCTCGAGATGCCGTACCAGGACAACCTGCAGAGTCTGATGAACAGTGAGGATTATCGCCAGACAATCGGCCCGGATTTGTGGAAGCGGATGGACTATATTCGGCGGAGCGGAAATAATGCGGCACACAGCAGCAGAAAACTGGGACGGGATGAAGCGATGCTTTGCCTGGAAAATCTTTTTATTTATCTCGATTATATTGCATACTGCTATTCCGATCAGTATCAGCGGAGAGTCTTCGACAAAACATTGATCACAGCGCGGATAGAGAAAGCGAAAAAGTCGAAAGAAGATGCGAAAGCAGCAAAAGAAGCTCTGGAGAAAGAACTGGAGAAAGCGGCGCAGCAGGAGCTTGACCTGAAAAAACTAAGTGCAGAAAATGCTTCTCTGCGGGAAGAATTGTCCGCGCGCCGTCAGGAACAGCAGCAGACGTATGTTCCCAAACCGCTGGAACTGTCCGAGTATCAGACGCGAAAACTTTATATCGATTCCATGCTGACAGAAGCAGGCTGGGTGGAAGGCAGAGACTGGATCAATGAGGTGGAAATTCCGGGAATGCCGAATAAATCAGAGGTTGGCTTTGCTGATTATGTCCTTTATGATGATATGCACCGACCGCTCGCGGTAATTGAAGCAAAGCGCACCTGTGTAGATGTTTCCAAGGGAAGACAGCAGGCAAAATTGTATGCGGATCTGCTGGAAAAAACATACAAAAGACGTCCCGTTGTCTTTCTTACAAATGGATTTGACACGCGTATTATTGATGGCCAGTATCCGGAGCGAAAATGTTCTGTGATTTATTCGAAGAGAGATCTGGAAAAGTGGTTTAATTTGCGGTCTATGCGCACAAGTCTGAAGCATATTACCGTGGACAAAAATATTGCGGGACGCTATTACCAGGAAGCTGCCATAAAAGCAGTGTGCCGCAGCTTTGATGAAAAGAACCGCAGGAAAGCACTGCTTGTCATGGCGACCGGTTCTGGCAAGACGCGAACGGTGATTGCACTGTGCGATGTATTATTAAAGGCAGGCTGGGTAAAAAATGTTCTTTTCCTGGCAGACCGAAATTCACTTGTTATGCAGGCAAAACGAAGTTTTGTGAACCTGCTGCCGAATCTGTCCTGTACCAATTTGGTTGAAGAAAAGGATAACTACAATGCGCACTGTGTTTTCTCTACGTACCAGACAATGATCAATTGTATTGATACAGTTCATGACAGCGAGGGAAAACTGTTTACCTGCGGCCATTTTGATCTGGTGATCTGTGATGAGGCGCATCGATCAATTTACAATAAGTATCGGGATATTTTTAATTATTTCGATGCGCCGCTGGTAGGACTCACTGCAACGCCCAAAGATGAAATTGATAAAAATACGTATGAAGTCTTTGAACTGGAAAACGGCGTTCCGACGTATGGATATGATCTGGCGCAGGCGGTAAAAGACGGTTATCTTGTAGATTATGTTTCGGTGGAATCGCGATTGAAATTCATCGAACAGGGAATTGTGTATGATGAATTGTCGGAGGAAGACAAAGAAACGTATGAGGCAACATTCGAAGACGAGAACGGAAATCTGCCGGAATCAATCAGTTCATCCGCGTTAAATACCTGGATTTTTAATGAAGATACCATAAAACAGGTATTGCATATTCTGATGACGAATGGCATCAAGATTGATTATGGGCAGAAGCTTGGAAAAACAATTATTTTCGCGAAAAAGCACAAGCATGCAGAAGAAATACTCAGAGTTTTTCGAAAGGAATATCCGCAGTATCCAGATGACTATGCAAAAGTGATCGATAATAAAATTGAGTATGCGCAAAGTGCAATTGATGAATTTTCAGATGCGAAAAAAATGCCTCAAATTGCAATCTCTGTGGATATGCTGGATACCGGTATTGATGTGCCGGAGGTGCTGAACCTGGTGTTTTTCAAAAAGGTGATGAGTAAGGCGAAATTCTGGCAGATGATTGGACGTGGAACACGACTCTGCCCGGGCTTGCTGGATGGCGAGGATAAGCAGAAGTTTTATATTTTTGACTTTTGTGGAAACTTTGAGTTTTTCCGAATGAATAAAGGGAAAGCAACTGCAAATATGATTGCTTTGCAGGGAGCAATATTTAATTTGAAATTTGATATTGCCTACAAACTGCAGGATATTTCCTATCAGGTGGACAGACTGATTGCGTACCGTGATGCGCTGGTAAAACAGATGACAGAAAAGGTGCGGGAGCTGCCGAGAGATAATTTTGCGGTAAGGCAGCATCTGAAATATGTAGATTTGTACTCGGATGAAAAAAACTATAATGCTCTTACCTATGAAGATACGTTGCTTGTGCGTGAAGAAGTGGCACCGTTAATTCTTCCGGATAAAGATGAGGCAAGTGCAGTTCGTTTTGATGCATTGATGTATGGAATTGAACTGGCATATTTGATTGGAAAAAAATATACACGGGCCCGCAGTGATCTTATGAAAAGAGTAGCTGGTATTGCAAACGTTGCGAATGTTCCGGAAATTCAGGCACAGTCAGATCTGATTGGGCAAATTCTGCATACAGATTATATTGCGAATGCGGGAATCAATGAATTCGAAGAAATCCGGGAAAGATTACGGGATTTGATGAAATATATTCTAAAAACGAAATTGCTTTATAATACCAATTTTGATGATGACTTATTATCCATCGACTGGCGCGAGTCTGAACTGGAAAATGATGAGCTGAAAAATTATAAAGCAAAAGCGGAGTATTATATCCGGCAGCATCAGGACACGATTGCAATTGCGAAACTGAGAACAAATCAGCCGCTGACAGAAATGGATGTTGCCAGCCTGGAAAAAATTCTCTGGAATGAGATTGGTACGAAGCAGGATTACGAGCAGGAATTTGGAACGAAACCTTTGGGAGAATTTGTCCGGGAAATTGTCGGACTCGATATGAATGCAGCCAAAGAAGCGTTTTCAGAGTATCTGACGAATGCCGATCTTGACAGCAGACAAATTTATTTTGTGAATCAGATTATCGAATATATTGTTCATAATGGAATGATGAAAGACCTTTCCGTGCTTCAGGAAGCTCCGTTTACAGATCGGGGAAGTGTTGCGGAAGTCTTTACAGATCTGGCAGTCTGGATGGGCATTCGGAAAGTAATCAATCAGATTAACGAAAATGCGGTAGCGTAAATTCTAAAAAAAACATAAACACCGGCAAATTTCTTGACATGGAAATTTGTCGGTGTTATTATTTAACGCGCGTAAATAAATAACGCTGTTAAGCATTTGCAGCAAAAGGAGGGGGAAACATGAAGGATGCATTTGAAAAACTGTTTCGTGCGGTGCACCAGTTTAAAAAACTGAACGTATCAGACCTGATTCCGGGACTCAGCAGTTCCGAATTTTCCGTTATGGGTGCGATTTTGCAAATGGGAGAAAACGGAAAAATTACAAGCTCAGAGCTGGCGGCGAAGACCAAAACACTTCCGCCGGCTGTGTCGCGCACACTGCGCGGGCTGGAGGAAAAAGGATATGTAGAGCGGAGCGTTGACAAAAAAGACCGCAGAAATACGTATATCAGTCTGACAGAGAAGGGCTGGAAAAAAGGGGAAGAGGTACGGGACAGAATGCAGGACTTTGGCTGCTCTGTGATGTCACAGTTAAAGGAAGAGGATATAGATCAGCTGGTTGCTTATCTGGATCGTATCTATGAGATCGCAGAAAAAGAAATTGACACCCGAAAACGACAGAATTAGTGTGCCGGCAAGCTGGTACACAAAAAAAGACAGAAAGGGGAAAAAATGAGTAAGATTTTCAAGAACATGATCCCGTACTGGAAATCGATTCTCGTGATTCTTGTGCTTCTGTTTGTCCAGGCGTGGTGCGACCTGTCGCTCCCGTCGTATACATCCGACATCATCGATGTGGGCATTCAGAACAGCGGCGTCGAGCACGTTACGCCGAAACGGATCACCGAGGAAGAATTTCAGACGGCCGAGTTTATCATGACGGATGATGAGGTGGATTTATGGGAAAGCCTCTATACGAAAAAAGACGGCTATTATGAACGGAACAAAGCTTCTGAAAAAGAACTTGATGAAACAGACGATACACTGACCGTTGCACTGCTGATGAATTACCAGATGGGTGCGATGGAGGAGGATACCTTTAAACAACTCATGGCACAGCAGACCGGTCAGGATGCGTCGGTGTTTGAAAACATGACGATTGAGCAGATCGGCGAGATGATGCATGTGGAGCTGAAGAGCTTCCAGCAGGAAAAAGAGGATGACGATGGAAACAAAGTCAAAGTCACCTGTGTGGATGTCCGTCCAATCTTTGCAGCGATGCTCGAGAGCGGACAGATGGATAAAGACACCGTGCTCTCGATGCGCGACAACATGGAAAAAACGTTTGATACGATGGGAAGCTCCCTGGTAAAATCGATGGGCATTGCGTATGCAGTTTCCGCAGACAAAGCGGCGGGCCTCGATGTAGACCAGATTCAGAAAACGTACCTTCTGACCGCAGGCCTCAAGATGGTCGGCATGGCACTCCTGATGGGTGTGGTAACTGTTCTCGTCGGACTGTTTGCCTCCCGTGTCGGCGCCGGAATCGGCCGCGATCTGCGCGAAAAAGTATTCAAACGGGTTGTCGGATTCTCCAATGCGGAGATGGATCAGTTCTCCACCGCATCGCTGATTACCCGAAGCACGAACGATATCCAGCAGATCCAGATGGTCTCCGTCATGGTGCTGCGAATGATTGCCTACGCTCCGATCCTTGGCATCGGCGGTGTGCTGAAAGTCATGAAAACGGGAGCCGGTATGGAATGGATCATTGTTCTTGCGATCATCGTCATTCTCGGCTACGTGATGCTGCTTGTCTCCCTTGCGATGCCGAAATTCAAGCTGATGCAGAAACTGGTCGACAACATCAACCTCGTATCGCGTGAAATCCTGACCGGACTCTCTGTCATCCGTGCGTTCGGAAGAGAGGACAAAGAGGAAGAGCGCTTCGACGGTGCGAATAAGGAACTGACCAAAACAACCTTGTTCACCAACCGCGTCATGACCTTTATGATGCCTGGTATGATGATGATTATGAACGTGCTGACCGTCGGAATCGTATGGGTCGGTGCACATAAAATCGATGCCGGCACGATGCAGGTCGGTGCAATGACTGCATTTATTACCTACGCCATGATGATCGTCATGTCTTTCTTGATGCTGACAATGATGTCAATCATGCTGCCGCGTGCCGCTGTTGCCGCCGGCCGTATCGATGAAGTCATTCAGACAGAATCCTCCATTCAGGATGTCAAAAATCCGGAGCAGCTGGAGGTTCACAACGGAGTTGTCCGCTTCGATCACGTCAACTTCCGTTATCCGGGCGCCGAGGAGGATGTGCTGCATGACATCGACTTCGTTGCCGAGCCTGGCAAGACGACGGCGATCATCGGAAGCACCGGCTGCGGTAAATCGACGCTGGTCAACCTGATCCCACGTCTCTATGATGTGACGGGCGGAAAGATTACGCTCGACGGAAAAGATATTCGAAACATTACGATGAAGGATCTGCGCGATGAGATCGGTTTCGTGCCGCAGAAAGGTGTGCTGTTCTCGGGAACGATCGCATCCAACCTGCGCTTCGGAAAAGACGATGCGACGGATGCGGAGATCGAAAAGGCAGCCGCAATTGCGCAGGCAACCGAGTTTATCGAGGCAAAAGATGACAAATACGAAACCGCGATTGCACAGGGCGGAGCGAACGTATCCGGCGGACAGAAACAGCGTCTGGCGATTGCGCGTGCGATTGCAAAAGACCCGAAAATCTTTATTTTCGACGACAGTTTTTCTGCACTTGACCTGAAAACGGATGCGGCGCTTCGAAAAGCACTGGCGGAGAATGTCAAAGACAGCACCGTGATCATCGTGGCACAGCGGATCAGCACGATTCTCCATGCGGAGCAGATTCTGGTGCTCGATGACGGAAAAGTAGTCGGAAAAGGTACGCATGAGGAACTGCTGAGAAGCTGCGAGGTTTACCAGGAGATTGCGAAATCCCAGCTGTCAGAGAAAGAGCTTGGACTGAAGGAAAGTGAGGTGGCTGACCATGAGTAATGAAATGAACCAGCAGCCGCGCAAAAGAGGACCGATGGGACGGATGGGCCGCGGCATGCAGCCGGGCGAGAAGCCGAAAGATCTGAAAAAATCGATCAAACAGCTCGCCCAGTACATCGGAAAATATAAAATTGCGATTTTTATCGTTATGATCTGTGCCGCATGCTCGACGGTGTTCAACGTTGCCGGACCAAAGATTCTCGGAAAAGCTACGACCGTACTGTCCGAGGGACTGATGGAAAAGATCCGGGGCACAGGAAGCATTGATTTTGCAAGAATCGGAACGATTCTGCTGTTTGTACTTGGCCTGTATCTGATGAGCGCCCTGTTCAGCTTCATCCAGGGATGGATCATGACGGGCGTGACGCAGAAGGTGTGCTATCAGCTTCGAAAAGAGATTTCGGAAAAGATCAACCGTATGCCGATGAAATATTTTGAGAGCCGCACATACGGTGAAGTGCTCTCACGCATCACAAACGATGTCGATACGCTTGGCCAGGGACTGAACCAGAGTATCACGACGATCATCACCTCGGTGGCAACGCTCATCGGTGTTCTGATCATGATGCTGAGTATCTCCCCATTGATGACGCTGATCGCGCTTGTGATCCTGCCGATTTCAATGGGACTCATCGGACTCGTGACAAAGAAATCACAGAAATTCTTCCGTGCCCAGCAGGAATACTTAGGCCACATCAACGGTCAGGTTGAGGAGGTTTACGGCGGCCATCTCGTCATCAAGGCATTCAACCGCGAGAAGGATACGATCGAAGAGTTTGAAAAAACCAACAATATTCTTTACGATTCCGCATGGAAATCCCAGTTTTTATCCGGTATGATGCAGCCGATTATGATGTTTGTCGGAAATTTAGGCTACGCCTGCGTGGCATTGACCGGCGGACTTCTGGCGATCAAAAACGTGATCACGATCGGTGATATCCAGGCATTTATCCAGTATGTGAAAAACTTTACCCAGCCGATCCAGCAGATTGCGCAGGTTATCAACATGGTACAGTCGATGTCGGCGGCATCCGAGCGTGTCTTTGAATTCCTGAACGAGGAAGAGGAAGACCAGATTGTCGAGAATCCGGCAGCAATCGAGACTGTGACAGGAGAAGTCACCTTCGACCACGTACATTTCGGCTACAACCCGGAGCAGATCATCATCAACGATTTCAGCGCCAAAGTAAAACCGGGCCAGAAAACTGCGATCGTCGGCCCGACCGGAGCCGGAAAGACGACGATGGTCAAACTGCTGATGCGCTTCTACGATGTCAACAGCGGAGCCATTCTGCTGAATGACCACAACATCAAAGACTTCAACCGCAGAGAGCTGCGCGATGCCTTCGGTATGGTTCTGCAGGATACGTGGCTGTTCAAGGGAACCATCATGGAAAACATCCGCTACGGCCGGCTCGATGCAACAGATGAGGAAGTCATCGCAGCAGCAAAAGCCGCAAGAGCCCACCACTTCATCCAGACCCTGCCGGGCGGCTATCAGATGGAACTGAATGAAGATGCCAGCAATGTGTCGCAGGGACAGAAACAGCTGCTGACGATTGCACGCGCAATCCTTGCTGACAACAAGATTCTGATCCTCGACGAGGCAACCTCATCCGTCGACACCAGAACCGAAATCGAGATCCAGAAAGCCATGGATAACCTGATGAAGGGCAGAACAAGCTTCGTCATCGCCCACCGGCTGTCCACGATTCGTGATGCGGATCTGATTCTTGTCATGAAGGACGGAGATATCATCGAGCAGGGCAACCATGAAGAGCTGCTTGCGAAGAATGGGTTCTATGCAAACCTTTACAATTCGCAATTTGAGGATGTCGTGGCGTAACATACAGCAATTCTATTTAAGAAGAAAGAGATTCCTGAAAACGGGAGTCTCTTTTTTGGGGAACAATTATGTAAAGAAAAATTTCATGAGTTTTCACCAAATTTTGCCGGAGATTTTTGGAATGCAGCCAGGTGTATTTCATGGTATGATAGTAGCAATATTTTCAAAAGAGAGGTATTGAATGGCAAAACTTGAAATTGTAAAGGACAGCGAGGGGAATAAGATCGTACTGATTCCAGAAATTCTATTTTTTAATAAACAGAACATTGAATGGGAATTAGTGGAACAATATTTGGAAAAGTATGTGGGAGAAATTGTGGAAATAGCCGAAACAAGAGAAGTCGTTTATATTGGGAAAAAATTTCCAGATGAATATAGCGGCTCTTTGTATACAAGAAAATCCAAAGGTGCCAGAGCCAAAGCAAAAGCTAATGCGGCACAGGGGATAATGGAAATGATTGAGATTGCAGCACAAAAGGTATTCTGTGAGAATCGAAAAGAAAAACATTCACAGGATGCACAGAAAGGCTGGTATTATTATCATACAAGATTTGCATTACCATTGTATAACAATAAAAATAAAACGGAAGAATATAACGTTTATACAGCATGTCTGGTAATTAACTGCGCATCGAATGGAAAATTGTACTTATATGATATTGTAGATATAAAAAAAGAAGCGAGTAACCCACTCAAGACTGAAAACAGCCAAGTGGTACAAAACCGCTTCTTTTAGTATAATATCATTTAGAATGAAATAAGTCAACTCAAAATATTGAGCTGTTCTTGGAATCATAATTCGAGAAAGAATCCATACATTTCAGCATCTGCATCAGTCAAAATGATTCGGGTGCTGTTTTACGTTGCAGCTTATCCCAAATACTGCGGGTTATCCCAGATTGCTTGAGGTAAAAGAAAAAATTTGGTATGCTGTTGAGAAGTAGAATCTTCGATAAGAAGAGTATGGGGGAAAATAATGAATTTAATTTTATGCGATGATGATAAAGTGTTTTTAAATAAACTGGAAATCAGAATTCGAGGTTTAAGTCAGAAACATAAGATTGCAGTGAAAATGGAGTGCTACGTATCTGCGAAGGAGATGCTGGAAGGAATCAAAAATCTTGATGAGATTTCTGTTTTTTTTATTGATATTGATATGCCGGAAGTGAATGGATTTGAGGTTGCATCGTATCTGAAAAAGTGGAACAGGGAATGTTGTATTGTGTTTGTATCAAATAAGGATGATCTGGTGTTTCAGTCATTGGTGTATCATCCATTCTTTTTTATCCGCAAGGCACATCTGGACGAGGAATTGGAGCCGCAGTTGCTGGAACTGCAGAAAAAGGCAGGAAAGAAAGTTCCGCAAATAGAACTGCAGACAGGGCGTCAGAGTGTAAAACTTGCATTGCGTGATATCTGGTTTGTGGAGAGCGAGAAGAACTATCTGCTTTTTTATCGGGAAAAAGATACGAGGGACGAGGCGATTCGTGTAAGAATGAAAATGTCAGAAGCGGAGAAAAAACTGGAAGCGCATAAATTTGTAAGGACACATAAAGGATATTTGGTTAACATGAACTATGTATATCGGTTGCGCGAAAAAGAACTTCTGCTATTGAACGGGAAAAGCATTCCTGTCAGCAGAAATTATCTGAATCAGGTTCGAATGAAAATTATGGGAGTGGTGATGGAATGAGTGCAACATTTTGGAAGGTTTTTGAACTTACGATTTCTGTTTTGGAAAATATGCTTCTGCTGGGGTTTTGTATGGATTTCATGCAGCAGCGGCCGAAAGGAAAACGGGGGAAATTTTTATGGTTGTTCGCGGTGCTGGTCGGAATGATTTTTCCGGCGCTGGAAAAGTATCCGGCGATTTATGATCGATGGGAATTATGGCTTACATTGCTCTGGCTGTTTGGATATCTGGCAGTGAGTACGCGGGGCAGTATTCTTCGAAAAATCATTGCTGCAGTAGTTGCGAGGGAATTAACGACGTTTGTGAATACAGCAGTTCTTTTTGGATGCAGTTTACTTCTACAAGAGAGTGTAGCATCTTTTATTCAACAACAGGATATCGCGAGAATTGCTACTGTTCTTTTGACGAAAATCTTATATTTTTTTGTGGGCAAAATTTTAAACGGCCTTCTTTTTGAAAGAAAAAATCTGGTGAATTGGCAGTGGATTGTTATAGGATGCAGTCTTGTATTTTCAACCGTTGCGGGAAAGACATTGATTACCTTGTCCAGAGATTTTCCGGGAATCCAGATGCAGGAACAGAAATTAATGCTGCTGTGCGTGTCCTGTATCTGGCTGATGTGCTTGATTATGTACTTTGTAGTACAGCAAATGAGCAAAGATAATCAGACAAAGCTAGAATATGAACTGATGAAAGAAAAAGAGAAATATTCAAAGGAAAGTATGGAAATTATTAAAAGAAGTAATGAAGAATTACGAGAATTTAAACATGATTTGAAAAATTATCTTTTACCTCTGCAAGAGGCAATGGAGACCATGCCGCAGTCGGAAATGGCAAAGGTATGGGAAAAAATTAATCAGAAAATTGAAGATGTACAGACATTGATTCAGACCGGAAACAGTTATGTGGATTCTATGATTAATACAAAAATTACTCTTGCGAGAAGTGAAAAAGTAGATGTGAAGTGTACGATTTTGAGCAAAATGGAAGGAATTGATGATTTGGAGTTTTGTTCTGTGTTTGGAAATCTCATGGATAATGCGATTGAAGCAGAGCGGAAAGTTACAGAGAAGAAAGAAATTATAATTTTTGTAGAGGAAAAAATGGGATATCTTCGGTTGGAGATTCAAAATAAAATAGAGAAATCTGTTTTAAATGAAAATTCAAGTTTGAATACGACGAAGAAAGATACAAGCAGCCATGGGATTGGGCACAAAAGTATAAAACGGACGATGCAAAAGGTAGGTGGCGCGTTAAAGTATTATGAGACAGGAGATTTGTTTTGCGCAGAGGCAGTGTTTCCGATAAAATAAGATAAAACGTAATAAAAAAGACTTTGTTTGTATGAAGGAAGCAAAAAGAATGCGGATTTCAAAGAACAAGGTCTTATATTTTTTGCTATCTGTACCGATTATCCCAGATAGAGCATGATATCCCAGATCCGTTGACGATGGAGAAAATTTTCGTTATGCTTCGAGTAACAGAAGAGAAAGAACGAAATTTTGAAAAGAGGGGATATATGGGAAAGAAAGTGTTGGGAGTTCTGACGATATTGTTGATTCTTACGGGTTGTCAGAATATGGGGAATGAGGCAGAAAATTTGCAGCAGGTAGAAAAACAGGAAAATGGAGAAGAACGGAATAGTTCTATCAGCAATGATGAAACGGAGACAAATGTGACACATGAAAAGGATCAGGAATTAAGCAATGGTGAGCACATCCGTTTTCAGCTTGGCAGCCAGGCAAAAATTGATGCGGTTGTTGACATGCCGGACAAAAAATGGAACGAGTTTGAAAAATGTATGATAGAAGTGGATGGATTTCAAGGAGAAAGTGTGTTCAATAAAATACTTGGGAAACTTCCGGAAAGTGGATTGGAAACAAGAAAAGGAGACATGGGAGAGCCAGATGTTTGTTATTCGTATGAGGGAATACTTGGCGAACAATTAAAAAATCAAAAAGGAACGGTGTCTGTCAGCAATATATTAGGAGTGGAAACGGAAGAAGGAAAAAAAGTTTATTATAATTTACCTGTTGAATATATTACATCAGCCTATGGTGAAGGGATTTTGGTCAGAGACAATGAGCAGAAAATTTCATTGGAAGACGAAGAAAAGCTGATAGAGGAAGGAAAAGAGTTTGTTAGATGGATTGGAGACTGGGAAAAAGTTGAATTGACCAGTAAATACAGTTTTTCGTATGAACAGATGGAAAAACAGCAGGAATTAATGGAACAGGCAATCGAGAATGGAGAATTGCTAAAGCCTCAGAAGATTCAGAAATATGAGTGGTCAAAAGCAGATGATTGTTTCCTGTTGTTTTTTCAGGGTTATCTGAATGGGGTTCCTGTATTATGCAATGAAATTAACCGGCAGGATGATCTTTATATTCCGTCATCTAAAATACAGGCTGTTATAACGGAGGGCGGAATTCAATATCTTCAAGCAGTTAATCACTATGCTATTCGGGAAAAGGAACCGGTATCTCTTGCGGAAAAAGATATTATTTTGGAAACGCTGAGAAATAAGTATGATTTGGCAATTGCAGAGCCGATTACGCTGAATCAGATGAAACTGATTTATTACCCGATGACAACGGGAAGAAATGAAACAGGGCATTGGATGTGTGATATGATTCCTGCGTGGCAGTTTCGATTTATAGAAGATGAGATCGAACAGTATGTTTACATCAATGCACTGGATGGACGGGAAATTACAGGGTGAGTTTGTCTGAGATTTACGAGTTACTCAAAGAATAAATTGTTTTGCGGAAGATGTGACTCCGGGCTAAGCGGGTCACATCTTTTTAAAAGACGAAGAGGATAAGAGATTGTTGCGGAAGGACAAGAAGGTGATCTTTCATGAAATTTTTTCGAATGATAAAAATGGATTTTAAAAGAATGTTTTTATCAGGAAAATTTTATTTTGCCATCGCAGGTGCGATGCTGGTTACCGTGTTGAACATCAGTCAGGAAGCAATGCAGAGCCGGTGGAGTGCATCGGTATATTACCTGGTTGTCAGCAGTCATGGTGTGGGGGCATTTTTTGAAGTGCTTTCTGTGCTGGCTGTGCTGCCGTTTGCGCTGAGCTATTGGGAAGACAGCAGAAATGGCTATCTTAGATGCATTGAGACACGCATAGGGAGAACAGCATATTGCTGGTCGCATCTGGTGGTTGCCTTTTTCGGTTCTGTGATCAGTATTTTTCTGGGAATGGCAGTTGTTTATGGCGTTTTGGCATTAAAAATACCGTGGATAAAAAAAGAAGAGCTTGAAACATTAACAGGCAGTTTAAGCTATGGAAATGGACTCGTTCTGCCGTTTTACCTTGCCGCAAGATTTGGAGTTGAGGCTGTCAAGTATGCATTTATGGCAGTTTTTGCGCTTATGATATCGGGAAAAATAAAAAATCTGTTTGTGCTGGTCAGCACACCGGCTCTTTTTTATTATGCAAGCCAGCTTGTAGCAGAAGCGCTGCAGCTGCCGGGCCAGATGAGATGGTACCAGCTCCATGGGGGAAGTATCCGGAATTTTAAGGATTTTTTTGTGATAGCTGGTTATTTCCTTATTCTGACAGGAATGGAAGGTGTAATTTTCGTGCGAGTGGTAAAGAGGAGGGCGCAGAATGGATAGAATACGGATGAGCCTTCGGGTATGTCAGATACGTTTGCGGAAAACATTCACAACACCACGGTTTTATGTTGCGCTGTTGTGGATTGCGATCCTTTTTCATGTAATGACGGTGGGTATTCGAGGCTTCTGCGAGCAGACCGGAGTTGATGTGACTTTTTGGATGCTGCCGTTTATGACCAGATATAATGGAGACCAGATTATCATTGTTCTTGGGGCTCTGCTGCTTTTCTGTGATGCTCCGTTTCTGGAACCGAACAGCGGGTGGCAGATTTTGCGGGCCGGGCGGAAAAGCTGGTTTTGGGGAAACATGCTGTACATTGTGGTTGTTTCCTTTTTTTACACCATATGCTTAAGTATGATTCCGGTACTGCTTGTGTTTCCGAATGTAGGGTGGGAAACCGGATGGGGGAAGGTGATCAGTACGCTGGCTCAGACGAATGCGGCATATACCTTTGACCAGGAACCGTTGGATTATCTGATCCTTTCGAGATTTTCGCCGCAGGAGGCAATGGGACTCACAATGCTTGCGATCTGGTGCCTGTCGGTTATGACAGGCGTTGTGAGTTATGCCGGAAATTTTCTGGTACACAGGGGATTTGGAATCGTCATCAACTGCGGCATCGCACTCACCGCGCTTCTGCTGAGCAAATTTTCCAGCATCACAATCGGCTATTACTGCGCGCCGCCGCTTTGGATGAATATTGCAAGCTACAAGTGGCAGGGGTATGGAAACGGGCCGTCGATAGCATATGTTTACAGTGTCTTTGCAATTGTCATCGGCGCATGCACGATCCTTTCGTATCTCGGGATCCGGAAAAAGGATCTGAACTTTGTGGAGGAAATCTGAAAGAATGGAAGAAAAGATAAGAATAGAAAACGTGACAAAAAAGTTTGGCAGCTATGCGGCGTTGGACGGGATCAGCCTGAGCTTTGAAAAAGGAAAAATTCACGGAATGATCGGAAGAAACGGAAGCGGCAAGACGGTTCTGTTCAAATGCATCTGCGGATTTCTCCGGGTGGACGATGGCGCGGTTTTTGTGGATGGAAAGCAGATCGGGAAAGAGATCGAAGCGCCGGAGAGTATTGGCGCAATCATCGAGACGCCGGGTTTTCTTCCGGGCTACAGCGCCAGACAGAATCTGCAGTTTCTTGCCGGCATCCGCAGGAAGACCGGAAAAAAAGAGATCGATGAGGCTATCCGAAAAGTCGGGCTGGATCCGGAAGCGAAGAAGCATGTCGGTAAATATTCCCTCGGTATGCGCCAGCGCCTCGGCATTGCACAGGCGATTATGGAAGAACCTTCTCTTCTGATCCTAGACGAACCGATGAACGGTCTCGACAACCAGGGCGTGCAGGAGATGCGGCAGCTGTTTTTGAAACTGAAAGACGAAGGAAAAACGATTCTTCTGGCCAGCCACAACCGGGAAGACATCGCAGCACTGTGCGATACGACGGTGGAGATTGACAGAGGAAAGATTGTAGGCTGACGGAAAAAAGTTGCTCGTTTTTGGTGAATCTCATTGTCTTCCGGTGAAGCAGAGAATATAATAAAAACATAGAGAAGATCGAATCTTACGCTATTTGGTGTAGGATGGAGACAGGGAAAACAAAAAAAGATTACGAAAACGAGGACATGAACAATGGCAGACAGACACACAACAGAAAAATTGCTGGAGGGCGAACGCCTTTCCGGAAAGGTGACACTTTTTGCAAAAGTAACGATTTTACCGGGTGATGAGCTTCCGTATCATGAGCATCATGGGGAGACAGAAGCGTATCACATCCTGTCCGGTGCGGGTATGTATCAGGATAACGACAAAACCTACCCGGTGCAGGCGGGCATGACGACGTTCTGCGAGGACGGCAGCGGCCATGCGGTTTCCTGCGCAGGGGAAGAACCGCTCGTGTTTCTGGCGATGATTCAGAAAAAAGTAGAATAAGCAGGTACGGATATGAGCAGAAAGAAAAAGCCCAGAATGGAATACCGCTATTACGAAGTGCCGGAAAAATGCCCGGTGCTGGTGCTGCAGGGAGAAAAATGGTTGCAGAATTATGGGTACCAGATTGATTATCTGCATTTTCATAACCTGATGGAGATCGGTTTCTGCTATTACGGTGAGGGAACGATTGTTTTGGAAGATGAGGAACTGCCGTATCATGGCGGTATGTTTACGGTGGTGCCGAAAAACTTTCCGCATACAACAAACTCAAAAGAAAACAGTGTATGTTCCTGGGCATGGGTGTTTGTGGATGTGGAAGGATTTATTACAGAGCTGTATAAGGGCAATATGCGCATGGCACAAAAGCTGATTGCGCGTATTAACCAGAAGGCCCATTTTGTGAAAAATGAGGAAAGGCCGGAGGTCGCGGAGATGATCAAACTGATCATTAAATGCATGGGTGAAAAACGGGAATTTTATCTCGAGGAAGTGAAAGGACTGACCAGAGCGCTTCTGATGCAGATTGCCAGATGGAATGAAAGGGACGAGGAGCAGGAAAAGAATTCTATTGTAGATGATGCCAGTATCGCTCTGATTCTGCCTGCGCTGGATTATATTGGAGAAAATTATAAAGAGATTCTTCGAATTGAGGAGCTGGCAGAGGTATGTCATATCAGTGAAACACATCTGCGCCGTATTTTTCAGGAATCCATGCGGATGACGCCGGTTGAGTACATTAACTGGGTCCGGATCCGGGCGGCATGTAAGGAACTGCGGAAAACAAATATTTCTGTAAATGAGATTGCAATGCGAAGCGGATTCACAACAATTTCTACATTTAACCGTAATTTCCGCCGGATTCTTGGTGTATCTCCACAGCAGTGGCGAAGTGCACCGGAACATTATGAACGAAAATTGTTGAATTTTGATATAAAAACACAGGAAGGATGGTGATGTCCGTCAAAATGCATATAAATGGTTGAAAATGCATAGTATAGAGTTAAAAATGCGCACAAACGACGGGAAAATATGTTATACTTTGTACATGTTAAGGGAATAAAAACATAAAAAATGTACAAAACAACCAAAAAAATTTCTGCGCTGTAAAAAGTGCGGAGGTTCCGGTTGTAAAATAACATCTTAAGGAGGATGTGCAATATGAAAAGAAAAATTGTATCAATCGTAATGGCATCAGCAATGGTATTTGGACTGGCTGCATGTGGTTCCAGCGGAGGAACTACAACAAGTTCCAGCAACGGCGGAAACGATGCATCAGCAGCAAGTGAAACCACTGCAAAATCAGAGAGCAGCGACGTAGTAGAGGGCAGCTCTGATGATGACAACACCTTAACCGTATGGACCTGGGACCCGAACTTCAACGTTTACGCGATCAAGAAAGCAGCTGAAATTTATGCACAGGATCACGAAGGATTCAAAGTAGAAGTCAGCGAAGTACAGTCCGACGACATTGAAACCCGTCTGACCACAGCAGTTTCCGCAGGAGACTTAAGCACTCTGCCGGATATCTTCCTGATGCAGGATAACTCCTTCCAGAAATATGCAACCAACTATCCGGACATCTTCACCGATCTGACCGATTCCGGAATTGATTTCAGCGAATTCTCATCCGCAAAAGTTGCTTACTCTACTCTGGATGGGAAGAACTACGGAATTCCGTTCGACAATGGTGCCGTTATCGAGTGCCTGCGTACTGATATGCTGGAGCAGGCAGGCTTCACCGTAGATGATTTCACAGATATCACCTGGAATGACTTTATGGAGAAAGCAAAAGTTGTCAAAGAGAAAACAGGCCAGCCGATCCTGACATCTCAGGCCGGATCTCCGGACCTTGTTATGGAAATGCTGCAGTCCTGCGGTGAGTCCCTTTTCAACGAAGATGGATCTGTCAACATCGTAGACAACAAAGCACTGAAACCAATCCTTGAGATTTACAGCCAGATGGTAAAAGATGGCACTCTTGTAGAGGTTACTGACTGGGATCAGTACATCGCATCCATCAACAACGGAACTACAGCAGGCGTTATCAACGGATGCTGGATCATGGCTTCCATCACAGCAAATGAAGATCAGTCCGGCAAATGGGCAATCACCAATATGCCGAAACTGGACGGCGTTGACGGAGCAACCAACTACTCCAACAACGGTGGTTCTTCCTGGGCAATTTCTTCCAACTGCAAAAAACAGGATCTTGCCATTGACTTTATGAAATCTACCTTCGCAGGCAGCACAGCTCTTTACGATGATATCATCGCAAAAGGCGCTCTGGCAACCTGGGCACCGGCAGGAGATTCCGAAGCATATGCACAGCCAGTTGCATTCTTCAGCGATGACCCGGTTTACGCAAAGATCGTTGATTTCGCAACCAAGACTCCATCCAACATCACCGGAGCATTCTACTACGATGCACGTGATGCTGTCGGAACCGCACTTTCCAATATCATCCAGACAGGAGCAGATATGGACAGCGAACTTCAGACCGCACAGGAAACTGTAGAGTTCAACATGGGTGGCTGATCAGATCCCCATACATAAAAAAGTAGGACGATAAAAAACGGGTCTGCTTCCTGGACAGACAGAAGCAGGCCCGTTCTGTATCTATGCGGTGTGTGTTTGAAAAATGATTTCTGCAGGAGAACATGAAATGTTGTCTGCGAAAAGATTTTTTCAAGCACACGCCGGAGTAAAAAAAGAAAGGAAGATTCCATGAGCAGTCAGAAGAAAAAAGGAATGAACTTGGAAAGAAAACAGAATCTTACCGGCTGGGTGTTCCTGATGCCGGCAACGATCCTGATCGCATGGATGAGCTTTTATCCGATGATTCAGGCGTTCATCCTGTCTTTGCAGACAGGTATGGGCATCAACCTGAAATTTAACGGATTTGCAAACTATGCCCGTATTTTAAAAGACCCGACCTTTAAACAGACCTTAAGCAACACCTTCTTCTACCTGATTATTCAGGTACCGATCATGCTGATCCTCGGCCTGATGTTTGCTTCCATGCTGAACAACAAAGATCTGCGTTTCAAGGGACTGTTCCGTACCTGCATTTTCCTGCCGTGCGCAACATCTCTCGTATCTTACGCGATGATTTTCCGTTCCCTGTTCGCAAACGACGGTTTTATCAACACCGTTCTCCGCGGCCTCGGCATGAGCCCGATCATGTGGTTCTCCAATGCGTGGACAGCCCGTGCGGTTATCATTATTGCCCTGATCTGGAGATGGACGGGATACAACATGGTATTCTATCTCTCCGGTATGCAGAACATTGAATATTCAATCTATGAAGCAGCCAAAATCGACGGCGCAAGCCCGCTGCAGACCTTCTTCAAGATCACGGTTCCGCTGTTGAAGCCGATGATCCTGCTGACTACGATTACCTCTACCAACGGTACCCTGCAGCTGTTCGATGAGTCCCTGAACCTGACAAACGGAGGTCCTGGAAAATCGACCATGACCATGTCTCATTATATTTACAATATGTCCTTTGTACAGAGCCCGAACTTTGGCTATGCGGCAGCAATGTCAATTCTGATCCTGATTATGGTTGCCATTCTGGCCCTGATTCAGATGAAAGTAGGTGACGAGCGATAATGGGAAAAACAAAGAAATTCTTCATGTATCTGATTTTAACGGTAGCATCCATCCTTTCTGTATTTCCGCTGTACTATATGTTCTGCGCGTCTACGAACAGAAGTATTGATGTTATTGCCGGAAAACTGATTCCGGGTACTTATCTGATGGAAAACTTCAAGTCACTGATTGCGCAGCAGAACCTGCGCCTTGCACTGTGGAACTCTTTCCGAAATGCGACTGTGCTGACCGTTCTTTGTCTTCTGGTCTGCTCGATCGCCGGTTATGGATTTGAGATCTATCATGATAAAGCAAAAGATGCGGTCTTCACCGTACTTCTGACTGCGATGATGATTCCTTTCGCAGCAATCATGATCCCAATGTTCCGCATGTTTTCCCAGCTGAAAATGGTCAACACGATGGCAGCTTTCATGCTTCCTTCGATTTCAACACCGTTCATGATCATGATGTTCCGCCAGGCTTCCCGTTCTTTCCCGCACGATATCATCGAAGCGGCAAGACTCGATGGCTTAAGCGAGACAGGAATTTTCTTCCGCATGTATATGCCGACCATGAAATCGACGTATGCGGCAGCAACGATCATCACCTTTATGAACGCATGGAACAACTACCTGTGGCCGAAGGTTATCTTACAGAACAATGAATCCATCACCATGCCGATGCTGGTAGCGAACCTGCTCGGCGGCTACACTGTAGATTATGGTGTGCTGATGCTCGGCGTATTTATCTGTACGATCCCGACAGCAATCATTTTCTTCTGCTTCCAGAAGAGCTTCACGGAAGGTATCACAGGTGCCGTAAAATAAGAAAAAGAATCGAACAGAAAAGGTGGATATTTGGATGAATATCCACCTTTTTTTCAAAAGATCAAAAAGAACAAAATTCCAGAAGGAGGAAAATAAAAATGAGTGTATTTCAGTATGAAAAAGTGAAGGACCCAACGTATTATGGAGAAAACCGGGTGCCGGCGCATTCCGACCACAGATATTATGGATCGGTGGAAGAAATGGAGCAGCATGTGGAAAACTTCCGTCACAGTCTGAACGGACTGTGGAAATTCCACTACGCAAAGAACTACGAGAGCACGATTCCGGGATTTGAGACACCGGAGTATGACTGCACAAAATGGGATGATATCCGCGTGCCGGCGCATATCCAGATGGAAGGATACGACGCACCGCAGTATGCCAATGTGCAGTATCCGTGGGAAGGAAGAGAAGAAATCCAGCCGGGCGAGATTCCGGAGCGGTTCAACCCGACCGCTTCCTATGTGAAATATTTTGAAGTGCCGGATCAGATGAAAGGAAAACGGCTTTTTGTTTCCTTCCAGGGAGCAGAGAGCGGTATTGCCGTATGGCTGAACGGAACGTTCCTTGGCTACAGCGAGGATACGTTTACTCCGTCCGAGTTTGAACTGACCCCGTATCTGAAAGAGGGCGAAAATAAACTGGCTGCGCAGGTTTTCAAATGGACGAGCGGAAGCTGGTGCGAGGATCAGGATTTCTTCCGTTTCTCCGGTATTTACCGTGATGTGTATCTGTACACGATTCCGGAGGTTCACGTTTCGGATCTGAAAGTACAGACGCTGCTGGATGATACGTTTACGAAGGCAGATCTGGTCATTGATACGAAAACGATCGGAACAGGAAACGTAAAAATTACCCTGTCAAAGGACGGAACGGCACTGCAGAGCACCGAAGGTGTGCTGGATGGGGAAACACAGTTTGTTCTGAAAGTCGATCAACCGGAACTGTGGTCCGCAGAGACACCGGTGCTGTATGATCTTCTGCTGGAAGTCACCGCAGAGGATGGAACGGTGCAGGAACTGATTCCGCAGAGAGTCGGATTCCGCCGCTTTGAGATGAAAGACCACATCATGATGCTGAATGGAAAGCGGGTTGTCTTTAAAGGCGTCAACCGCCACGAGTTCAGCTCCGTATCCGGCCGTGTCGTTTCGAGAGAAGAGCTGATCAAAGACCTGACAACGATGAAACAGAACAACATCAATGCGATCCGTACCTGCCATTACCCGGATGCGGTCGGCATTTATGATCTGTGCGATGAATACGGTCTTTACATGATCGCGGAGTGCAACATGGAGTCCCATGGAACGAGAGATACGGATGCGGTACGAAGCGGAGATTTCTCCGGTGTTGTACCATGCGACCGCCCGGAGTGGATGGACTGCATGCTCGACCGTGTGAATTCGATGTATCAGAGAGACAAAAACCATCCGGCGATTCTGATCTGGTCCTGTGGAAATGAATCGTTTGGCGGAAAAGTTATTTTCGAGATGTCCCAGCTGTACCGGAAGATGGACCCGACCCGTCTCGTTCATTATGAAGGAGTTAATGACGACCGCAGATACAACGATACCAGCGATATGGAAAGCCGGATGTACACGACGGTCAATGAAATCCGTGAATTCTTGTCGAAAGACAGAAGAAAACCGTATGTCTGCTGTGAGTATGCGCATGCGATGGGAAATTCCTGCGGCGCCATGAAGAAATATATGGATCTTGCCGAGGAAGAACCGCTGTTCCAGGGCGGCTTTATCTGGGATTATATCGACCAGTCAATCTACAAAAAAGACCGCTACGGAAAAGAATTTCAGGCGTACGGCGGAGACTTTGATGATCATCCATGCGATTACAATTTCAGCGGAAATGGTATTGTATACGGCGGCGAGCGCGATGCTTCCCCGAAGATGCAGGAAGTAAAATTCTGCTATCAGAACATTGCTGTGGATGTACAGAAAGACAAAGCAGTTGTAAAAAATAAGAACCTGTTTGTGAATACCGATGCGTTTGACTGCGTGGTAATTCTCGAAAAAGAAGGAAAGAAACTGAAAGAAGTGCCGATGGAAATTTCCGTGGAGCCGCTTTCCGAAAAAACAGTGGAGCTTCCGATTGCCGTACAGACCCTTCCGGGCGAGTATGCGGTGACCGTTTCCTTCCGCCTGAAAGAAGATACCGTATGGGGCAGGCGCGGCCATGAAGTTGCATTCGGACAGGGTGTTTATGAAGTGGAAGCACCGGCGAAAGCAGAAAAACCGGCGAAATTTGAAGTGATCCGTTCCAACCATGATTTTGGTGTGCGCGGCGAGAATTTCGATGTGATGTTCTCCGATCTGAACGGCGGACTCGTATCGTACCGTTACGGCGGCGTTGAGATGATCAAAATGATTCCGAAACCGAACTTCTGGCGTGCGCCGATCGACAATGACTGCGGAAGCCTGATGCCGATGCGTTACAGCCAGTGGAAGATTGCTTCGATGTATCTGTCCCACAAATATCCGAACGGCAGCCATTATCCGGGACTGTATGCGCCGGAAATTGAAGTACACGAGGACTGCGCAGAAGTCAGCTACCGCTATGTAATGCCGACCACACCGGCGAGCGAGTGCCGTCTGACCTACCGTGTCTTCGGCGATGGAAGCATTCAGACGACGCTGACGTATGATCCGGTGAAAGAGCTCGGCGATATGCCGGAATTCGGCGTGATGTTCAAACTGGATGCCGATTACGACCATGTAACCTGGTACGGTATGGGACCGGAGGAGACGTATGTGGACCGCTGCGCCGGAGCAAAGCTTGGCGTTTATAAGAATAAAGTCGAAGACAATATGGCGAAATATCTCGTTCCGCAGGAGTGCGGCAACAAGGTCGGTGTACGCTGGGCAACCGTGACGAACCGCAAGGGCCGCGGTATGATGTTCAGCGGCGACAAGATGGAATTTTCCGCACTGCCGTACACACCGCACGAGCTGGAAAATGCGATGCATCCGTATGAACTGCCGCAGGTACATTACACCGTTGTGCGCGTGGCAAAACAGCAGATGGGTGTTGGCGGAGACGACAGCTGGGGTGCACAGACCCATCCGGAGTACCTGATTCCGATTGATAAAAAACTGGAGTTTACCTTTACGTTTAAGGGAATCTGATGCGTTCAGCCCATTCTGTCCGTGGACAGGATGGGCTGTCTGCGAAAGAAAAGGAGACAAAAGCAGATGGGGAAAGAAGTAAATTTTGGAAAGCTCCTGCACGGGGGCGATTATAACCCGGAACAGTGGCTGGATTACCCGGAGATTCTGGAACAGGATCTGGCGTATTTCAAGAAAGCCAGAATCAACGAGGTTTCGCTTGGCATGTTTTCCTGGGCATTTTTAGAGCCGGAGGAAGGAGTTTTCCGTCTGGAATGGTTAAAAGAGGTGATTGACCGCCTGTATGAAAACGAAATTGTGGTCATGCTTTCCACGCCGACGGCGGCAAGACCGCGCTGGATGGCGGAAAAATACCCGGAGGTGCTCCGTGTCAATGCAGCGAGAGAACGGAATCTGTACGGGGAGCGCCATAATCACTGCTATACCTCACCGGTTTACCGGGAAAAAACGAGAATCATCAATACGAAGCTGGCGGAAATGTTCAAAGACCACCCTGGCGTGATTTCATGGCATATTTCGAATGAATACGGCGGAGAGTGCCACTGTCCGCTGTGCCAGGAGGCATTCCGCGGCTGGGTGAAGAAAAAATACGGCACACTGGAACGGCTGAACCGTGCCTGGAATACCGGGTTCTGGAGTCATACTTACCAGAGTTTTGACCAGGTGGAGAGCCCGTCTCCGAAAGGAGATTCTTCGCTGCACGGACTGAATCTGGACTGGAAACGGTTTGTGACGGATCAGACCGCGGATTTTGTAAAATGGGAAATCAAAGCGCTGCGGGACGCTGGGGCAGAACAGCCGTCTACCATCAATATGATGTATAACTTTACCGGACTGAACTACTACAAGTTTGCCGATGTGATTGACTTTGTATCCTGGGACAATTATCCGACCTGGCATAAAGAGGCGGAGACGGTAACAGCGATGGATACAGGTATGCAGCATGACATTATGCGGAGCATTCAGAAAAAGCCGTTTTATCTGATGGAGAGCTGTCCTTCCGCAACGAACTGGCAGTCCGTCAGCAAGCTGAAAAAACCGGGCATGCTGCAGGCCGCGTCACTGCAGGCAGTTGCGCATGGGTCGGACAGTGTGCTGTATTTCCAGATGAGGCAGAGCCGCGGTGCATCCGAAAAATTCCATGGGGCCGTGATCGACCATTATGGCGGATCGGATACTAGGGTATTCCGTGAAGTGACGAAAGTCGGCGCAGCCCTGGAGCAGCTGCAGGAAGTGAATGGTTCGCAGAATCCGGCGGAAGCAGCCGTGATTTACGATGTGGAAAACCGCTGGGCGGTGGAAGATGCGGCGGGTCCGCGGAATGCAGGTGTTTTTTATAAAGAAACCGTGGAAAAACCATATCAGGCATTCCGGAAACTGGGCATCAATGTGGATCTGATTGACGAGACGAGGAGTCTCGACGGATACCGTGTTGTGGCAGCGCCGATGGTTTATCTGCTGCGGGAAGGATGGACAGAGAAGGTTCGGAACTTTGTGAAAAACGGCGGAATTTTTCTGCTGACTTACTGGTCCGGCATTGTGGATGAGACGGATCTCTGTTACTTAGGCGGAACACCGCATGACCTGATGGATGTGATGGGATTCCGGAGTATGGAGATTGACGGACTGTACGATGGCGAATGGAACGAGGGCATTCCGGAACCGGAAAATCCGCTGCATCTGGAACGGGCATACCGCTGCAGTCATCTCTGCGAGCTGGTACAGCCATCAACGGCGGAAGTAGTGATGACATACGGAAAGGATTTCTATGACGGCATGCCGGCGATGACCCGGAATGTGTATGGAAAGGGAAAAGCGTATGCCGTTTGTGCGGACTTTGAACAGGGACTGTACGATGAAGTCTGCCGGAAACTGGCAGAAGAGGCCGGTGTGGAGCGGATCGTGGAAGAAGTTCCGGAAGGTGTGGAAGTCACGATGCGCGAGCAGAAGGACGGAACCAGGTACGTGTTTGTCCAGAACTTTAGCCGGGAGGCCGTTGAAGTCAAACTGCCGATCGAGCGCTATCCGGTATGGCAGGGAACGTATGACGGAACGATCGGAAGCTGGAAGACGATTGTGCTGAAAGGAAGATAGAAGAGAAGAAAAGTCTGTTGAGAAAAACCGAAATGGGCTGTTTCTCAACAGACTTTTTTCGTTCATGCATTTGCAGCAGCGTCTTCTTCCTGCGCCAGCTTTTTCTTATACGCTTCGCCCCAGTCCCACATCGCATCCATGATCGGGTGGAGGCTGAAGCCGAGTTCCGTCAGGGAATATTCGACACGCGGCGGTACCTCGGCGTAAACTTTACGGTTGACCAGACCGCTCTGTTCCATCTGGCGGAGCTGGTAAGTTAAAACTTTTTGAGAGACGTGACCGATGGACTTTTTCAGCTCGCCGAACCGCATGGTGCCGTGGAGCAGCAGATCGCGCAAGATCAGAACTTTCCATTTATCACTGATCAGAGTCAGCGTAGTTTCCACCGGGCAGGGCGGAAGATCAGCAAGAGAAACGGGTGTTTTTTCTGCGGATGACATAAGAGAAGACCTCCTTTTTGAAGAAAATAATGATTTGAAAGATGGCGGAAACGTCTGATTTTACACAATAGTATCTTTTGGGTAACTACACCACAATATTGTGCTTACTTTACGAAAGAACTCTATGGACTTATTATAAAGCCATCGAAAGAAAAAAACAATTCAAAAAAACAAAATGGAGGAAAGTAAAATGAGCAAAGCAGTAGAATTTTTAAATGAGAATCCGGTACAGTATCTGGCAACGGTAGGTCGTGACGGAAAGGCAAAATGCCGCCCGTTCATGTTTGCAGGAGAGGTTGACGGAAAACTGTGGTTCTGCACCAACAACACAAAAGATGTTTACAAAGATATGCAGGAGAATCCGGAAATCGAAATCTCTGTTTCCAGCCCGTCCTACGCATGGATCCGTCTGCACGGAACCGCAGTGTTTGAAAATAACATGGCTGTAAAAGAAGTGTGCATGCAGAACCCGATCGTAAAAGGCCAGTACCAGACCGCTGACAACCCGATTTTCGAGGTGTTCTATCTGGACAATGCACACGGTGTAATCGCAGACTTTTCCGGAAACCCACCGTACGAGTTTTAATCTGTCGCTATGAATTTGAAAACTGCGCGTCGCATTCTCGTTACTTTAGCCTGCAAATAAAAAGTCAATACTAAAATTGAAGAAAGTTAAAAAACTTTACAG
>ENA-OZEZ01000130-OZEZ01000130.1-human-gut-metagenome-genome-assembly--contig:-NODE-130-length-36158-cov-10.576019_pt1 | contig 36158 bp, 31 predicted proteins | sample MGYA00244609_ERZ653616 | MGnify/ENA primary metagenome ERZ653616 (study PRJEB26926, sample SAMN06164988) | human gut metagenome | biome: ENVO:00009003; feature: ENVO:2100002; material: ENVO:00002003...
TAGAAAGCTTATGATTTCCTCGTTTGGACGAGGGTTCGATTCCCTCCAGCTCCACGGAAATAGTAAAAAGAAGTTTGTAAGTCCTTGAATTCCAGTAATTCAGGGGCTTTTTCTTTTCTTCTACTCCCCCTACCTTTTATATTCATTTAGAAAACAGTTGTAGTAAATGTGCTACAATTCAAAATTAATATCTACTTTTGTCTGTTCAAAAATCAATAACTATTAGAAGTGGGGGCAACACTTTAAATTCTGCAACAGATTTATGAAAATTCACGAAGGAAAATGTACAGAGAAGATTTTGAAAGAACGTGAACGGATTGGTAACCGGTTAGCCATTCTTCGCAAGAAGAGAAATATGACCCAAGAGGAATTGGCTAATCTTTGTGGTGTTAATCGTGTTAATATAGCCAAGATAGAGAAAGGGGCTTATAATGTGAGCATTGATATACTATCTAAGGTAACATCCGCTCTTGGTTTTGTGATAGATATAAAAGTGGATAGCTCTGTTTGTCCGACTCATTTCTCTCAACGTAAACCTGTAAAGCTGGTAATAGGGGAAGATTATTATGTCAGTTTTGGCAATAACGAAGCCCATAGATGTAAGCTGGTGGATATTCCGGAGATGTACCAAGGTCAAAGAATTAAAATCGAAACTCCGACCCCGAGAGGGTCTATCACCCACATATTATTTGCCGATGAAATAGGAACGACACCTGACGAGGCTGTAATGAACCAAGTAACGATGTAAAAACATTAAAAGGGAGGAAGTGCAAGTTCCCCTTTTATTGAAATCACCTTCGCTACAACCATCTGCAGCGAGGGTGATTTTTTAGTTTATGAGGGTTTCTACACACCCTCTTTCATCAGGGCTATTCAGAAATTTAATGGTTTCTTCTGAATATATAATCTTAAATTGATGGTTCGGAATCAATTCTAAAGCTGGGAAATCAGTAGTGATTAACAGTTTTAGTCCCTTTCTTTAATATGTAAAAGCAACTTGTACAAAAGAAGTTTCTTATGTACGGGATAGCAGCAATAACTCCGTTGAGCCTTCGTGGGGACAAGCCGAATTTGATTTTATAATGTGGGTTTATAAGGTACAGTCTCCGGTCAATGATTTGATAGTTGGCTTGCCGGGCGATGCGATTGAACAGTTCGATGGTGCATCCGGTGCTCTTTATATCCAGTAGCTCCGTGATTACGCGTTCCTGCTCACCGCATAGTCTTAATATCCATCTGTATAAAGTGCGGGGAAGGAGGTGGAGAAAAGGGAAATGTGAAACAATGTGGCTGTGTGCTATCTGCTGGTGGCCTCCGAATGGCATTTGCCAGGCGGGAAATCCTACAAATACAGCTCCGTCGGCAGACAAATGTTTTTGTAGGCCGGAGAGGAACCGTTCTTTGTCTCTGATATGCTCTATCACATCGTGTAGAAGAATCAGGGGAAAATTCGTAGCCTTGTCCTCAAGCTGGAAAATGTCGGTGGCAATGAACTGTCCCTGCTGATGCCTTTGGGCGAAGAAGGCCCTGGCTTGCTCTATTCGCATGGCATCAATGTCTACGCCCATCACCCGGCAACCGGCTTTGGCAAAGGGAAGCAGATTGCCTCCCTCTCCACAGCCCACTTCCAGCACTTTATCGGGGATGTGTCCGATGACTTCCTTTATGTAGGGGATATAATAGTTCTTGCTGGTCTGTGACTGTTCATCAAAGTAGCTTTCCCGGTCGGTATGTCGTTTCTGCATGTTCTTTGTTCCTTCTTGAGTTTGATTATCCATATAAATAGATAATCAGTCGGGTAAAAGACTGCGTGGCGCATCGTTTTTTTACCAGGAAATGCGGAGGCCTACCGGGAGGGTGAATGTGAACGGGTGTTCCTTTCGGATGGTGCGCAGTTGGCTGCCGTCGGGGATATAATAGTTTACAGTCGGCTCCAGATAGATGCCTGCCTGGGGTGTGAGGCGATATTGTATGCCTATACTTGTGTTGACCGACCACTGCCAGGGAGCACTTACCGGCTGGCTGTCGAGCTTGTGTGGAATACTGTCCGTGACATGGAAGCTTTGGAGTGTCCCTTTTATGGGGATATCCACCTGCATGCCTGCCGTGGCATAACTGGAGAAACGTTTGTAATGCCAGAAACGGTAGGAAAGCCGGAGAGGAATGCCGATATAATGCAACTTCTGGTTGTCTTGAATGCGGAATGCTTCGCCGGTAGTGAACTCCGACCTGAGAAGCGTATATTGCAATCCGGTTTCCAGACTCCAACGCTCATTCAATTTCTTGCTGAGAGAGAGTCCCACGACGATGGGGGCATGATGTTGCTGGTTCTCAACAATCCTGCCGCTGTTATTCTGGGCAATCTGCATGAGTCCGATGGAATCTTTTCCCAGAGTACCCTGCTGATAGCGGGTGTGCAGATAAGAATAATACTCTTCCCACGTGCTGACTTGTTGAGGGAAGTCACTTGAAATGCCGTCGGTATGTGGAGTGGCAATCAGCTTATATAAGTTCTGTGCCAGTTGCGGTCCGAGTGAACCTGCCAGCATCAACTTCCATTTTCCGGATTTCTTCTTGCGGGTTGGCGGCATCAGGGAAGGGGAGAAGACGAAAGCCATCTGTCGGTTGGTGATGGTCTGTCCGGTGAATGGAGAAGGTATGGGATATTTGTGGATACTATCTTTCATTGTGGGTATGGCAAGGGGCCATTCTGTGGAAACTGGAACGGGAGGGATGATTCGTTCCCTTTTGTTCAGATTTTCTTTGGTATAGCATTGTTCGTCGGTTCGGGGAGTATCGGCTTTCTTTGTTTGTTGCGTACTCCCGGCTTGCCTGGAAGAAACTTTGGACAAACGGTTTTCCCTGATACTCTTTTTCTCTCTGTACAGATAGTCATATAGCGTTGGAAAGAGAAGCAATACTGTCAAAACAATGAATACACGGTATCCTGCCAGCATCTTTTTAAGTAAAATTTTCGCCCGGAACAATTGGGAGGAAGAGGAGTGTGGCGCTATACCCAGTAAATCTCCGATTTCTTTGTGGGACAATCCTTCCAGTACTGCCAGTTTAAATACCTTGCAGTAGCCCTCCGGAAGGCTCTCCACTATATCCAGCATCTTATCGTACGAAATGAAATCCGGACAAAAAGGATTTTCAGCAGGCTCTTCCTCTTCCGGAATATCTGTCAATGGGATGGTGGGGTTGGCATTGGCATGGTTGAGGTATTGCAGTGCCAGGTTTCTCATAATCTTTTTCATCCAGTATTCCAGTTTCTCCGGGTTGCGCAGCGAATGAATGGAAGTGAATATGATGACAAAACCGTCGTGAAGAAGATCTTGGGCTATCGTTGGGTCGGGAATATAGCGTAGGCATACTTTCAGCATTTTCTCTGAATAGTTTTCGTAGAGCAGGCTCAAGGCCTGCCCGTTTCCCTTCTGGCATAAAGTGACAAGAGCTTTTGTATCCATGTGTTTGTCTCAATGTTATTTCTTAAGGATAGAGAAGAACATGAATGACTGCATGGATTTTTATTTTTTAACTAAGCCTCCCGGTTGACTTCTGCTGCACAGTCCGGACAAATGCCTTTCAGTACATAGTTGATGCTGTTCAGTGTAAATCCTTGAGGCAGCTTCACCACCGGAGTGGGAATGTTGGTGAAGCAGAAGGTTTTGTTGCATTTCTCGCAATGGAAATGGGTGTGCAGGTCGCTTACGTCGCAAGAGCAACTGTCGCTGCACACGGCATACTTGAAGGAACCCGTCCCGTCATCTATACTGTGTATCAGATGATGGGAGAGGAATAGGGTAAGGGTACGGAAGATGGTGGATTTGTCCACCGTATCCAGCATGGTTTCAAGGTCGAGCAATGAGACGGAACGGCCTGCCTGCATCATGGTGCGCAATACCAGGATGCGGATGGCAGTGGGCTGTATGTCCCTTTTGGCCAATAGGTCCAAATATTTCTTTTCTTCCATTTTTTCTATTTAATAAGTTTCTGTATGCGTATGGCGTTCACTATCGCAATGAGGGCGACGCCTACGTCGGCAAAGACAGCTTCCCAAAGTGTGGCGATTCCACCGGCACCGAGGATGAGGACAAGCAGCTTCACTCCGAAAGCCAGCGAGATGTTCTGCCAGACAATCCGGCGGGTTTGCCTGCCCGCATGAATGGCGGTGGCCACTCTCGAAGGCTGGTCTGTCTGTATCACTACATCGGCGGTTTCGATGGCGGCATCGCTGCCAAGTCCGCCCATGGCGATGCCCACATGGCTAAGGGCAAGAACCGGGGCATCATTGATGCCGTCGCCCACAAAGGCTATTCGGTTGGCAGGGTTGCTGCGGAGTGCCTCGATGTGCTTCACCTTTCCGTCCGGCAGCAGGTCTCCGTATGCCTGGGTGATGCCTAGCTTTTCTGCAAAGTTAGTAACAATGGCTTGTTTGTCTCCCGATAATATCTGAATATTATTGATATTTAAAGCTTTTAATTCTTTGACGGCGTTGACGGCATCTTCCTTTAATGTGTCTGATAGCAACAGATAACCGGCATATTTTGTTCCGATGGCGCAGGCCACAATCGTATCGACAATTGATGACAATTCATCGGGATATTCTATCCCGAACTTAGTCAGCAGGCGGGTGTTGCCCACCAGGACACGCGTTCCATCCATAGTGGCTTGCAGTCCGTGGCCGGCAATCTCCGTAACGTCCGTTGTGGCAATCAGCTCTATATCTCTTTGTTTGGCATAGCTTACGATGGCTTTGGCTATGGGGTGCGTACTGTTTCGCTCTGCCGAGGCGGCAAGCTGTATCAACTTCTCTTCCGTAACTCCCGGTTGTGCCTGGCAGGATTGTACATCGAAGGTGCCTTTGGTCAGCGTACCCGTCTTGTCGAATACCACCGTGTCGACTTGGGTGATGGCATCGAGGTAGTTGCTACCTTTGAAGAGGACACCCAGGCGGGAGGCGGCGCCGATGCCTCCGAAGTAGCCTAACGGAATGCTTACGACGAGGGCGCACGGGCAGGAGATAACCAGAAAGACCAATGCCCTGTATAGCCAGTCATTGAAGATGAACGAGAATTGTGCATCTGCCAGCGAATAGAGGAAGGGGAGCAGTACAATCAATGCCGCCAGTCCGGTGACGGTGGGCGTATAGATACGGGCAAACTTACGGATGAAAAGTTCTGCCGGCGCTTTGCGCTCGGAGGCATTCTGCACCAGTTCCAATATACGGGAAAGAGCACTTTTCTCGAAGGGTTTGGTGACTTGGATGCGTACGACTTTGTCGGTCGCAATCATTCCGGCAAGCACTTCCCCGCCCTGGCGGATGTTGCGGGGAACACTTTCTCCCGTCAGTGCGGAGGTGTTGAAGGCGGCAACTTCGTCCAGCATCGTTCCGTCCAGGGGGACGCGCTCTCCGGCTTTTACTTCGATGGTTTCGCCTACCTGCACACGTTGGGGAGCTTCGACAAGTGTACTGCCGTTTCTGATGACCGTTGCCGTTTCGGGACGTACGTCGAGCAGGGCGCTGATGTTACGCTTGGCTTTGTCTACGGCTTTGTCCTGAAAGAGCTCTCCCAAGGAGTAGAAGAGCATGACGGCAACGCCTTCGGGATATTCGCCTATATAGAAGGCGCCGAGGGTGGCGATGGACATAAGGGTGAATTCGCTGAACACGTCCTTTTGCAGGATGCTTTCCCAGGCTTCCCTCATCACCGGGAGGCCTACGGGGAGATAGGCAAGCAAGTACCATATAAAAGGTACATACTCTCCCTTGAAGAAGGTGGTGTCAGTAGCATTCAGGATGAGCCCTCCGAAGAGCAATAGGGCGGAGAGGATGATTCTCCAATAATCTTTCAGCAGACTGTTTCTTTTTTCTTGTATCGCTGTATGTCCGTGTGTGCAGCAGCATTTGCAACTCATATTGTTTCCTCCTATTTTCTATTTTCTGCAGCAAAGGTAGCGGAAAGGAGATGCAACTTGGTTGCAAAGTGAAAATTCCCGGACTGTCCGGGCTGTCTTAGATTTCCAGCATCCGCTTCTCCCGTTCCAGGTCTTTCTCGTTCAGCAGGGGAGAGGGGACGGAGCAGGTTTTGATGAAGTCGCCCGGCTGGCAGGTGTAGTTGTAGTAGGGGCGTTGCTCGTCGGTCAGCTGGTCTTGGGGGATGAGCTGGCCTTTCAGTTCCAGGAAGTCGTCCATGGAGGTGCTGTCCGAGTGTTTGATGAAGAGGATGCGGCGGGCTATGGGGTTGCGGTTGTAGTCCAGACAGAGGTAGAGCCCTTTGAGCAGGTGGGGAAAGTCGTACATGGGCAGTTGCAGGTAGATGGTGAACAAGGCCAGTTGGGGCGCCTCGCGTTCGTTGAAGAAGATATAGGCATTCTGGTGGTTGTTGAAGACAGCAGTGCCGAAGTGGGTGGTGTTGTAGGCGCTCATGTGCACCACTTTGACGTGGTCGTTGCTGTCGGCAGGGGTTATCAGGTAAGGCTCTACCTTTAAGGCATTGGAGGAGGAAGAGAGGCTGTAACTGATGTAGATGCCGCTGTAATTGTACACTTCCTGCGCCGAGTGGAGCATCTCATGAAGTTTATTAATAATGGAAATTCATTTTTGCTGTCAGCACCCGCCTCTATCTTTGCCGCCGAAATCAAGAACCAACTTAAACGACACACTATGTTCAACGGTGAGAAAAAACAGATAATACAGAGCAAGAGACTGGCTGATGCCTTATTCATCCTTTGGGCGGGTGGAGCGGCTTTGCTCTCCTATTCACTGGTCTATGCGCTGCGCAAGCCGTTTACGGCTGCGGGCTTCGACGGGCTCGACTTCTTCGGGATGGATTACAAGACGGCAACCAGCACCGTGCAGATTTCCGGCTATTTTATTTCCAAGCTGATTGGCATCAAGGTAATTTCGGAACTGAAGAAGGAGAACCGTCTGAAGTTCATCATCCTCTCGGTGGCGGTGGCCGAGCTTTCGCTGGTGCTGTTCGGAGCGTTGCCCCGACCGCTGAATGTCTTTGCGCTGTTCTTCAACGGGCTTTCGTTGGGATGCATGTGGGGAGTGATTTTCAGTTTCCTCGAGGGGCGGCGGGTGACGGACCTGCTGGCGAGCCTAATGGGGCTGAGCATTGCCATCAGTTCGGGCACGGCAAAGTCCGTCGGGCTGTTTGTGATGGAGCATCTCCACATCAGTGAGTTCTGGATGCCTGCCTTTATCGGTGCCTTTGCCTTCCCGCTGCTGTCGTTGCTGGGCTGGCTGATGACGAGAATGCCGCAACCTACCGCGGCAGACCGGGCACTACGCTCGGAACGGGTGACGCTGGACGGCAGGGCGCGTGCGGACCTCTTCAAGAGCTTCATGCCGGTATTGCTGATGCTGTTTGCGGCAAACTTGTTCATCACCGTCTTGCAGGACATCAAGGAGGACTTCCTGGTGAAGATTCTGGATGTGGAGGCGGCGGAGCTGTCGTCGTGGGCATTTGCCAAGGTAGATGCGGTGGTGACACTGATTATCTTGTTGCTTTTCGGGCTGATGTCCGCGGTGAGGAGTAATATAAAGGTGCTGTGCCTGCTGCTGGTGCTTGTGACGTGCGGCACAGCGACCTTGGGATTCGTGGCCTTCAATTACGATGGGTTGCAACTGCCACCCATGACGTGGCTGTTCCTCCAGAGTTTGTCGCTCTATACTGTTTACCTCAGCTTCCAGACGTTGTTCTTCGAGCGTTTCATCGCCTGCTTCCGCATCAAGGGGAATGTGGGGTTCTTTATTGTCACACTCGATTTTATCGGGTATACCGGTACGGTGGTGGTATTGGTATTCAAGGAATTCTTCAATCCGGACATCAACTGGCTGGATTTCTATAACCTGATGTCGGGCTATGTCGGCATTGTGTGCAGCGTGGCTTTCCTATGCTCGGCTGTCTACCTGGTGCAGCGCTATCGCAAGGAGAATGCTTCGGGACCGTTGGGCTCTTCCCTTTTCCGTTTGCGCCGTTGGTCCCGGCCGGGCAATTCCTTGCTTCTTGAGACTGAATAATAATAATAATATATCGTATGAAAAGAATTGAATGTATCATTATGGACTGGGCAGGAACTGCCGTCGATTACGGTTGCTTTGCTCCCGTCGCCGCCTTTGTCGAGAGCTTTCGGGCCATCGGCGTTCCCGTCACTGCTGCCGAAACACGTGCGCACATGGGGCTGACCAAAGTAGAAGAAATCCGTGCGCTGTTCGATATAGAGCGTGTCCGTGCGGAATTTGAACGGAAATTCGGCCGTCCCGCTGGTGAGGAAGACGTGCAGGCACGTTATGCCGAATTCCAACGGGTGTTGTTTGCCTCGCTCGAAGATTATACCGACCCTATTCCCGGTGTGGTGGAAACGATTTCCGCACTGCGTGCGCAAGGTATCCGCATTGGCTCCACCACCGGCTATACCCGCTCTATGATGGATGTTGTGCTGCCTGCCGCCACAGCCAAAGGCTATGCGGTAGATAATTGCGTCACTCCCGACGGGTTGCCTGCAGGCCGTCCTGCTCCCTACATGATATATAAGAATATGGCAGACTTCGCCATCCCCTCCGTAGATTGTGTGTTGAAGTATGGCGACACCATCGCCGACATCAAGGAGGGTATCAATGCCAAAGCATGGACCGTCGGCGTAGTCCTCGGCAGTAACGAACTGGGACTGACACAAGAGGAAGTCTCCTCCTTGCCTGCCGATGAGCTCGAAGCCCGTAAGGCCGATGTCCGCCGCCGCATGCTTGCCGCCGGTGCCCACTATGTGGTCGATACCATTGCCGAGCTCCCCGCAGTCATCGCCGAGATAAACCGTAAACTTGAGATTTTGTAACCCTTATAAACGTATAAACTTAAAAACTCAATGCATATGAAACCCTACATTCTCCTTACCTCCGGCCCCCTTACTACCTCACAAACCGTCAAGGAAGCCATGCTGACCGACTGGTGTACCTGGGACGAAGACTACAACCTCCACATTGTGGAAGAAATCCGCAAGTCCCTCGTCTCCCTCGCCACCCAGCATACCGGCGACTATACTTCCATCCTCCTGCAAGGCAGCGGCACGTATTGTGTGGAAGCCGTCATCGGTAGCGTCATCAAGCCTGGCGACAAACTCCTCATACTGAGCAACGGCGCCTACGGCGACCGCATGGGCAACATCGCCGAGTATCACGGCATCTCGTACGACATGCTTGCTTTTGACGAAACAGAGCAAGTCTCCGTCAGCTACGTCGACGACTATCTTTCGCACAATGCCGAAATCACCCACGTTGCCGTGGTGCATTGCGAAACCACTACCGGCGTGCTCAATCCCCTCAAGGAGATAGCCCACCTCGTCAAGATGCACGGCAAGAAACTGATTGTAGACGCCATGAGCAGCTTCGGCGGTGTTCCCCTCGATGTACACGAACTGGGCATAGACTTCCTCATCAGCAGTGCCAACAAGTGCATCCAGGGTGTTCCGGGGTTTGGCTTCATCATCGCCCGCCGTTCCGAGCTGTTGCACTGCAAGGGCGTCTCCAAGTCACTCTCTCTCGACATTTACGACCAATGGGAAGCCATGGAGAAAGGACATGGCAAATGGCGTTTTACTTCTCCCACACACGTGGTCCGCGCCTTCAAGCAAGCCATGGACGAACTGGCAGAGGAGGGCGGTGTGGAGGCCCGTCACAACAGATATTGCGAGAACCACCGCGTGCTGGTGGACGGCATGCGTTCCCTCGGTTTCCAAACGTTGCTGCCGGACGAGATTCAATCGCCCGTTATTACTTCTTTCCTCTATCCTCATGCCGATTTCAACTTCAAAACTTTCTACACACAACTGAAAGAGCGTGGATTTGTCATCTATCCGGGAAAGATTTCGCAAGCCGACACTTTCCGTATCGGCAATATCGGAGATGTTCATCCCGAAGATTTCCGGCAGCTGATAGAGATAATTCGCGAGTGTAAATACTAAGCTCCGAATCTGCATAGATTTAATCGTTCCATCGTGGAGGAAAAATCGTTCCACCATGGTGGAACGATTTTTTCCCAGTGGTGGAATAATATTTTCCCCATAATGGAACGATTTGTCCTTCGCCTTCCTTCTCCTTAAGCTTCCCTATTAAATTTGACCTTCGTCAAGTCTGTAAACGCTATCTTTTCGTATTTTTGCACCCAATTTCGGAGGTATTAGATTTATGGCAACATCCAGAGAAATGACGGAAGGACGGGCTCTTCCGTTGATTTTCAACTTTACTTTGCCTTTACTGCTCGGCAATCTGCTGCAACAGACCTATTCATTGGTGGATGCAGCCATCGTGGGGCGCTTTCTGGGTATCAACGCCTTGGCTTCAGTCGGGGCAAGCACTTCGGTCGTTTTTCTTATTCTGGGATTCTGCAATGGCTGTTGCGGAGGTTTCGGCATTCCCGTGGCGCAAAAGTTCGGTGCGCGGGATTATGTCACGATGCGCCGTTATGTGGCTGTCAGCCTGCAGCTGGCTGCGGTGATGTCTGTTGTCATTGCCGTGGTTACCAGCATTTACTGTGCAGATATTCTGCACATGATGAGTACGCCGGAGAACATATTCACGGGAGCCTATTATTACCTGCTTGTCACGTTTATCGGGGTTCCCTTTACTTTCTTCTATAATCTGCTGTCCAGTATTATCCGTGCATTGGGTGACAGCAAGACGCCGTTTTGGTTTCTACTTCTCTCTACGGTACTGAATATCCTGCTCGATTTGTTCTGCATTCTGGTACTGGGTTGGGGAGTGGCAGGAGCTGCCATCGCTACCGTATTTTCACAAGGCGTCTCGGCCATATTGTGCTACATCTATATGATGCGTCGTTTCGACATTCTGAAGACAACGCCAGCCGAGCGGAAATTCGACGGTGCTTTGGCACGCATACAGATGTACATCGGCGTACCCATGGGACTGCAATTTTCCATTACTGCCATTGGCAGCATTATGCTGCAAAGCGCCAATAATGCTTTGGGTACGGCTTGTGTGGCTGCATTCACGGCAGCCATGCGTATCAAGATGTTTTTCATGTGTCCTTTCGAGAGTCTGGGCATGGCAATGGCCACCTATAGCGGGCAAAACTACGGTGCGGGCAAGCCGGAACGTATCTGGATGGGAGTCAAGGCAAGCACCCTGATGATGATTGTTTATTGGGCGTTCACTTTCTGTGTACTGATGTTCGGTGCCAGGACTTTTGTCCTGCTCTTTGTAGATGCCTCTGAGTTGGAGATTTTAAAGAATACGGAGTTGTTCCTGCACATTTCCGTTTCCTTTTTCCCGGTTCTGGGACTGCTCTGCATCCTGCGATACACTATCCAGGGGGTGGGATATACCAATCTTGCCATGCTTTCCGGTGTCTCGGAAATGATTGCCCGGATACTGGTCAGCCTGCTGGCTGTTCCGGCTTTCGGCTATCTGGCCGTGTGTTTTGGTGACCCTACTGCATGGATTTTTGCAGATGCCTTTTTAATACCAGCCTTCATTTATGTCTATCGGCGGATACTTCGGATGAAGAAAAATTAGTGTATCTTTGTATCGGGGAGTTGAAAGAAGAATGACCGGACGAAAAATTATACACATCGATATGGACGCATTCTACGCCTCCGTAGAACAGCGTGATAATCCTGCATTGCGGGGCAAGCCCATTGCCGTGGGTCATGCGGAGGAACGGGGAGTAGTGGCGGCAGCCAGTTACGAGGCACGGCGTTTCGGGGTGCGTTCTGCCATGTCGTCACTGAAGGCAAAGCGGCTGTGCCCCCAACTTATCTTTATCCCGGGACGGATGGAAGTCTACAAATCCGTTTCCCGCCAGATACACGAAATCTTTCATGAATATACGGATGTCATCGAGCCCATTTCGCTGGACGAGGCTTTTCTGGATGTGACGGAGAATAAACCGGGCATTCCATTGGCTGTAGACATCGCGAAGGAGATAAAGCGGAAGGTGCGGGAGAGGTTGAATCTGGTGGCTTCTGCCGGCATATCCTATAATAAGTTTCTTGCCAAGATAGCCTCGGACTACCGCAAGCCGGACGGGCTTTGCACCATACATCCTGCCCAGGCACTGGACTTTGTTGCCCGGCTGCCCATTGAAAGTTTCTGGGGAGTGGGACCGGTAACGGCGAAGAAGATGCACACTTTGGGGATTCACAACGGGGAACAGCTGCGTATGCAGTCTTTGGAGATGCTGACCCGCGAATTTGGCAAAGTGGGGACAGTCTATTATGATTTTGCCCGTGGCATCGATACCCGTCCGGTAGAGGCTGTCCGCATCCGCAAGTCTGTGGGTTGCGAACATACGTTGGAGAAGGACATCAGCAAGCGTTCATCCGTCATTATAGAGCTGTACCATGCGGCAGTGGAGCTGGTGGGGCGACTGGAGCACACCAATTTCCGCGGGAATACGCTGACGCTGAAAATCAAGTTTCATGATTTTAGCCAGATTACCCGCAGTATGACCCAAACAAAGGAGCTGGGTGCCCTTGACGTGATTCTGCCTTTGGCAAAGCAGTTGCTGCAGGAAGTGGATTATGAACATCATCCTATCCGTTTGATTGGACTTTCCGTTTCCAATCCCCGTGAAGAGGAGGAGAAGGGAGTCTGGGAACAACTGAGTTTTGAATTTAGTGACTGGGAGACGGACCATTCAAATAAATAATGCTATATTTGTGTTCAGTATTAAAAAAAGGAAAGCTATGGGCTGTTTTATGAATATTTTGTGGTTGATGTTTGGAGGTATCATCACTGCTGTGGAGTATCTTATTGCAAGTTTATTGATGATGTTCACCATTATTGGCATCCCTTTCGGTATGCAGACCTTGAAAATGGCAAGCCTTGCCTTGTGGCCTTTCGGCAAAGAGGTTCGTAGCGGGGAACGTTCCAACGGTTGCCTCTATGTGCTGATGAATATTCTTTGGATATTCTTGGGCGGCATTTGGATTTGCCTTTCGCACTTGGGATTCGGGTTATTGCTGTGCATCACCATTATAGGCATTCCTTTCGGTATCCAACACTTTAAGCTGGCAGGGCTGGCATTGACTCCTTTCGGGAAGGATATTGTTGCGGCTTGAGCGATTGTGCTGTATCGTTTTTTTATAAATATATGTAAGTATAATTGATGGCGGAGGATGAATGGTGCTTTAATCTTATTGTAATGTGCTTCTGCTTGCATGCTAAATGTTTAGCTTTGTGTTTAGCATCCGATTATGGTTCTATTTTTTGTTTTTATTTGAATTATATATAATAATAATTTTATTTTTAAAAGTGAAATGTTATATTTGTGATTATCCTCACCTATAACACTTCACATATATGCGAAAAACACACCTTTACACGCTACTATGCGTCCTATGTTTTCCATCTTTGGTTTGTGCACAACAAGCCGTTTTTGATGAATTCAGAAAAGCGGCAGGAGATTATGCTGCTCTTTACTCCGGTAAGGCAGAGGAAAATTATAACCAGCAGAAGTATCTTAACCATCCCTATTGGAATACGGATGAATTTCGCGAGGGGGCTGTCTGTTATGGCAGATGGCTTTACTCGGATTTGCAGCTCCGTTATGATACCTATAAAAAGAGTCTGATTGTGGTTACTCCGGAGAAACGGATAACCTTGCAGGTAGATATGCGGAAAGTGGATTATTTTGTCATAGAAGGACAGAAGTTTGTACCGCAGGGTGACTGTTTCGCTGCGTTGCTATATGATAGTCCGCAAATGTGCCTGACACAGTATATCGTATCCACAATGGAGTCTCAGGTGAAGAAAAACGATCTTTATTACAGCCGGTTCAAGAAAAAGAGCTATTTCAGTCTTCGCAGTGGCGGAACCGATTATGTGATAACTTCCCGTTCGGGTTTCTTGAAACTTTTTCCTACATACAAGAAGCTGTTGAAGGCTTATTGCCGGAAAGAGCGGCTGGACTTCAAGGAAGATGGCGGTGTCCGGGCAATGACCCGGTTAACGGAATATATTGATTCCTTAATTCATGGAAAATAATATGAAAGCACATAATCTTAAATATACAGTAGCCTTTTTCCTCCTATTGTCGCCTTTCGGCATGTTTGCACAGCAACAGATGGCTATGGACAGCATTTCCATATTCGAATTGATGGATGCAGTAGAAAAGGGCACGTCTTGCCGTATTTATACAACGATAACGGTTCCTTTTAAAGTGAAGCGGGCAGAGGTGAAGAACCCCACTGCCGAGTACTTGAGAGAGGCTTTGGCAGCTACTATCTATAAGGTGACGGTTTATGGTGACAGAATATTTGTCTTGCCGGAGGTTTTTCTGGCCACCTCGCTGCCACCGGTATTGATGGGGGAAAAGTTGGAGACGGATGAGGAACTATTGCCTTCATACATTCCTATTGTGAAGTCTTCTTCAGAAAACAAGGTCTATGAGATAGGAAACAAGTACAAGCCTGCCCCCGGAGATATGATAACTTTGACCGGAAGAGTTTCTGACTTTAAGACCGGCCAGAATCTGGATGGTATCAACATCATTCATCGAGAGCCGTGGGTAGCTACGACGACCAACCGTCAGGGGGAATTTACCATTGACCTGCCTGCAGGCTATAATATTCTTGAAATCAGTGGGATGAATATCAAAGTGACCCATCGGCAATTTATGCTTTATGGTGAAGGCATTGTCCATATCGAGTTGGAAGAGGAAGACCATATGCTGGATGAGGTGCTTATTGTTTCGGGGCGTATACAGAACGTGAAAAGTGTGCAGTTGGGAATGGAGAAGCTGCAGCCTGCCCTGCTGAAAAACATTCCTACGGCTATGGGTGAGGTGGATGTGCTGAAGATGATACAGACACTTCCCGGCATCAAGACAGTGGGGGAGGCATCAAGCGGTTACAATGTGCGTGGGAGTGCCGCTGACCAGAACCTGCTTCTTTTCAATAACGGAACGATTTATAACCCCAATCATCTTTTCGGTTTTTTCACGGCTTTTAATTCGGACATGATAAAGGATGCGGAACTTTATAAGAGCAGTATCCCCAGCCAGTATGGCGGGCGTATCGCTTCCGTACTGAACATCACCAGCAAGGAGGCGAACAAGGAAAAGTTTACCGGTTCTGCAGGTATCGGGCTTGTGACCAGTAAGTTGAATCTCGAGATTCCCATCATTAAGGAAAAGACTTCCCTTCTGCTGAGTGGACGTACGACCTATTCGGACTGGATAATGAAGACATTGCCCAACAAAAGCGGGTATCGTGATGGGAAAGCCGGTTTCTATGATTTGGGGACTGTCTTCTCGCATACGGTGAACGAGCGCAACAAGCTGAATGTCTATGGCTATTATAGTCACGACCGTTTTGCCTTTAATGACAATGAGAAGTATGCCTACAACAATATGAATTTCTCGGCAAACTGGAGGACCGTCTTTGCAGAAAAGCTGACCGGAAACTTCTCTTTCGGTTATGACCACTACGATTACCGAAATGATGAAACGGTGGAGGAAGCGTCTGCCGCACGGCTGTCTTTTGCCATTAACCAATGGTTTGGAAAAGCGGACTTTCTTTATCAAGCCGGCAATAGCCATGCGGTGAACTTCGGTTTGATGAGCCAGCTGTATAATGTGAATTCCGGGACCTACGAGCCGGTGGGGCCTAATTCGCTGGTAAGATATGATGAACTGCAAAAGGATAAAGCACTGGAAAGTGCCGTTTATATAGGGGATGAATGGGATATAACTTCCAGGCTCTCCATCAATGCGGGTATACGCTATTCCATGCTCAATGCTTTGGGACCGCGCACTTACTATACATATCAGGAAGGTATACTGCCCTCCATGTCTTCGGTGGCGGATTCTATCACGGCGGGGAATGGAAAGGTCATCAAGACCTATCACGGACCGGAATTCAGAGTGTCGGCACGTTATGCCTTTACAGATGATTTTTCCGTAAAGGCCGGTTTCAATACGATGAGGCAGTATATCCATAAGGTATCGAATACTGCCGTTATGTCTCCTACAGATACCTGGAAGCTGAGCGACCCCAATATCAAGCCTCAACGTGGCTGGCAGGTGGCGGCAGGCGCCTACTATAATACGCCGGGGCAACTTCTGGAATTATCTGTAGAAGGATATTACAAAAAGCTGATTGATTATCTGGATTATCGCAGTTCCGCCCAAATCCTGATGAACCACCATCTGGAGACGGATGTCATCAATACGGAGGGATATGCTTACGGCGTGGAATTCCAGGTGAAAAAACCGGCTGGAAAACTGAACGGGTGGATGAGCTATACTTATTCGCGCACTTTCTTGCGTCAGAATGATCCGCGCATAGCCCGTCCCATCAATGGTGGAGAATGGTATCCGACCGAGTATGACAAGCCGCATGACTTCAAGCTTGTAGGCAATTACAAGTTTACCCGCCGTTACAGCATGTCTTTCAATATGGATTACAGTACGGGCCGTCCCACCACAATTCCTGCCGGGCAATACTACGACCAGGGTTTGAAGAAAATGCAGGTTTACTATACCGACCGTAACAGTTATCGTGTTCCCGACTATTTCCGTATGGATTTGTCGTTCAATATTGAACCCAGTCACCACCTGACATTGTTGACCCACAGTTCCCTTTCTTTCGGTATCTATAACCTGACCGGAAGGAAGAATGTGTACTCTGTCTATTTTGTGTCCGAGGAGGGTAGGATTCAAGGATACAAGATGTCCATATTCGGTGCTCCCATTCCTTTTGTTACTTATAATATTAAATTCTGAAAGGGTATGAAGAATAAAGTATATTGGGTGATATGTATATGTCCGTTATGGTTGTTCCTTAGTAATTGTGTGGATAAGTTCAATGCCCACTTGCCGGAAAGTAGTATCGGCCTTCTCATAGTTGAAGGTAGTATAATATCGGATAGTGCTGTCGTGTTTTCTTTGAGCCGTTCCTTTTCCTTGGATGTGGAAGGGGTTCCTCCTGATTTCAATAAGGTGGATGCTGAAGTTTGTGTAACCGGTGAGGATGGCTCCAGTTTTAGGGGTGTTGCGTTGGGTAATGGAAAGTACCGGGTTGCTGTCGGAACATTGCATAGGGATGTCCGCTATAGCTTGAAGATTGTCTATGAGGGAGATATCTATACTTCCGAACCTCAATATCCGATAGGAACGGAAAGCATAGACGATGTCACCTACGAACAGCAAGGGGAGTATGGTGATGTCAGTATCCGTTTCTCTATGCAAAGCAAAGATGCTGCATGTTATTCTTGGAGTTATGAAGAAGATTGGGAGGTGAGGGCCGTATACAATCCTATGTGTGCTTATGACCCCGAAACAGATAAGATCGTTGATTATGATGCTAGACCATACTCACGCGGATGGTGTCATAGTGAATCGTCCGAGATAATAATAGGTAATATGGAAATAAACAAGGATAATCGTGTAAAGGATAAGTGTCTCTATTCCATTGAAGCAGACGATATTCGTTTTTCTTGCTATTACAGTACTATAGTGAAACAACGTAAGATTTCGAAGGGTGAATATGAATATTATCAGGAGAAAATAAAGCTTAATGAGGAGATGGGCGGGTTGTTTGTTCCCCAGCCTTCGGAATTGCCGTCGAACATTAGATGTGAAAGCTCAAATAAACAGGCCATTGGATATGTTGGTGTCAGTTTGAATGTGGCGGAATATCGCATTTTCATTTCTACAGATGATATACAATATAGGCTTCCTGAGGGGTATTGTCAGGGAGCAAAAGGGCTGAAAGAAGAGTATACATTTTTAGATTTATACTTGATGGGGTATACCATTGCATATCCGGACCCGGACCCACGTACGGGATTCAAAGGTTATGCATGGGTTTCTGGAGGTTGTACAGACGTACGCTATTTAGGTGCCAGCTTGGAAAAGCCTTCCTTCTGGCCAGTTGAAATCAATCTGTTTTAATAAGAAAAAGCGATGAATAATGCAAAATATATAGTAACATGGATATGCTTGTTGTGGCTCACTATTGGCAGTTGTGTGGATAAATTCAATGCGCACTTGCCGGAGAGTAGTACGAGGGTGCTTATAGTTGAAGGTAACATCATATCAGATAGTACAGTCGTTTTTTCCTTGAGCTGTTCCTTTCCTTTGAATGTAGAAGGAATTCCTCAGGATTATAACAAGATAGATGCAGAAGTCAGTGTAGTAGGAAGTGATGGTTCTTGTTTTAATGGCACTTCTTTGGGAGATGGAAAATACCAAGTTGTAATTGGCTCTTTGAATAAAGATGCCAGCTATAGTCTGAAAATTGTGTATGAAGGGGATATTTATACTTCGGAGCCTCAATATCCATTGGAGACAGAAACAATAAATGACGTTACCTACGAGCAACCGGAAAAATACGGTGACATCTCTATCCGCTTTTCTATGCGGAGTGAAGATGGCGGATGTTATTTCTGGAGTTACGAGGAAGATTGGGAAGTGAGGGCAGTATATAATCCCAAGTTCCGTTATGACCCTACCACTGATGAGGTGGTTGATTTTGATGCTACACCATATGCACGGGGATGGTGTCATGATAAGTCGGCTAAAATCATAGTAGGTAATATAGGAACAAATAAGGATACTCAATTGAAGGATAAGTGGCTCTATTCTATAAAGGCGGATAATAACCGTGTCTTTCATCATTATAGCACTTTGGTGAAACAGCGTAAGATTTCGAGGGGCGAGTACGAATATTATCAGGAGAAAATAAAAATCAATGAAGAAATGGGCGGATTGTTTATTCCTCAGCCTTCGGAACTTCCTACGAATATTACTTGCAACAATTCAGGCAAAAATGTAGTTGGTTATGTGGGAGTTAGCATGAATGTGGCAAAATATCGTATTTTCATTTCTGCCGATGATATATATTATAGGTTTCCTGACGGTTATTGCCAAGAATTTAGAGGTTGGGCAGATTCGTACATGGATTTATATGTGATGGGATATGCTATTGCTTATCCATTGATGGTAGGTTATGCATGGGTTCCCGGAGGTTGTACAGACGTACGCTATTTAGGTGCCAGCTTGGAAAAGCCTTCCTTCTGGCCGGATGAAATGAATTAATATTGAAATGATATGAAGAGAGTGATATTTTGTATTATAGGTTGGGTTCTTGTATTGGGATTACACGCTCAAATTGTTGAGAATATGCGTATTTATACAGACAAGGACTGCTATGTGGCTGGAGAAGATTTGTGGATAAAAGTTTGTGTGACGGATTCCTTGTCTCGTGGAAGCGTATTAAGCAAAGTAGCTTATGTAGAGATAAGTGACACGAAGCTGGTATACGCACAAGGTAAAATCGACTTGCAGAACGGGAATGGATGGGGACGTATCAGACTTCCGCAAGTCATGCATACCGGAGCTTACCAACTGACGGCATATACGCGTTATATGAGGAACTATCCTATAGCTTGTTTCCCAAAGAAGTATATAGCCTTGCTTAATACTGTTCAGACAACAGAGGAGGATAATGTGGAACTTTTCACGGATTCCATTACCGTTTCACAAGCTTCCGGCAATCAGCTTTCCGGAGCGGACTTATGGACAGATAAATCGGTCTATGGGAACCGGAGTAAAGTAGCCTTGACATTACCCAATCTGCCTGCTGATGTCAAGGAGCTTACTCTGTCCGTAGTACGAAAAGACTATGTGCTGAAGGGTTTTCCAATATCAGCCGACGGGCAGAAGAACTATACAAGTGTTCCGGAACGGTCATTTGCGGCAGAGTGTGAAGGGCATATTGTAACCGGCAGGCTGATGGGAGCGCCTGCTGACAATGTAAATGCACGTCTGGCATGTGTGGGCAAGGATATTCATGTCTTTGACGGACAGCCTAAGGCTGACGCTATTTATGCTTTTTATACGACCGGAATAACGGATATGCAGGAGATTGTATTAACTGCATTGCCGGAGGAGGAAAGCCCCTGCCGATTGGAGCTTGTTTCTCCTTTTGTCGGGGTGTTGGCGGAAAAACTGCCTAAAGTCTGTGTGTCATTTCGGAAAGAAGACTTGATAGAGCGTGGTTTCAGCGCGCAATTACATTCTCTTTTGCCGGTAGATTCTTCGTATAGCAAGAGTATATTGCAACAACTTTATGATTTTGTTCCCGCTTCTACTTATAATCTGGATGAGTATGTTCGTTTCAGGACTGTGAGGGATGTTTTTGTGGAATTTGTCAAGGGAATACGTATCAGTCAGCTGGAAGGTAAAGATGTCATCCGGATACTGCAACCGGATATAAGGAGATTCAGTAATATGAAAACACTGGTGTTGTTAGACGGGATTCCATTTGATGACCATGAAACCATTCTGAACTATGATGCCCGTTTGATACACTATATATATCGTTATACCGGCAAATATACTTTTGGTGGGGAGTTGTATGATGGAATTGTTTCGTTTATAACCCATCGGGGAACATTGCCTGATATACGTTTGGATAAGAATTCACAGATGTTTTCTTATGAATTTCCACAAAAGAGAATCGCATTTGTTGCTCCATCATACAATTCAGAGAAACAAGCCGGTTCCCGCTTACCGGATTTTCGACATACACTTTATTGGAATCCGGAGATAACTCCCGCTATGAGTATACTCAACTTTTATACTTCGGATATGAACGGAATATATATAATTACCCTACAAGGAATTTCGGTTGACGGTAGGGAGATAAGGATGCAAAGTGAGTTTGTAGTTGGTGCTAACCATTAGTATAGATGGATAAAAAAGAAAAAGGGCAGAGAACTGAAAAGTTCCCTGCCCTTTATTCATTGTATTTAAAGGTGTTTTTTTACATGGTTACGAGTGACTGCTTTGCAAGCAGCTTTTGTAGTTTACCGTTCAGTGTTTGACACATTGTTCCATTACCCCTTGCCTGATAGCGTTTGATTTGGTACTGTAACATAAAAATTTCATTTGCATTCTTTTTCATAATTCTCATCTTTTTGTGCTCTCCGCGTTTCGGAAAGCGGGTTTTTACATCTTTTCTTTTATCTTATAACGTTGCAAAGATACGAAATGTTTGCGAGAAATGTGTTTTATAACATAAAAAATAGCCATTCATCCTTTATTTTCTTTAGAAATACTAGATTTTGCAATCTATATATGACAAATATGTTACGCAAGTTTCGCAAACTCTTCCTTGTTTTATACCTTTGTAAAAAGGAATATTTTAGTATGGAGAATATTGTCAGAACAATAAGAGCTTATTATCCGGTTTCAGATGAAGCATTGGCAGCATTGACACATGGTTTTGAAAAGCAAGTGTTTCCTGCCAAAACACTTATTATCCGTGCAGGACAATTTGATAGGCAAGTCCACTTCATAGAGAAGGGAATGACACGCTCGTACACCTTGCACGATGGAAAAGAAATAACGACATGGTTCTCTATGGAAGGTGATGTAGCTTGTGGCTCGTGGGATTTATATAGGAACAAAGCAGGCTTTGAATACGTGGAAACATTGGAAGAAACACTGGTCTATTCTATTTCCATTGAAACGCTTAATGAGTTGTATAAGTCAGATATAGATATTGCAAATTGGATGAGGGTGTTACAACAGGAAAATTTTCTTCGCTTACAAGATATTCATATATCTCGCCTCAACTTGTCTGCGTATGAGCGTTATGAAAAATTAATGAGTGAGTGTCCGGCCCTTTTTCATAGAGTGACTTTGGGACATATCGCTTCTTTCCTTGGCATTACACAACAATCATTGAGTCGTATCAGGGCAAAGGGGTATTTTTTAACATAGGATAAATTCCTATACATTAGAGTTTTGTATTTTTGTCCGCAAAAAAAGGATGCGTATGAAAACAGAATATGAAAAGTGCATGGCTGGCGAACCTTTTATAGGAAGCAGGGACCCGAAAATAGTGGAGATGATTTTGCGTACAAAACGTCTCCTGGCACAGTTCAATGCCACAGATTATGCCGATAGCAAGCGCAGGAGGGAGTTGTTGTGTGAGATGTTGGGACATGTAGGCAAGAATGTGCATGTGGATATTGACTTCCATTGTGAATGTGGCAAGCATATTTTTATGGGCGACAAGGTAATTGTCAACATGAATTGTACCTTTGTGGACAACAATCGTATTGACATAGGTAGCAACGTCTTGATAGCCTCTAATGTACAGATATATACGGCAACCCATTCTACCAAAGTAGATGAACGTATGGTGCAGGACTGTCCGGAAGGACAAGAAATCTGCCGTACGTATGCCTTACCTGTACGAATAGAGGATGGAGTATGGATTGGTGGAGGGGTTGTCATTTTGCCTGGTGTCACCATCGGGAGGAACAGCGTTATCGGGGCGGGGAGTGTGGTTACCCGTTCTATTCCTGCGAATTGTGTGGCAGTGGGAAATCCTTGTCGTGTGATAAAACAGATTGATAATATAGTATCTGTATGAGCATGTGTTGAGTAAATGTATTATCTTTGCATATATTACCATGTAAACAAGAGAGACTATATACTTATGGGGAAATTGGTGGAACTTTGGCGGAGTCCTTATCCTACGTTTTATCAACGCTGGAAGGCAGTAGTGATACCTTCGGCCATTATTTTTCTGATATTATATATACTTCAGCCGTTCGGTATTTCCCGGATAAAGGGAAGTGTGTTTGGGGTGGTTGCCGGTTCTGCATTGATTGCGGCAGGTGCTTCGGGAGTTTTCACCTATTTGCTTCCGGCATTATTTCCTGCTTATTACAAGGAGCAAAACTGGACATTGGGTAAGCATGTGTTGAATTTGCTGCTGATGTTGTTGCTGATAGCAGTGGGGATTTGGGCCTATCAATCATGGTTGATGGGAATGTGGTTGGACAAGCGGTTGTTCTTTCTGGCTTTGTCTTGGGTAATGGTGCTGGCACCTTTTCCTACCATATTTTTTCTGATGTGGAACCGCAATTTGCAACTGACCCGCAATCTGAAAGAAGCTATGGAGATGAACGGTCACCTTTCAAGGAGAATATCCCCGGAAGTTGGGATAGCGAGCTTGGAAGACAAGGTGTTTTCCTCGGAAGAAGCGTTGGTGTTTGCCGGTGGCACCAAAGAAATGCTGGAAGTAAAGGCCAGAGATTTCCTTTATGCAGAGGCAAAGGGGAATTACGTAAAAGTAGGTTACCGTTCAGATTCGGATAAAGAAAAGAAAATTACATGGAGATTGTTGCGTGCCACCATGAAGCAGGCAGAGGAAGCTGTCTCTGCTTGCCCTTTTATTATCCGTTGCCATAGGGCCTTTCTTGTAAACATCCGGATGGTGGTGAAAGTAGATGGAAACTCTCAGGGATATAAGCTGAATCTGGAGGGTTGCGAAGAAGAGGTTCCGGTTTCACGCGCATACGCCAAAGAGGTGAAAGCATTGATTGAAAACCGAACAAAGAGTTAGTCACTCGTCACAGAAATACGTTGTTCGTCACAAAGAGTTTGTTGGTTGTCACATATCCGGGCTGTCTGTCCCGGATATTTTTTTGTCTTATACCCTTCCTTTATGTTTGCGGCAGGAAACACAACGAATGTAAAGATATGAAACGGGAAACAGTCTTTGGGATATTGGGCGTATTACTTTATACACAGCCTTCCGTAGCGCAGAAATCAGTGACCGATACAGTACGTCTGAATTTTAATATAGACAGTGTCGCTTTGGAAGAAGTAGTGGTAAAAGGAGCCAGAACTCCTGCTGCCAACAGCCGTTGGAGCGATATGCATCCGGTGGAACTGGTCACGGTGGGCGGTGCGAACGGTGATTTATACAAGGCATTGCAGACTTTGCCCGGTACGCAAGTGCAGGGTGAAACCGGTGAATTGCTGGTACGTGGTGGAGGCAGTTACGAGACGCAGACTTTTATTGATGGAATGCATGTACTGAATCCCTATACTTCGAACGGAATAAATACCCCTGCTCGCAGCCGTTACTCTACATTTATGTTCAGTGGGGTAAACCTTGCTTCGGGAGGCGCTTCACAAGAATATGGAGAAGCGCTTTCGGCAGTCTTGCCATTGGAAACAAAAGATTACAGCAAGGTCGATAAAGTCGGAGTGAACGCTTCCGTTGTCGGTGTTGGTGGAGGGGGCACAAAGACTTTTGACAGAGGATCCTTGTCTGTTGACTTGAATTATCAGAACCTGGGTTTGTATGACAAGGTTTATTCGGGCAGGAGGGATTTCGAGGAGCCTTACCGGATGTTTTCCGGAGCTGTCCAGTTCCGTTATACTCCTGATGAAAGAGTGGTATGGAAGGTTTACGCACAATACGACCGGACGGACTTTTCCACTTACGAAGGGGATAACCGCAGATTGTTCGGGCTGGGTGAAGACAATATCTATGTAAATGCAACCTTTCGCAGGCATACTTCCGGAGAGTGGAGTTGGTTTGCAGGGGCGGCCTATTCTTACTATAACCGGAGAATCGGAGGAGCAGTTGTTTCGGGTGATAACTGGCTGGAACGTCAGCAAGAGACGCATCTGAAGGCTAAAGTTTCCAAACGGCTGTCATCGGTATTCCGTCTGGATATGGGGATAGAGAGCTATATCCGCAATTACAGGAATCATTATCTGTTGTGCGGGACGGATGACAGCAATCGCATGTCGCCTACCATTGGTGCGGGTTTCTTTTCGATGGCTTATTATCCGATGGAACAATTGAAGATGGAGTTTTCTTTTCGCACGGAATACACTTCTCCGAACCGTAAGATGAATTTCTCTCCCCGGCTGGCGGCGAACTATTATTGGGGAAACATGATGCTGTCGGGGATTGTAGGGCGATACACACAGTTGCCCGAGAACAGCTGTCTGGTGCGTCGGCCGCAGTTGATGTCGGAAGTATGTATGCAGTACAATTTGGGCGTTCAGTACGACTATGAAGGGCGTTTCTGTAAAGCTGAACTTTATTATAAGGATTATGACCGTCTGGCATTGGAGGAAACGGATGCCGATACGAAAGCTGTATTCTTGACCTCCAACGGTTATGGACACAGCAAAGGCATAGACTTGTTCTTCCGTGATAGAGCGTCCTTCAAGAATCTGGAATACCAGTTATCCTATACCTATAATATAGCCAAACGTAAATATCGGGAGTATCTGGAACTGACTACTCCTCAGTATGCTACACGGCATAATGCAGCCTGGGTGGTGAAGTATTCCTTGCCTCGCCTGCGTTCCATTGTCAGCGTGACCGACCGTTTCAGTAGCGGACGTCCTTATCATAACCCCATGCTGCCGGGTCTGATGAACGATGAAGTGAAGCCTTATAACAGTCTGGATTTGGGTGTGACCTTCCTGGCAAGCAAGAAGGTAATCATCCATGCTTCCACCAGCAATATCCTTTGCCGGAAGAATGAGTTCGGTAAGGTGGATAACAAGGCTGTCCTGGCTTCCAGCGACCATTTTTTCTATGTAGGAGTATATGTGACTTTAGGCAAGAAGGCCGCCTACGATGTATCCAATTTTTAGACAATAACCCTTTTTAAATAAACAAAGATGAAAGCAATGATTATTTTTTTAGTATTTGTAATGCAAAGTGCCGCCCAGCTGCTCTTTGCCCAGAACCTGACTATTGAAGTGTGTGACATTGAAAAGGTGGAGGGGCATCTCTATGTCGCCATCTACAATTCGGAAGAAACATTCATGAAGAAACCCTTGACCGCCTTCCGGATAGATGTGAAAGATACGTCGCTCTCCATTCCTTGCCAGGGGTTACCTGCGGGTACGTATGCCATTTCGCTGTTTCAAGACGAGAACGGAAACGGGAAACTGGATACTGCCGTTTTCGGCATTCCTACAGAGAAGTACGGGTTCAGCAATGATGCTCAAGGCGTTATGGGCCCGCCGTCTTATGACAAATGCAGCTTCACTTTTTCCGGAGACACGACTTTGGTGATACATCTGAAGTAGAGTGATTATGTAAGTAAAAACGGGAATTAATTTTCTTTTGCGGACGATTTACACTATTTTTGTGGCTCAACCTTAATAATTGCATTATGAAACGAGTTGCACGACTTCTGGGATTTCTCGGACTGGTATGTTTGCTTGCCTCTTGCGGCAAACGTTCTTTCATTACAGACACTTCTTACCGCCAACGTGTGGAGCAGGACTTCAATCAAAAAAAAGAAAGGTTGCCGCAGGGCGATTTGTTTGCCATATTCGATACGGACTTGACGTCGTACGAACGCGAAGCTTTGGAGTTCCTTTATGCCTATATGCCTTTGGCAGACATTGCCGATTATTCCGGAGAATTTCATCTGATGAACGTGCGCGCCTCCCAAAAGGCTGCCGATGAGATGCCTTGGGGAAAAGTTATTCCTGAGGATTTGTTTCGTCATTTTGTACTTCCGGTGCGGGTCAACAATGAGCATCTGGACAGTGCACGGGTAGTGTTTTACGAAGAACTGAAGAATCGTGTCAAGTCTCTGTCCCTCTATGATGCCATTCTGGAGGTGAACCACTGGTGCCACGAGAAGGCTATCTATACTCCCTCCGATGCCCGTACCAGTTCGCCTTTGGCAACGGTACGCACGGCATACGGGCGTTGTGGCGAGGAATCTACCTTGCTGGTTGCCGCCTTGCGTTCGGTGGGTATCCCTGCCCGTCAGGTCTACACACCCCGGTGGGCGCATACCGACGACAATCATGCGTGGGTAGAAGCATGGGCAGACGGGAAATGGTATTTTCTTGGAGCCTGCGAACCCGAACCGGTACTCAACCTTGGTTGGTTCAATGCTCCGGCCAGTCGCGGTATGCTGATGCATACCAAGGTCTTCGGACGTTATGAAGGAGCGGAGGAAGTGATGTCTGTCACTCCTACTTATACGGAAATCAATGTAATCGGTAACTATGCACCGACGGCTAAGGCCACAGTTACGGTCATGGACGGACATGGAAATCCGGTGTCTGATGCTTGTGTGGAGTTCAAGCTCTATAATTATGCGGAGTTCTATACTGTAGCCCGGAAGCAGACCGATGCAGAGGGAAAGGCTTTTTTGACGGCCGGTAAGGGTGACATGCTGGTATGGGCTTCCAAAGACGGAAAATTCGGCTATGCCAAACTGTCTTTCGGTAAGGACCATGAACTGGTTGTGAAGATGGATAAGACTGCCGGCGACGGCCATGCGGTAGATTTTGAACTTGTGCCGCCCCCCGAAAATGCGGAGTTGCCGGCGGTTACGCCCGAACAGCGTGCGGCGAATGACCGCCGCATGGTCCATGAAGATTCCATCCGCAACGCTTATGTGTCTATGTTCATGACGGATGAGACGGCGCGTTATTTTGCCCGGCAGTACAAGCTCGACGAAGATGCCGTTTCACGGATACTGGTCGCTTCCAGAGGAAACCATCGGGTCATTGCCGACTTCATGGCACGGTTGCGCTCTGAAAAGTCCAAAAGAGGAGGTCTGGACCTGCTCCAACGGATTTCGGCAAAAGACCTCCGCGACGTTACACTGGAAGTTCTGATGGACCACATGCAATCCCGTATGTGCAAGAATGCCGACCATTTCCGCAGATATGTGCGCAATCCACGCGTAAGCAACGAGATACTGACCCCCTATAAAGGATTTTTCAAGAAAGCCGTCTCAAAGGAAGATGCTGAGGCATACAAGGCAGAACCGATGAAACTGGTGGCATGGGTGGCCCAAAATATCCGGGTAGACAATGACTGTAATTTGGGAGGGGCTCCCATTTCTCCGGAAGGGGTCTGGAAGGCCCGTGTGGCTGATGCCCATAGTCGTGACATTTTCTTCGTCTCCATGGCACGCAGCATGGCAATCCCTGCCCGTATCAACGGAGTGACCGGCAAAGTACAGTTGATAGGGGATGATGGTGCGATGGATGTGGACTTGAACCATCATCCGGAAGAGCCGGTCTTTATGGCAGAAGGAATTGCTTCGAAGGGAAAGTTGGTGGCTTCCTATAAGCCTATCCGTTCGTTGGATAACCCGAAATACTATTCTCATTTCACTCTTTCCAAACAGACCCCGCAGGGCAGTTTGCAATTGCTTTCCTATGACGAAGGCGATGCAGATATGGGCGGCGGTACTACATGGAGCAATCTGCTGAAGGAAGGAACTGCTCTGGAGGCCGGAGATTATGTTTTGGTGACCGGTACACGCCTTGCCAGCGGTGCGGTACTTTCTAAAACCACCTTTTTCAATATTCTGCCGGAGAAGACAACGGAAATTGAGTTGGTGATGCGCGAGAGCGAGGATGAGGTGCAGGTTATCGGGAACTTTAATTCGGAGTCTCTCTTCACTCCGCTGCCGGACGCCGGCTCCGCAGCCCGGCAGAGTCTGCTGCAGGCTTGTGGGCGCGGTTACTTTGTCGTAGGCATTCTGGGTGTCAATCAAGAGCCAACCAATCATGCGTTGCGCGACATCGCTTCATTCAAGGCTGATTTGGAGAAGTGGGGGCGTAAGATGGTGTTGCTGTTCCCTAATGAGGCCAAAGCCGGCAAGTTCGCCCGCGAGTCATTCCCCGATTTGCCCTCTACCATTATTTATGGTATAGATACGGACGGTATCGCTGCGCAGATTGCAGAAAGCATGAAGTTGAAGCATAAAGAGAGCCTGCCGATGTTCATCATAGCCGATACTTTCAATCGGGTGGTCTTTGTATCGCAAGGATACACCATCGGACTGGGAGAACAACTGATGAAGACAATAAAGGGGTTATAGGGCTTTCTGCCATGAATTGTAAATAGTAATCGTCAAATAGTAAATCATCCGATGCCTGTTATCGAAATATCATCTTTGACCCATCCCGGTGTGGAGATATTCAGTACCCTTACCGAAGCCCAGTTGCGCAACCGCCTTGAGCCGGACAAAGGGCTGTTTATAGCTGAGAGTCCTAAGGTTATCAAGGTGGCTCTGGATGCCGGCTACGAGCCTTTGGCCTTTTTGTGTGAGCACAAGCACATCTATGGGGATGCTGCTGAAATCATTGAGCGTTGTGGCGATATACCCGTCTACACAAGCGGTAGGGAATTGCTTGCCGAGTTGACCGGCTACGTTTTGACGCGTGGTGTTCTTTGTGCCATGCGCCGTCCGGTTCCGAAGAGTATGGAGGACGTCTGCCGGGGAGCCCGGCGTATTGTGGTTATCGACGGGGTGGTGGATACCACTAATATTGGGGCCATCTTCCGTTCGGCGGCAGCTCTTGGCATGGATGCTGTGCTGTTGACGCGTAATTCCTGCGACCCTCTGAACCGTCGTGCGGTCCGGGTTTCAATGGGAACGGTTTTTCTTGTGCCGTGGACGTGGATGGACGGTCCTCTGGATACGCTCGGTGAGTTGGGTTTCCGCACGGCGGCCATGGCGCTTACGGACAATTCCATTTCCATAGACAATCCCGTTTTGAAGACCGAGCCCCGGTTGGCTATTGTGATGGGTACTGAGGGAGATGGTCTTTCGCACGAAGCGATTGCGGGAGCCGACTATGTGGTTCGTATCCCCATGGCGCACGGTGTAGATTCGCTGAACGTGGCGGCCGCAGCGGCTGTTGCTTTCTGGCAACTTCGCGTTTAGAAGTGATAACTCAAAAAAGCATATATTATGTTGGCATATACTTATATTGAACACGGAAAGTTCGGATTGCTTGAGAAACCGATACCGGTATTGGAAGATGCACGTGATGCTATTGTGCGGGTGACACTGGGTAGCATATGCACCAGTGACTTGCATATAAAGCATGGAAGTGTACCGCGCGCCGTACCCGGAATTACGGTAGGACACGAAATGGTGGGCATCGTAGAGCAGGTGGGTGCCGAAGTTGAGTCGGTAAAGCCCGGCGACCGTGTGACTGTGAATGTGGAGACTTTTTGTGGTAAATGTTTCTTTTGTCGTCACGGATATGTGAACAACTGTACCGACACTAATGGCGGTTGGGCTTTGGGGTGCCGTATCGATGGCGGCCAGGCGGAATATGTACGTGTGCCTTATGCCGACCAGGGACTGAACCGTATTCCCGATACGGTAAGCGACGAGCAGGCGCTCTTGGTAGGCGATGTGTTGGCCACCGGCTTCTGGGCTGCCCGTATCTCCGAAATAACCGAGGAAGACACTGTACTCATCATCGGTGCCGGGCCGACGGGTATTTGTACCCTGCTTTGTTCCATGCTGAAGAAGCCCCGTCGCATTATTGTCTGCGAGCAGTCGGCCGAAAGAATCCGTTTTGTCCGCGAGCATTATCCGGAGGTGCTGGTCATTGGGCCGGAAAACTGCAAAGACTTTGTGAGGAAGCATAGCGACCATGGTGGGGCAGATGTCGTACTTGAAGTTGCCGGCACGGAAGATACTTTCCGCTTGGCATGGGAGTGTGCCCGTCCCAATGCCATTGTCACCATTGTGGCGCTTTATGACCAGCCTCAGTTATTGCCCTTGCCGGAGATGTATGGCAAGAATCTTGTCTTCAAGACCGGTGGTGTGGATGGGTGCGATTGTGCCGAGATACTGCGCCTGATAGCGGCGGGACAGATAGATACCACACCGCTTATCACACATCGTTTCTCGTTGGAGGAAATTGACGAAGCCTACCGTATTTTTGAGAATAGGCTGGAGGGGGTGATAAAGGTGGCGATTGTGGGTAGATAGAAAAAGAGGATAGCCAATGAAGGCTATCCTCTTTTTCTATGTAATTATTTACTTGCTACTTACTTGCTCAAAGCCTGAGCCACGTCAACCGCACAAGCCACTGTACATCCTACCATCGGGTTGTTACCGATACCCAGGAATCCCATCATTTCTACGTGGGCAGGAACTGATGAAGAACCAGCGAACTGAGCGTCTGAGTGCATACGACCCATGGTGTCCGTCATACCGTAAGAAGCAGCGACACAGCATCCCTGTAACCACTTACTAATCTGTTATAGATAGTTGTGTTACAGTTAGATATTCAAGTATATTAAAGAACTCTCTAGTTTATTAGTTACTGTTATATTGTTAAATGGTCGTGAATAAGTCACAAATGACCAACTACTGACCTTTATTATTCTGTTGCTTACTCTCTCTTACAGCTCTCTGATGGTCTAAGCGTTTCTGTTGTTCAAGCACTTCTTCCCTTGTAGGGGGATGTTTCTTCCATTCTTCTATTGACTTGCGAGTACGCTCTATCCATTCTTTGTGAAATTCATTAATATATTCCACGAATCTTATGTTTATGAGTTTGAAACAAAGATAATCATTCTCTTTTAAATCACCATGATTTGCTGCAACATTTTAGTGAATGGGGGCTATATAGGAAGTATTCTTTAGAAATGTAGTATCTGATAAAAGAAAACAGCATAAGAGTTTTCTCAAATGCTGTTCTGTTTAGATATGAGTATAAATTACTTCTTACGTGTGTATTCCCATGCGTTGCCGTCACATGCAAGAATTAACTTGTCTTTTGACACTTCTACGATAGCTAATGCACCATAATAATTAGTATCACCTTCTGCTACTAATGTTAATATATGCTTGTCTGAGTAGTAGCGGTAAGTACCTGTCTCGTCTTGATTTTCCCATGAGGAATTATAGCTATAAGTGTAACTATAATCAGCATTAAATTGATAGGTTTCTACAGATTCATCATCCTTGTATTCCCAACTGCCAACTAAAAGTTGAAGTGTATTATCTTCTGATGTAATCTTGTCAATTTCATCATCATCACTACAAGCTGTAAAGTTTACAGCAAACATGACCATTAATAAGGTCATTCCAAATAATCTAAATGTTCTCATTTTGAATTAAAGTATTCATTGTGAATAAAAATATATTCTGTAATTTGCCTAAACACATCACCTGCCATCAATCCACCACTTGCAGGTAATTCCTCTTTATGGATGGAAACGATTATAGAATATTTGGGAGCATTGGCAGGGAAGTAACCGCAGAACTCTACAATATAGCTTCCATCTTCAAGTTGTACTGTTCCTGTCTTACCTGCCACTTCTACCTTGTTGGACTTGGCAGGTTGTCCTAAGCCATCAGTTACCACATATTCCAATGCCTGTTTCAGACTGTCAATGTTGGCTTGATTGTTCTCATTGTTAGCTATGGAATTGTAGGCAGTAAGCATTTGCAGAGGAGTATCAAGATTACTAATGCCTATCTCCTTTAATTGGTCGTAATATGCTTGGGTGTAACCATTAAAAGCTATTTCCATTGCTTTATAAACAGCAATCTCAGAACTGCTTGCCAATCCTTGTTTGATGGTAATTTTACCATATCCACCTCTATGCCAATTATGGTCTTTGATGGTATCTTCCTTGCAAATATAAATGCCATCACCAACATCTACCGTATCAGTTAATTTGATTTTACCTGTTTCTAATGCAGCCAATATGGATATAGGTTGTATCAATGCTGATTCGTATGCTTGGGAGAAATTCTCACAAGGTTGGTAGTCTGCACTGTCTTTCCTTTCAAGCTCCACCATAGCCTTTATATGCCCTGTCTGAACTTCCATAACGATAGCTTGCCCAGATAAAGCATAGAGTTCAGTTAGCTTATTCTCTAAGATAGAGGTAGCTTTAGCTTGTAAAGTACTGTCTATGGTGGAAACTTGCTTATCTTCCTGCTGTTTGGATTGGCATGAGAAAAGACTTATGAACAAGATGATTAGTGGTAATATATGCACTCTCATTATTATTGTAATTTAAGGTTGCAATTTTACAGAAACATAATAAAATTACTGTTTGAAGGCAGCATAATGCACAGTTTGAAGTTTTCTTGTGCAGATTTAAACACTTTTGCAATATCGTTGGGTACTTCATTATTAGAACGCATTGTTTCATAGATATATGTAATTGGTAATGCCTTTTGATTGATTGCAACCCAATCTTTGCCTTTGAATAATGGTTTAGCATTCTCCCAGATTGTACCATCATGGTATTTATATGCAACAGCAGTGATGTTTGTCAGCTTATTATTATGAAAGTCTGCTTTAAGCTGTATCTCTACAGTGATGTATTCTTTCTGAGTATCATCCAAATCTATCATAAGTCCAAAAACGGTTTTGGTGCTTGTTTTATATTCATCTTGGGCATAACAAGTGCAGGATAATAATGTGATGAGTAGTATATATAAAGTTCTCATAATTGATATATGTTTATGGTAATTATTCTGATTTATTTGCTTTAAGAATTAGATAAGGTTTGCCAACCTGTTGCCAACAGCTGTTAAGAGTGGGCATTTGTTTAATATAATCATATATGTAATCTGCTACGAGACCTATAATATTATTAGGAGTGTTCTTTGCTTTACCTATCCAATTTCTATCAGTTGAATCACTGCTTGATAATTTTCCCGTTGAATCACTAAATGAGCCGTCACTTTTCATGGTGATAGTCCCATCTTGAATGCCCCCAATCATAATGCCTGCATATTTCCTAAACATAACAGCCTTATCTTTTTTGAAATTGTTATTATAAATGTATGTGTCAATGTTGCGATATAGACCTGCAACAAGTTTAGCCTTGTCATAAAGTGCTACATCTTTCCATTCAAAGGTTTCTACATAATCATATTCTATGATATTGTCGTTAGCTAAATCAAATCTAATTAACTTAATCGTATTATCAGACTTGCACACCATATAGTTAGTGTTATCTTTTCCCTCTTCCACAATATTATAAGTTCTATTTTTGAAAGAGATTAAATTAGATTCTTTATAAATCTTAAATGTCCCCCCACTGGTAACAAAGGTATAAACGGTAGCGCGAATTGTGCTGCATAGAATAAGCATAATGCTTAATAGTAATATCTTCTTCATTTTGATGGATTTATTTAAATAACAATAAGCTACTTTCTCCTAAGGCTGCCATATATGAAAAGTCTGATAGCATTAATAGATAGTCTTTTTCTTCTTTAGTTTTAGCTCGTGCTAATGATTGGGATATAGATATTAGATTTATTTCGTCTAAGCTATTCCATTTTTGCCCTTGTTTGATGCCAATAAGTCCTAAAGAGGTTGCTCCATTAGACCATTTTCTTACCATAACCTTTGTGCCAATAGTAAAACTTTCGCCATCCGTTTGTACACAAAGGGCTTCTGTGGTAACTATATCACTATTAACTACACTGACATTTGGTGTAGCAGGTCGTTTGAACTCAAAGTTGAAGTTGGATTTAGGTATTGAGACATTAGGACGTGGAACATTCTCATAAGTAACAAACTGTGAGCGAGCAGCCATAGATAACAAACTACTAATTGCAATTAGAATAAGTTTCTTCATTTTACTAATGATGTTATGCTCACCAGCTCCCTACGGCAAGCATTAAATAAAAAAGGTGTGGGAACTATATCTGTCTTATCCTATGATGGGGCTTCTCGCATTGCCTTAACTGTGGATAAAACAATAGCAACCCACACCAATTTGACAATATCTAAGCCTTACAGATATAAGGTAGGTATATATCAATGGTGGGGTGCTATTGCTATCATCTTCACAGTCAGTTGAAATTTTGCGAGAATTTCATCACGAAGATAATTTCAATAACACCTTTCGTTAAATATGTCCTTCCAACTCCCTATCTCATTAGTTCATTGGAATTGGTGCAAAGATAACGAAAGGTTCTAAATTAATGAGCATGGAGTGAGGATAAATAGTAGATATTCTGCCCTCAAACATATTCTGAACAGGATATTTAATAAGAACTGCATCTAAACTCTGTAAATCCATGTGGGTATCAAAATGAAAAATCCTCTTATAAAGTCAGAATTTCCATATTTGTTACCCACCTTGATTTATAAACTTCATCCCTGTATATTGTTGGATATTCAAGAAGTGTTATCCTCAACATGATTTATAAGAGTTGAGATAATCATAAAGTCTGTAAACTTATGGAATTGAACTACATTTATAAGGCTGAAATGCCAAACTACTAAGATTGAATTTTAGATGTATCTAAATTCAATATATTCTGGAATTGGGAACAGAACCATTCAGACCACTATATAAGGTGAATCTTAATAATTCTGTCCCATATTCCAATTATTAAAAACTCAAACAGTCATAAGTCTGCAAAATTTCTTCCTGCCTTAATCCCAAGTATCTTTTAGTGATGGCAACAGAACTATGGTTGAACAGTTCCATCAGCTTTACTAAAGCAAGTTCAGCGTTATCACTGTTCATGTTATAGACTTGCCTACCAAAAGTCTTTCTAAGTGAATGGCAGCTAAAGTTCTTAATCTTTAATCTGTACTTCTTCTTCACCTCTTTAAGAATGATATTGATTCTCTGAACAGTGAAGATAGTGCCTTTCTGACTTATAAGAATTGGTGCATTGATTCCAATTGGATTTATATGCTCGTAACACTCTTTAATGTGTTCCTGTAATTGTGGATTCAGTCTGATAGTTCTTACCTTGCCTGTCTTCTTCTCAATTACTGTAAACTCGTCAGCACCTAATATCTGTTTCCACCTTAGAGATAGAATATCAGATATTCTTAATCCTGTAAAGCATCCCAAAGCTATAAGGAGTGAGATTTTATAATTCTCATCCTTTGCCAATTTTCTTATGAGGTTCATTGCATCAGACCAAACAAGATAGTCTGCGGTTGTGCTTGAATATTTAAGTGACATAATGTTCTGTTTTATAATGAAATGAATAGAAGTGAATATTAATTCTGAGTTGGATTTACTAACTCATTGATTACTAATAGGACATTCACTAATTATCAAAGTGAATATGATAAGGACACCCAACTTAAAAATTGAGTGCCCTCTACCTTATTATAATTCTCCTTCGTCTGCGAAGCTGTAATATCCTGCATCTGTAAGTATAAGGTGGTCTAAAACTGATATTCTCATAAGCCTTGCAGCTTCTTTGACCTGCTTAGTAATCTCCATATCCTGCCTGCTTGGTTTCAGATTACCACTTGGGTGATTATGTGCAAGAACAAGAGCTACTGAATTGGTGAGCAATGCGGCTTGTAGAATTACTCTTACATCAGCACAAGTTTCAGTAATTCCACCCTCTGATATAAGAGTATAGCCTAAAACTTGGCTGGCTTGGTTTAGAAACAGAACTTTAAAATATTCTTTGTAACAGATAGTTCCTTCCTTATAGGTAGGAAGCAAGTATTTATAAGCATCCTCTGAACAAGTTACTTGATGCAGACTTTTAAATTTGGGTTTGTAGGACAGTTCCACTTCACCCACAGTATAATCTATATCCATAA
>ENA-OZEZ01000158-OZEZ01000158.1-human-gut-metagenome-genome-assembly--contig:-NODE-158-length-31718-cov-10.663393_pt1 | contig 31718 bp, 20 predicted proteins | sample MGYA00244609_ERZ653616 | MGnify/ENA primary metagenome ERZ653616 (study PRJEB26926, sample SAMN06164988) | human gut metagenome | biome: ENVO:00009003; feature: ENVO:2100002; material: ENVO:00002003...
TGTGTATAAGAGACAGTCATTGCTACGGGCTATTGAAATAAATTAAAGAATTAAAAACTAAAAAGATATATGGAAACAATCTCAAACACACTGTTCTGGATTTCAAACGGGCTGCTGGTTCCCGTCGTAGTCCTGCTGCTGCTATTCTTTCTACGTGCCATTATCCTTGCGGGAGGTTTCTTCGGCGAGTTCTACCAGCGGATGAAATTACAGAAGCAATTCACTGAAACACTGGAGAACATCACCCCAGAGAATATAGACGGACTGCTGCAGCAACTCCCATCGGCAGGCAACTCCCCTCTCCTCCGCAGCTTGTCCAAACTGTCCGCACACCGGGACGACGACGCCTACTGCGAACACCTGCTTGCCAATTATGAAGTGGAAGCCGAGAAGGAGTTGGGACGTTCGCGTACTTTCATCAAGCTGGGTCCTATGTTGGGACTGATGGGTACCCTCATCCCGATGGGTCCCGCACTGGTGGGGCTGGCACAAGGAGACATCTCCTCCATGGCCTACAATATGCAGGTGGCTTTTGCCACTACAGTGGTAGGTTTGGTCATTGCTGCTGTCGGCGTCATTACCCTGCAAGTGAAACAACGCTGGTATGCCCGCGAAATGAACGACTTGGAATATTTGTACAAAGTGATAAGCCGCCAAACGGCCGAAAAGGAATAACGGACTAACGATACGAAAACTATGAAGAGTAAGAGAAACAGATTACTGCACAGCGATTCGGACTCCGACCCCATGGGTACGGTAGCCAATCTTTTTGACGTAGCGATGGTCTTTGCCGTAGCCTTGATGGTGGCTCTCGTCTCCCGCTTCAATATGACGGAGATGTTTTCTAAAGAAGACTTCACCATGGTGAAGAATCCCGGAAAGGAGAATATGGAAATCATTACCAAAGAAGGGCAGGAAATCAAGAAATACACTCCCAGCGAAGACCAAAAGACCTCCGGTAAAAGAGGAAAGAAAGTGGGAGTTGCCTATCAGCTTGAAAATGGAGAGATTATCTATGTGCCGGAATAAGGGAATACAGTACCTATTAATAGCTATTTGGCCATCGCAGTATAACAACTATTAAGTATTTCACCCTCCGATAATGGTATGTACATTTGCAGCGTTATATAAAATAAAACAATATATGATAAAGCAAAGACTTCTCACAGCTCTCCTTATGGGAGGAATCATCGCCACCGGTGCCTATGCACAAGCAGAAAAAGGTGACAGCGACGATATGACCAAGAAAACTCACGAGTTGAACCCGGTTGTAGTAACGGGTACAGGTACACATCAGCGACTGAAGAATACCCCGTCTCCCGTATCGGTTATCACTGCCAACGAAATAAAGCGTGCCGGTATCACCGACTTCCAGCAGGCCTTGACCATGATGGTACCCTCGCTCTCCTTCCGTCCGAACGCGATGGGGTCCTATCTGATGATGAACGGACTCTCCAACAAGCACGTACTGATATTGGTGAACGGACGCAAGGTCACGGGAGACATCACCGGTAACATCGACCTCAACCAAATAGATATGACCCGCGTCAAGCGCATCGAGGTGCTGAACGGAGCCGCTTCTTCCCTTTATGGTTCGGATGCCATCGGCGGTGTAATCAATATCATTACCAACGAGCCTAAAGATGTGGTAGCCTTCAGCAGCAACAGCAGCTATACGAGAAAGAATCAATTCTCCCAAGGCTTGAATCTGGACATCGCCCAAGGAAAAATAGGGTCCTATACTTCCTATAAATACGACCACTCCGACGGTTGGCAAAACAGCCGTCTGACAGAAGACGGAGAAGACATCATCGAAACGATTGCCCCGCTCTCCCTGGGCTACAGCTCGAATAACTTTTCGCAGAAGTTTACCTATGATGCTACGGACCGGCTTTCCTTCTATGCCAACGGCGGATATTACAACCGCGGACTCGAACGTCCGGTAGAACGCGAAGACATCACCGGTGGAAGCAAGTACAACACTACCTACGAAGGTTACAACTGGGGGGCAGGCGCCAAATACAAACTGAGTAAACGCAACGTTATCCAGTTCGACTATTCAGGAAACAATTACGCATCACGCTACAAATACCTGATAGAAAACAGCGGATACCTGCCCGGACAGTATACGCTTACCAAGCTTCAGAAATTCCATGATGCCGAGTTGAAAGGTATCTTCGGTTTTACAACCAACAGCACTACGGTGTTCGGTGTGGACTATCGCCGTGAAGTGCTCCGCCGTCCCGACTCCGATTTGGACAAAAGTGTCTATACGACATCAGCCTACGGCCAGCATGAAGTGAAGCTATGGAACCATCTGACCGGTGTTGTGGGTGTACGCTACGACCATCACGAACAGACGGGCGGACGCTTCACCCCCAAAGTGGCAGCCATGTACAACATAGGCAACTTCAATGTACGTGCCACCTATGCTGCCGGATTCCGCGCTCCGGGAATCGACGAGCTCTACTACCACATGTTCAAGAAGACAATGGGTACACGAGCCACCATCTCATTGGGTGACGAGAACCTCGACCCCGAACGCAGCAACTATTACTCCATCAACATGGAATACCGCACCAACCGTTTCAGTGCTTCCGTCACCGGTTACCTGAACTATGTAAAGAACATGGTAACTTCCAAATCCACTAAATTCGATGACCTACCGGAAGCAGAGCAGAACCAGTTGCGTGAAGAGTTCCCCGAAATCGGTGACCTTTCATCCACGAAAAACCTAAGTGTCAAGAACTACTTCAATTTCGAGAAAGCTACCGTCAAAGGCTTTGAAGTGAACTTGAACGGCAATCTGTTCCCGGGCTTCACCCTGGCCGGAAACTATACCTACGCCTATGGACGCGGTCTGAACGAAGGAGGCGAATGGCAAAACATCGAACGCAGCATACGCCATACAGCCACCATCACCGGAAACTATACACACAGCTGGAGCGACTATACCTTGAACCTCAACCTGAACGGTCGTCTGCAAAGCAAAGTCTATTATCCGGGTGACGCGGACGGCAATGCTCCGGGTTACGGCATCTGGAACCTCAATACCCGCCATACCTTCGACGGCTTCCGCAACTTTGTCATCGAACCGGGCATCGGCATAGACAATATCTTCAACAAGAAAGATAACCGCCCGCTGAACAAGAACTTCGCCTTGTATTCTCCGGGACGTTCGGTAGTAGTCAGCCTGGCACTCAGACTAAAATAATCTCTCCATAACGCTTTTAGAAACAACAACAATTATGAAACATTTTTTCATCACTCTCTATTTACTCGGCATCAGCCTCTTCTCCTCCGCACAACAAGAGGAGAAGGCGGCTCTGCTCATCACCCATTATGGCAGTTCGGACCCTCAGACACGTGCCTTGACGCTCGACGTCGTGACCCGTGAGGCACAAGAAGCCTTTCCGCAGTTTACAGTGCGCGAAGCATACATCTCGCCGATTGTACGAAAAAGACTTGCCAAGGAGGGTGTGTACAAAGACAGCCCTACGGATGCACTGCTGAAACTTCGCGCCGAAGGCTACCAGACCATCTACGTCCAGAGCACCACCTTGATAGAAGGCAGTGAGATGACCTCCGTCCGCAGGGATGCAGACAAGCTCCGTCCCTTCTTCAAGGAGATAAAAGTGGGAAATCCCCTGCTCTACTCCGTCGAAGACTGCGAGAAGGTAATCGGTATACTGACCGCCGAACAGCCGGAAAAGAAAGAAGACATTGTCTATGTGGGGCACGGCAACCAGCTACCCAGCACGGCTACTTACGCCATGCTCGACTTCATGATGAAAGCCCATGGACTGAAGAACTTCCACGTCAGCACCATTGAAGGATATCCTACCCTGGACGCAACCCTGCTGCAACTGAAAGAGACACGCCCCAAGAGCGTGACATTGGTTCCGTTGCTGTTGGTATGCGGCAACCATACCAAGGAAGACATTGCCGGCGTGTGGAAGACGGAACTTGAAAAGCAAGGCTATCAAGTGAATGTACGCATGCAGGGACTGGGCGAAAACAAAGCCATCCGCCAGCTCTATATGGAACACATCAAAGCCATGCTAAAAGATTGATAACCAGCAAGCGTAAAAGGGTTACACCTTTTACATACCAAGGCTACACCCTTTGCTCCGGATGGCTACACCATTCCGGACAAAGGGTGTAGCTCTTTTCAATGTACACAGATTACGGACATTTGTAACCATATTACGGATTCCTCCTCCTGCAATATGGAACTTTCCGGATTATTCTCTACATTTGTACAAAACTAACAGGAACGTTTATGGAAGAAGTAATCAAGCTCAATGCTGTAGACCAATACAACAAGATGTTCGGTCTCGAAACCCTGCATCCGCTGGTCAGCGTAGTCGATTTGTCCGAAGCCACCGGATATCCCAGGCATTTCACCTTGAACTATGGCGTATACGCCCTTTTCCTCAAAAACACCAAATGCGGAGACATACGCTATGGAAAACAGTATTACGATTACCAGGAAGGCACGGTAACCAGCTTCGCCCCGGGCCAGGTGACCGAGGTCAACATGCTGGAAGGTATGCAGCCCAGCGCCTCCGGCCTGCTGTTCCACCCCGACTTGATAAAAGGCACCTCGCTGGGACAGGGAATAAAGCAGTATTCCTTCTTTTCCTATTCCTCTACCGAGGCACTGCATTTGTCCGAAGACGAGAAAGAAATCTTCCTCGACTGTCTGAAGAAGATTAAGATGGAAATCCAACGCCCCATCGACAAGCACAGCAAGGGTCTGATTGCGCGCAACATCGAGCTACTGTTGGACTACTGCATGCGTTTCTACGAACGCCAGTTCATCACCCGCTCGGCAGCCAACAAAGACATCCTGATGAAATTTGAAGCACTGATAGATGACTATTTCCAGAGCGACAAACCGCAGACCGAAGGACTGCCTTCCGTGAAATACTTCGCAGACAAAGTGTTCCTCTCCTCCAACTATTTCGGAGATTTGGTGAAGAAGGAAACCGGAAAGACGGCGCAGGAATATATCCAGAACAAAATCATCGACCTGGCCAAAGAAATGATTATAGGAAGCGGGAAGACGGTCAGCCAGATTGCCTATGAGCTGGGATACCAGTATTCGCAGCACTTCAACCGCGTGTTCAAGAAGAACGTAGGCTATACTCCGAGCGAATACCGGCACTTACAGGTTTAGACAATAAGGATTCACCACAGATTACGCGGATTAACACAGAGTTTTTTCGGTTTCATCAAATATAAGTTCTATCTTTGTATGCCAATAGAACATATGGATATGAAACACCCCAAAATAATTGTTGCCGGCATCGGACCGGGCAATGAATCGGATATAACTCCCGCCGTAATTTCCGCTTTGCAAGAATCAGATGTAGTGGTGGGATATAAGTATTATTTCCAGTTTGTAACCCCTTATCTCCACCCCTCAACAACATGCATAGATACCGGCATGAAGCGTGAGCGCGCCCGTGCCGAGCAGGCTTTCGAGCTGGCAGAGCAGGGAAAGACGGTCTGCGTCATCAGTTCCGGGGATGCGGGCATCTATGGTATGACGCCGCTTGTCTACGAGATGAAGCGGGAAAGGAACAGCGACGTGGAAATCGTTTCGCTGCCGGGCATCAGCGCTTTCCAAAAGGCAGCCTCACTGCTGGGAGCTCCCGTAGGACATGACTTCTGTGTCATCTCCCTTTCAGACCTGATGACTCCCTGGGAGCGTATTGAAAGGCGTATCATCGCAGCCGCTGCCGCCGACTTCGTGACGGCAGTCTACAACCCCAAAAGTGAAGGACGCTACTGGCAGCTTTACCGCTTGAAAGAACTCTTTCTGCAGGAAGGACGCTCACCGGAAACGCCCGTGGGATATGTACGCCAGGCAGGACGCCCGGAACAAGCGGTACACATCACCACGCTGGGAGATTTCAATCCCGAAGAGGTGGATATGTTTACAGTCGTATTGATAGGCAACTCACAGTCCTACGAATGGAACGGAGCCTTCATCACTCCGCGCGGCTATTACCGGGACACGAATACCGAAGCCACGGGCATCGGGCAAGACATCATGATTCGTAGTTTCCGTACCATCGAAAAGGAACTGAAGAACAAGCATATTCCCCTCGACCATAAATGGGCTTTACTCCATGCCATACATACCACCGCCGATTTTGAAATGGAGCATCTGCTGCATACGGACGAAGGTGCCGTGGCTTCCTTGTATCAAGCCATCGAGAGAGGCAGAATCAAGACGATTGTCACAGACGTCACGATGGTAGCCAGCGGCATCCGCAAAGGAGCCCTGCAACGGTTGGGCATAGAGGTGAAATGCTACCTCGGCGACCCGCGCACGGCGACGATGGCTGCAGAGAAAGGCATCACCCGCACCCAGGCAGGCATCCGTCTGGCTGTGGAGGAGCATCCCGATGCATTCTTTGTATTTGGCAATGCCCCTACAGCACTTATGGAACTCTGCGACCTGATACGTAAGGGCAAGGCACATCCGGCGGGCATTGTTGCCGCACCGGTAGGCTTTGTGCATGTGCAAGAGTCCAAACACATGGTGAAACCGTTTACGGAAATACCCAAGATTATCGTAGAAGGACGTAAGGGAGGCAGCAACTTGGCTGCCACGCTGGTGAACTCCGTGCTGTGCTACAACGATGCGGAGCAGTTGCGCCCCGGGAGGGATGTGTAAGTGAAAAGAGACATTCCATAACATTACTTGTTACGACCGATAACATTACTTGTTATGCCCCCTTACATTACTTGATATTTTCATAAGATTACTCATTGAATGAAACACAGATTTATAATCATAGGAATGGATGACAACCGTTCCCCCTTCTTTCCGCCGGACGCTCTGACGCAGATACGGAAGGGGAAGGTCTTCTCCGGCGGCATACGGCATAAGGAGATTGTCGGTCCGCTGCTGCCTGCCGGGGCCGAATGGATTTCCATCACCGTACCGCTGGACCGTGTCTTTTCCCGTTATGAAGAAATATTTACCCGCTTCGAAGAGACGGCAACGGACGACTCCATCATTGTATTCGCTTCCGGCGACCCGTTGTTCTTCGGTTTTGCCAACACCATAAAGCGTAAGCTTCCCGAGGCAGACATTCTGCTCTATCCCGCTTTCAATTCCTTGCAGACATTGGCACACCGCCTCGTCATGCCGTATGACGACATGCGCACCGTCTCCCTAACAGGACGCCCGTGGCAGGAGTTAGACCGTGCCCTCATAGAGCACGCACCCAAAATAGGCATCCTCACCGACCGCGAACATACCCCGGCCACCATTGCCGCCCGCATGCTGGAATACGGGTACTCCCACTACACACTATACATCGGCGAGCATCTCGGCAATCCCGAAAAGGAACGCATACGCCGGATGACACCCCAGGAAGCGGTTGCCGACGACTTCGAACATCCCAACTGCCTGCTGCTTGTCAGCCATCCCAGACAATGCTGCACAACCTCCCTGCACGGCAGCGTACAAGCCCCGGACTTTCCAGTCCGTCCCTTCGGCATCCCCGATGAAAAGTTTGCACATCTTGACGGACGCGCCCGCATGATAACCAAGGCCCCCATCCGCCTGCTCACCCTGCAGGCATTAGAACTGAACCGCCGCCGCGTCTTCTGGGACATCGGTTTCTGTACCGGTTCCGTCTCCATCGAAGCCCGCCTGCAATTCCCCCATCTCGCCGTCATCTCCTTCGAGATACGCCCCGAAGGAAAAGAACTGATGGACACCAACTCCCGCCGCTTCGGCGCGCCGGGCATTACGGCGGTAACCGGAGATTTCCTGCACACCGACCTCACTCCTTTTGCCCGCCCCGATGCCGTCTTCATCGGCGGACACGGCGGACACCTGGAAGAAATGATAGAGAAGGTGAAACAAGTGCTGCACCCCGAAGGCTGCATCGTCTTCAACTCCGTATCGGCAGAAAGCAAGGAGGCGTTCCTCCGAGGAATCGAGCGGAACGGAATGGTGCTCCACCCTTCCACCCATATCGCCTTGAACGAATATAACCCCATTGAAATTATGAAAGCCACGCTTTCTTAAACATACCCATTATGAAAACAGCTATTATTCTAATCTCCGAAGCCGGTTTGAGCATAGCCCAATCACTGCTCAACGAACTTCCCGACTCCGAAATCTTCACCCTCAGGCACGAAGAGGGATGCACACATATAGAATCCGCCGGCAAATTTACGGCGGAAAACTTCAACCGCTATGATGCCTTTGTCTTCATTGGCGCCATGGGAATCTGCGTCCGCACCATCGCTCCTTGCGTGAAGAACAAATATACCGACCCCGCCGTGGTTTGCGTGGACAGTACCGGCAAATTTGCCATCTCCGTACTTTCCGGACACATCGGAGGAGCCAACGAACTGACCCACCAGGTAGCGAATATCCTCGGGGCCGAACCGGTAGTCACCACGCAAAGCGACTGCACCGGTCTATGGGGACTCGATACCCTGCCGCAACGTTTCGGGTGGTTTCCGGTCATCAACGCCGAACCCTCCACCCTCCTGCTGGCAGAACTTGCCAAGACGCCCGAAGAGAAAAAAAGAGTATGCATGAACGAGCATATCAGCCTCTTCGTTTCCGGCAAGCCCACCGCCCTGCTGCTCACGGTGCGCAATGAAGGTACGGACTGGATGGAGGCGAACCTGCCGCCTCATGTAGAAGTATTCTACCGAGTGCAGGACATTAAACCTTCACGCTTCAAACTGATTCTGTGCGTATCTCCCCAAGTCCCCAACTTCCCGGAAATGCCTATGATATGCTACGTGCCTTGTGTCGTACACCTCGGCATCGGCCTTGCCCGGCTGGCAGGCCCCGTGCGGAAAGTAGAGAAAGAAATTATGAATACACTGAAGGAATACGGCATCATGCCCCAAAGCATCGCCTCCATCTCCACAATTAAAGCCAAAAGTGACGAACCGGTAGTGAAAGCACTCCAAAAGAAGTTCCCGGTCTACTTCTATACAGCCGAGGAACTGGCAGAGATAGAGGTGCCCCATCCCAGCAAAACCGTCATGAAGCACATGGGTACCCCCAGCGTCAGCGAAGCCGCCGCCTTGCTGAGTGCAAACAACTCCCGGCTGCTGGTGCCCAAGAAGAAAGGAGAGAACTATACCGTGGCCGCCGCCCTCGACATAAGAACTGTGCGCCAGGGCCACATCGAAATAGTGGGCGCCGGCCCGGGCGACCCGGACCTGGTTTCCGTACGCGGACGCCAAATGCTGGAACGCGCCGACCTCATTCTGTATGCCGGCAGTCTCGTTCCCAGGGAGCTGACTCTCTGTGCCAAGGCCGGGGCTACCGTACTCAGCTCCGCTTCCATGGATTTGGAGGAACAATTTGAAGTGATGAAGAAGTTCTATGACAAGGGAAAATTCATCGTACGCCTGCATACGGGTGACCCATGTATATATGGTGCCATTCAGGAACAGATGAACTACTTTGACCAGCACGGTATGAGCTACCACATCACCCCCGGTATATCCTCCTTCCAGGCGGCGGCAGCTGCTTTGAAGTCGCAGTTCACCATTCCGGAAAAAGTGCAAAGCATCATCCTAACACGCGGCGAAGGACGCACGCCCATGCCCGAACGCGAAAAGCTACATCTCATGGCACGCTCACAAAGTACCATGTGCATCTTCCTCAGTGCAGGCATTGCGGAGCAGGTGCAGGAAGAGCTGTTGCAGGAGTATCCGGAAACTACCCCCGTAGCTGTCTGCTACCACTTGACATGGAAAGACGAACAAATATTCAGGGGAGAACTCAAGGACCTTGCCAGGATAGTGAAGGAAAATAACCTCACCTTGACAACCATGATTGTCGTAGGCGAAGCCATCGGCAACCGTGAAGGTCTGTCACGGCTCTATGCACACGAGTTCAAACATCTGTACCGGAAATAAATCAACGATTAATCACCCATAACCATTCAAACATGATATTAATATTTGGCGGAACCACCGAAGGACGCATAGCCATCCAAACCCTTGAAGAAGCCGGAAAAACTTTCTACTATTCTACCAAAGGGGATGAGCAGGACGTACTTCTGCATAATGGCATCCGCCTGCAAGGCGCGATGGATGCAATAGAAATAGAAACATTCTGTGCACAGCATCACATAAAGCTGTTGATAGACGCCGCGCACCCCTTTGCCACACAGTTGCATGAGACTCTGGAACAAGTCTCTGTGGAATCGAATATCCCCGTCGTACGTTTCGAGCGTATCTTCCCGGAACGCGATGAGGAACACATCACCTGGTGCAGGGATTATGACGATGCCATCGAGAAGATACAGAAAGAAAAGATTTTCATCTTACTTGCACTGACCGGCGTACAGACCATAGGCAAACTGAAACCTTTGTGGCAGAAGGCCTGCTGTTACTTCCGCATCCTCGACCGTGACAGCTCGCGCAAGCTCGCCCGGGAACAAGGCTTCTCCGAGAAGAACCTCTACTACTACACGCCCGGAGAAGACGAGCAAGTCCTGATGAAACAACTTCATCCCGAAGCCATCCTCCTCAAAGAAAGCGGGATATCCGGCGGATTCTGCGAGAAGGTGGAAGCTGCCCGACAACTGGGTATACGCATCTTTGCCATCCAACGCCCCAAGACATCCGGCAAGTTTATCTGTGTAAACGGCGAGCATGGCCTGCGCCGCATAGTCGAGAAACATTTACCCGACTTCTTCCCCCTGCGCAGCGGACTGACTACCGGAACATGTGCCGCCGCTGCCGCCGTAGCCGCCACCTGGGATGTATTCAATATCTACTTCAAAAAGCGTCCTACGGAATTTCCGGTAGTCCTCCCCAACGGAGAAACCATCCAGGTTCCCGTAGAGCCTCAGCACCATATCCCCCACTCCGACCTTCTGGAAAACGGTGACGGCATGTTCGAGACAAGCGCTACCGTCATCAAGGATGCCGGCGACGACCCGGACATCACCAACGGGATGAAAGTTGTGGCCAATATAGCCATACCTTTCCGCATAGACGACCCGCTGCCGGAAGACACTCCCCAGGACGACTACAACATCATCGTCTGCGGCGGCGAAGGCGTAGGTGTCGTCACCATGCCCGGCCTGGGACTTGAGCTCGGTAGCTCTGCCATCAACGACACCCCGCGCGAAATGATAAAGAAGAACGTCAAGCTATGGCTTGAACGCCTCCATATTGCCAAACAGCCCAATCCTATTCTCATTACCATCTCCATCCCCGGTGGAGAAGAGATAGCCAAACGTACCTTCAATCCCCGCCTCGGTATCGAAGGAGGCATTTCCATTATCGGGACCTCCGGCATCGTGAAGCCATTCTCCTCGGAAGCTTTCGTCAACTCCATCCGGAAGTCCATGGAAGTGGCAAAAGCAACCCGGAGCCCTCGTATCGTCATCAGCTCCGGTGCAAAGAGCGAACGCTTCATCAAGGCGTATTATCCCGACCTCCCCGCCCAGGCTTTCGTGCACTACGGCAACTTTATCGGCGAAACCTTGAAAATAGCAGCCGAAGAGCAAGTACCGCACGTCACCCTTGGCGTGATGATGGGAAAAGCCGTGAAACTGGCCGAAGGCAATCTGGATACCCACAGCAAGAAAGTGACCATGAACAAGGAATTCATTCAAGACCTGGCATGCCAGACGGGATGCAGCGAAGAAACACTTGCCGCCATCGGGCAGATGAACCTGGCGCGCGAACTTTGGGACATCATTCCCGAAGAGTTGCTGGAAAAGTTTGGCAAGGCGCTGATTGAGCTCTGTCACCGGCACTGTGACCCCTTGCTGCCCAACGGCGAACTAACAGTATTACTCATAACCGAAAACGGAAAAATTTACTCATGAAGAAGAAGATAATCATTACCGTCTGTATGGCAATGACCGTACTGACCGGTCTGGCACAAAGCCCGCTGTCCTTTCATGCAAAAGCTGGAATCGGTACCTCCCATTTTCATGGAAAACACTCCAGCAGTGACACCCAAATAGCTTACAAAGCTGGTGTCGGCGCAGAATATGTCCTCAACAAGACCTGGGTGCTGCAATCCGCATTGGAGTTCGTGTCCATCGGTGGTAAAGACGAAATAAGCCACATCGGCAAGGCCAAAATGCATGAACTGTATCTGCAAATCCCCCTCATGATAGCGGCCCGCCTCCATCTGGGCAGGGATTATCATGCCTCGCTGAGTGTCGGCCCTTATGCGGCCATAGGCGTAGCAGGCAAGACCTCCGGCGAGACCTACGATTATAGCAGCAGTAGTATGCAAGGAGGATACCAGTTCAAGATAGACACTTTCGGCAGCATGGTAGACGGGAAAATGGGTAACAACCGTTTCGATGCAGGTATTGCCCTGGGACTTACTTTTGAATACAGAAGATTCATCATCGGTGCAGAGACACAAGTGGGACTGGTAAAAGTCAATGAGCAGATAAACCAGATAATAGGTCATTCGGAAGAAAGAGGATATTTCCCCAAGAACTTCGCCGCATTCTTCACGCTGGGGTACCGGTTCTGGTAAGGGAACATTTTGCCATACAGAGTTGTTTAGTATACAGACAGATACTCAACAATATAAACTGAATAATATGACAAAAAGAATCCCTATCCTGCTGGCAGCAATGACAGCCCTCACCTTCGCCCCTCAAACAGCAGAGGCATGTACCGGTATCACCCTGACGGCCAAAGACAATGCGCACGTCGTAGCCCGCACCATCGAATGGGGAGGCAGTGAGCTGAACAGCCAGTATGTCATCGTACCGCGCGGTTATTCGCAACAATCACTGACACCCGGAGGCAGTCAGTCCGGCATGGAGTTCACCTCACGCTATGGCTACGTAGGCCTGTCGGTAGAGCAAAAGGAGTTCGTGGCCGAAGGTCTGAATGAAGCCGGGCTCTCCGCCGGGCTGTTCTACTTTCCCGGATATGGCAAATACGAGGAGTACGACCTCGCACGAAAAGCGTCGAGCATAGCCGATTTACAATTGGTATCATGGCTGTTGGGAAGCTTTTCTACTGTGGACGAGGTAAAGGAGGCTATTGAAAATGTGACGGTCATAGCCATTGACCCGCGTGCCTCCACCGTACATTGGCGGATTGCAGACAAGACCGGCCGCCAACTGGTATTGGAGTTCATCGACGGACAGCCCCGTTTCTATGAAAACAAACTGGGAGTATTGACAAACTCCCCCGGCTTTGACTGGCAGATGACCAACTTAAACAATTATGTGAACCTCTACCCGGGCAGTGCCGAAAGCAAATCGCTGGGCAATGTGACTATAGCCCCTTTCGGTTCGGGAAGCGGCTTTTTGGGAATTCCGGGAGATGTGACTCCCCCTTCCCGCTTTATCCGTGCCGCTTTCTACCAGACTTCTACACCACCACAGAATACCGCACAGGAAACCGTTCTCCAATGTTTTCAGATACTGAATAACTTTGATATACCCGTAGGCATCGAGTTTCCCCTCGGCCAGGTTCCTGCCAATATTCCAAGTGCCACCCAATGGACATCGGCCACAGATATGACAAACGGTATCATCTACTATCGCACCATGTACAACAGTACAATCAGAAGCATTGATTTGAGACAGATAGACTTCGGGCGCATCGAGTACCATGCAGCTCCCCTCGATAAAGTGAAGCGGCAACCGATAGTTCCCGTGAAAATTGAATAGGGACGCAGAAACTTCAAGATTGCCGCTGTTGCAGTTGTTCCGCCTCCTTCCTCTTCATCTCCGCCAGCACCCCGCAGGTCAATGGAATGGCGAGGAAGAAGGTCAGCATGTCCGACGCCGCCTGGCACATTTCCACCCCTTTCAGTCCTAAGAAATAAGGAAGAATGAAGATGAGGGGGATGAAGAACAGCCCTTGACGGGCAGAGGAAAGTATCGTAGCGCGTACGGGCTTGCGGATAGTCTGCAGCATCATGTTGCTGACCACAATCCATGCACCCAACGGATAGGTGATGAACTGCCAGCGCAATGCTGCCGCACCGGTAGCTACAACAGCAGGGTCTCCCTTGCGGAAGATGGAGACAATCTCCTCGGCATATCCCATACCTGCCACCGCACAAACCAGCAAAAAGAAAAAGCCTACCTTCACACAGAACCAGAATCCTTGGCGCACTCTGGCATACAGCCCGGCACCATAATTGAATCCGCATACCGGTTGGAAGCCTTGCCCGAAACCAATTAGGAAAGCATTGATAAACATAGAGATACGCGTCACAATGGACATCCCTGCAATAGCTGCGTCACCATATGCACCGGCCGCCACGTTCAGCAAAATGGTTGCCACGCTTGCCAGTCCCTGCCGGGTGAGTGACGGAGTTCCACCCCCAATAATTTCCTTGATGAAAGCCAGTGTAGGCGTAAAGTTTCTGTAACGTATACGTATATTTCCTCCTCTGCGCCCCATATATAGCAAAAGGATGAAACTACATATCTGGCTGACTACTGTGGCAAGTGCGGCACCGGATATGCCCATATCGCATACAAAAATCAGGATAGGGTCGAGCACCACGTTGATGACCGCCCCACTCACAATCCCCACCATGGCATACGCCGCATTACCTTGAAAACGTATTTGGTTATTCAGCACCAATGAGGCGGTCATAAAAGGAGTACCCAGCAGAATGATTCCCAAATAGCGCTCCGTATACGGAAGAATAGTAGGCGTCGACCCCAAAGCAAGGGAAAGCGGTGTAAGGAACAGCAATCCCAGCACAGCCAGAGCCGCTCCGATAAACAAGGCAAAAAAGAAGCCGGTGGATGCCATCTTCTCGGCACTCTCCGTTTCCTGCGCCCCCAACTTACGGGAGATGTAGTTCCCCGAACCATGACCGAAGAAGAATCCCACAGCCTGGATAATGGACATCACAGAAAACACGATACCTACGGCAGCCGTAGACTGGGTATTTATTTTACCCACAAAATAGGTATCTGCCATGTTGTAGAAGGACGTCACCAGCATGCTGATGATGGTCGGCACAGCCAATGACGTAATCAGCCGGGGGACCGGAGTCGTCGTTAAGTGGACATAATTATCCTTTGCAGAATGGTGCATCATAGGGAATGGAATGACAAGACTATTTGCAGCAATTTCTCAATGGAGTACACTGTTACCGGCTCCTTGCCCGGTCGATGGAATACGAAGCTGCCGTCTCCCTTCAAATCTCCGGTTTCAATATAAATCTCCGATTCAACATTCCGGTTTGCCAGAATCCCGTTTCTCTGGAGTGCCTTGCGCACCATGGCATACTTCTGCCCGTGGCCCGCCAAGCGTATCTGGGAGGTATATTCATTGGCCACCCTGAACAGTCCCGTTTCCAAATCAAAGGCAATACCCTTACGGGCAAAGAAGTTGCTCAGGCTGCCGTTCAACGAAAGGTCCTCGGGAGTACCGATAGTTACGCCGTTCACCTTGTCCATCAGCCATATTTTGTCCGCTATCTGCAGGGCCAGTTCCAGGTCGTGAGTAGAAAGGAAAATCGTCTTGTCCGTTTGCCGGCTGAGCTGGTGAAGCAGTTGCATCATCTCTACTTTACTGGGAAAATCAAGGAAAGCTGTCGGTTCATCCAGATAGATGACGGGAGTTTCCTGGGCGAGCGCCTTGGCTATCATCACCTTCTGCCGTTCACCGTCACTCAGCGTATGCACCATGCGGTGTGCCAGATGGGGAATGCCTACCAGGGCGATGGATTTGTCCACCACAGTCTTGTCCTCTTTCGAAAGAGTTCCCCAGAAACCGGTGTAGGGGCTACGCCCCAGACCTATCAGTTCTACGACGGACATATTGCGTATATCGCACTTCTCCGTCAGCACCACACTAATGACGCGCGAAAGCTGCTTGTCGGTATAGTCCCCAATCTCTTTTCCTTCAATAAATATGTTTCCTCCAAGTTTTGGCTGGAAGGCGGACAACGTACGGAGCAGCGTGGACTTCCCCACTCCATTAGCTCCCAACAAGCAAGTCAGCTCACCACTGTTAATTCCGGCGCAAATGCCGTCTGCCACCACTTTCACATCCCCCTTACCGGGGTAACCGATGGAAAGATTCTCTATATGTATGGTTTCCTTATTCATTCAATTCTCCTTTCCGTTTTCTAAAAAGTACAGAAGCCACTACCGGCGCACCTACCAGTGCCGTCACCGAGTTGACCGGCAAAGCTCCCTCGAAGCCGGGCATACGGGCTATCAGATTGCAGACCAATGCCAGGGAAGCGCCTACCAGCAATGTGGCAGGCATCAGTACCCGATGGTCCGAAGAGTGGAAGATGGCACGGCACAGATGGGGAACCGCCAATCCGATAAACATAATCGGACCGCAATAGGCCGTTACAATAGCCACCAGCACGCCGGAGCATGAGATAACCAGCAGGCGTGCCCGCTTGATGTTCAGTCCCAGATTGCGTGCATAGCCATCGCCCAGCAGCAACAGATTCATCGTCTTTATCAGCAGGAAGGACAACGGAAGCAGCACAGCCATGATGCAGACAAACAGCACCATCTGGTCGCCCGAAACACGGGCAAAGCTACCCAATCCCCAAATGACATATGCACGTATATCTTCCTCCACACTGAAATATTTCAATACGCCGATGACGGCACTTGCCACATAGCCTATCATCACACCGATTATCAGCAGCGTCACGTTGCCCTTCACCTTCTGGGAGACATAGACAATGAGCGCCATCACAGCCAGCGCACCGATAATGGCGGCAACCGACAAGGCAACCTCGCCCATATACCCCAAACGGCTCAATGCCACACCGCCCATCGCCCCGGACAGCAATACCACACAAGCCACACCCAGGCTGGCACCTGAACTGATGCCCAATACCGAAGGCCCTGCCAGCGGATTGCGGAACACCGTCTGCATCTGCAGACCGCTGACTGACAGCCCTGCTCCCGCCACCAATGCCGTCAACGCTTGGGGCACGCGGGACTTCCAGATAATATTCTGCCAAATAACGGATTCATCCGTATTTCCCCACAATATGTTCCACACGGAGCGCAGAGGAATGTGAACCGACCCCAAAAGCAGGTTCAGCAGGAAAAAAAGAAAGATAGATGCCAGTGTCAGCAACATCAACGGAAGTACGGGTCTTTTTATCATTTCAGCAGTTCGTAGTAAGTCGGTTTATAGTCGGGCAACAAATCGGGATGGAAAGCATGTATCAAGTCTTCCAATACAATTTCGGGCTGCATGGGCATACTTTCGTAGAAGGGTTTCTCACGCATGTTGCAGTATACCACTCCCTTCTCACGGAACGCACGGAAGTCGGCATAACGCGGGTCGAGGGACTTCAAGGCATCATACGTGAACGTCCCGTCATAGCTGTTGACAATGCGCCAGTAATCGGCACTCTCCGCCTGGCTATATACGGTTTCAAAATCCAGCGTGACACCTCCCGAACGGGGATCGTCTTTCAAGAAATAATCCGCACCGGCATCACGGAACAGTTCGGCAAGAAAGCTCTTTCCTCCCACTGCATACCAGTTGCCTCCCCGTATCTCGCCGCTGAATACCACCGGACGCTTCTTCACGTTGGCAGCCAGCTCCTTCAATTCGTTATAGCGCTTCTCTATCGCAGCAAACTTTTCATTCGCCTCCACTTCCCGGCCAATGAACATGCCGATGAATTTTATCCATTCGGCCTGCCCCAACGGGGTCATCTCCTTGTACCCCAAATGGGGAACCAGTGGAATACCGATTTCCCGCATGGCATCATATCCACCCCGCTTGAAAGGAGAGATAAAGATAACATCCGGATTCATGCTCATTATCACTTCATTATCAAAGTTCCCTTCGATACCAATCTTCACGGTCTCGCCGGACTTCAAACGGTCGTTCATCTCCTTGTTGAAGAGATGGCGCGTACTGGTGATGCCCACCACATAATCGCAGGCATCCAGACGGATGAAGTTGGAAAGTTGCAGGGATGTCATACACATGACGTGCTCTACCGGCGTTTCAATCACCGTATAGTCGCTCGGTATGCCGACAGGCTTTATGCCTTTCGGTACCAGCGCATAGTGGAAAGTGCTGCTGCTTTCTTTTTGAGGGTCGTGTATATCCACCAGACGGACATGGTCCGGCAAGTACTTCACCGTATAGCCTTTGGCATAAAGCGGTACAATGGCAGCCGCCGTATCTGTCGCGATAGGCAAATGGCTTGTTTCTGAAGAGGATGCTGTAGAAGTCTGTTTTGATTTTGAACCGCAAGAGGTTACGCATAAAATGCACAGCAGTGCAATGCCTATGGCAGATATCCGGGTCATGACTATTGGGGTTTATAGAATTCGGGCACAATATTCGTCATTTTTGGGGAGATACGCAAATGCTCTTCCTGCAAATTGACGGATATTGTGCCTAAATAATCTTTAAAAGCCCATCAAGTCATTCAGTGCTTCACTCATGCTGGGATGTGTAAAGACAAAATCACGGAGGAAGGTATATTCCTGCCCGGTCTTCATAGCCATTGCTACCAGGTTGATGACCTCGCTCGATTCCGGACCAAACAGCGTACATCCCACTATCTTGTCCGTATCGGCGTCCACCACCACCTTGAAGAGTCCGTTCGTATCGCCCAAAATCCTGGCACGCGGAATGGCGGCTACCGGCAGCTTGTTGACCTTTATATTCAATCCCTTCTTGCGTGCTTCCGCTTCGCTCAGCCCGATGCGTGAAAGCGGCGGGTCGATGAATACCGAATAACTCACCGGGTCACGGTCGGACACCTTGCGTTCTCCTGCCCCGAAAAGGTCTTCGCGCAGGATGCGGTAATCATCCAAAGAAATATAGGTGAACTGCAAACCGCCCTTTACATCACCGATAGCATGTATCTTGGGGTTGGTAGTCTGCAAATAGTCGTCCACCACAATGGCTCCGCGCTCATTCACCTCTACACCTGCCGCCGGCAGATTCAAGCCTGCCGTATTCGGACGCCGTCCGGTAGCCAGCAGGATGGCATCAGCCTGCAACTGATGTTCCTCTCCCGTGACCGCATCCCGGTAAATGACGTCAGAGTCTTTCACGGACTGCACGCGTGCATTCAGCCTGAAAACGATTCCTTTCTGTTCCAATACCTCCCGGACACTGTCCGCAATGTCCCGGTCCTCCCGGGATATCAGTTCGGAAGAGCCCTCGAGCACCGTGACTTGCGAACCGAATGAAGCATACATGGAAGCAAATTCCAGTCCGATGTATCCCCCACCTACAATGACGAGCTGTGCCGGCAGCTCAGTCAGTTCCATAATGGAGGTGCTGGTATATACCCGTGGGTTACCTTGTATCCCCTCTATCGGTGGAATGACGGTTTCGGCACCCGTATTGATGAATATCCGGGGAGCTTGCAATTGTAATGTCCCTTCCGCCATCCCAACTTCCACCACATCCGGACCTGCAAAGGAGCCGATACCCGTATAGACCGTTATATGAGGATTGTCGGCCAGATTGTGATAGTTCTTCTGACGCAGGAAAGAGACGACCTCTTCCTTCCTTGCAATGGACTGACGATAGTATGCCTTCTTGACCTCCCAAGAAGCGTCTTTGTCCGCATGCTTTGCCGCATGCACCAATGTTTTTGTGGGAATGCAACCGATATTGATACATGTCCCTCCGTACATCTTTTCCGAACGCTCCACTACGGCAACGTCCAGCTTCCGTTTTGCCAACTCGGCAGCCAATGTCTTTCCGCCTTTGCCGAATCCGATGATAATGACATCATACTGTTTCATACGTCTATTTCCTTAATTGGTTCAATACTCTTTTTGCACTGTCAGACAGTACGACAATGGCACCGGCAAGAATGGCCGTATCCTTGATGACCAAGCGCCCTGCCCCCGTCAGCAACGGAAAGCCGTGCTCCCCGCTTCCCAAGTCGGGCACCCACACCTCAGGGGTTGTCACCAGGAAAGAGAGGGTACCTATTGTCATGACAATGGCCAGTGCAGCTCCCGCCAGTCCGATTTTCGGAGAGAATATCCCCAGAAATGTCAGAATGCCGATGGTCATAATCAGAATGCCCAGACCGTGAGAGAAACCATACGTATTGTTCTCCACGTGCCACTGATGTTTCGCCTCATTGAACTCGCCCTCTTTCAGCTTATACTCCTTGTACTCCGGGGCACTCTTTGTATAAAAGAAGCTCATGAACGGGCTGTTCGCCACAAAAGGGACAATCCCTTCAGCCTCATAATTCCAGAATTTCAACCCACCAATCCATACGAAAATAACCAGGATGGCTACACGAATCAAATTAACACCCAACTTTTGAGTGGAAGCGGCCAGCGTCAACGCAGCCATAAACAAGTTTTGCAATTTCGTTTTCATCTTTGTTCTACTTTTTAAATGGTTTCAGTAATATGACTTGATTTTTGTTTTTGCAAAGTTCCTTGTTTTCCACCACGTACGAAATGGCAATTATTCCGCAACAGTTGGCAATTATTCCCGTTTCACTCTTTTCCGGTAGTCCGAGACACTCTCGCCGGTCATTTTCTTGAAAAAACGGCTGAACGCGGACAAGTCTTCGAAGCCCAGAATGGAGCTGATTTCCTTAGCGCTTTTGTGGGTATACAGCAGCAATCTCATGGCTTCTGCCTCAATGCGGTCATGAATCACCCGTAAAGGGGAAGGCAACCCGCAGGTCGAGAACAGATTGGAAAGTGTCTTGGGAGAACGGCAAAGAATATCGGCATAATCCTGCACTTGCTTCTTCTCCTTGAAATGCCGGTCCACTAATACGTAATACTGCCGGATGATGTCAAACGTCTTTTCCTTCTCCTGCCCCACCCCAAAACGCTGGCGCGCAATGCGTGTGCAGGTAATGATGAAACGTTTCAAGACAATCCGCAGCATCTCCTCCTGCAGGTTGTCATGGATGACCGATTCCTGCCGGAAAATGCGGACTATGTCATGCAAGTTGGAAGACTGCCCGGCAGAAAGTGCCAGTTTCATCACCTTGGAAGAGCCATAAAAAAGGAGTCCGTTGCAAGAGACCTCGTTGTCATGTCCATAGATGCAATAAAAATTGCTGTTGAATACAAACGTCAGGTATTCACCGTCCACCTCTTTTACCTCCAGGTGATGCAACGGGGTCAAGGTCACGATTTCGTCCTTTTCCAAGCGCATGGGGATATGGTCTATTTCCAGAGTCAGCGTACCGCTCTGTACCCAAATGAATTTGTACAGAGTCTTGTCACGTTGCAGCGACGCACGCTCATGGTAGCTGGAAGTCATGGCTATGTTGCCATTCAAACGGGTGTTCAGTTGATAATCCATAAAAAACAGATTGTTTTAGTAAATAACAAAGATAGCGAATATCTTGTTTGCTACTGATTATTTCCCCACTTTTGTAGCCGTTTTGCTGTTCTTTAATTTTTAACCTTTAATGTCTTCATGCAAATGTTCCCCGTCATATTTGTATCTCTCGGTCCCGGCGAACCGGAACTGATTACCGTAAAAGGCTTGAAAGCCCTGCAGACAGCCGACTGTATATTCTGTCCCGAGACACTGGCCAAAGATGGAAACAGAGTTTCACGCGCAGCCGACATCCTATTGCAACTCGACATTCCGGAAAACACGGTGCACCGCTTTCCACTCCCCATGAGCAAACAGCGCGAAAAAGCCCTGAGCGCCTACGACGAGGTCTATATGGAGAGCTCCACCCTCCGGCAACAAGGAAAGAAGGTCTGTATCGTTGCCGAAGGAGATGCCGGATTCTACTCTTCCATACATTATGTATATGACAAACTGCAGGCAGACGGCATCCCCGTGAAGCACATCCCCGGTATCCCCGCCTTCATTGCCGCCGGCGCACTGGGCGGGCTCCATGTGGCCAGCCAGGAAGAGCGGCTGACGGTGATACCCGGCATTACTACGACAGAAGAGATAGAGAAACTGACAAGCGAAAACAGTGCGGTTGTCATCATGAAGCTGTCCAGATGCACCGATGAGATTCACCGCTGCATCCGCCTGCATCCCGAATACCGGTATCACTATTTTGAGAATGTAGGCACTCCGGAAGAGAAGTATATCAATGACAGCAAGCGGATAGCGACCATCCGCTTCCCCTATTTTTCCCTGCTTATCATTCGTACAGAGACCTTTTGAGCCCGATTTAATACAATTTCGCACGCCATAGGCATTATTTTAATGAAAATGGGTTACCTTTGCGCCGTTGAAATATAAAAAAGATAAGAACATGAAGAAAGTCGTTTTTTATATGATGATGCTGGTTATGAGCATCGGTTATGCCTATGCACAAGGAAAGGCAGACATCAAATTCGAACAGACCACCCACAACTTCGGCACATTCTCCGAAAACAGTCCTGTGGTCAGCTACACCTTTAAGTTTACGAACGTAGGCGATGCTCCGCTTGTCATCCATCAGGCTGTAGCTTCCTGCGGATGTACCGTTCCCGAATATTCACAAGAACCGATAGCACCGGGAAAGACTGGAACAGTGAAAGTAACTTATAATGGAACCGGAAGATACCCCGGACACTTCAAGAAATCCATTACCCTGCGCACCAATGCCAAAACGGAAATCATGCGATTATTTATCGAAGGGGACATGACCGCTAAAGATGCCAAATAAGCATTTTACCATACAGAATTAAGGAGATTTTTTTAAATCTCCTTTTTTTTTGCTTTCTTTGAAGTCTATTAAAGAAAAACATAAAACTACAAAACCTATGAAACAAGAAGAAGAACCTATTACCGGACTACCGGAAAATGCGTTCCGTGAATTGAAACCGGGAGAAGTGTACAACCCTCTGATGAGCCCGGATAAGAAGTATTCAGAAGTAAATGCCTGGTCGGTGACATGGGGTATTCTGATGGCCATCCTCTTTTCGGCCGCAGCCGCCTATCTGGGGCTGAAGGTGGGACAAGTATTCGAAGCCGCCATCCCCATCGCCATCATTGCCGTCGGCGTATCGGGTGCCGCCAAACGCAAAAACGCATTGGGCGAAAACGTCATTATCCAGTCTATCGGTGCCAGCTCGGGCGTCATCGTGGCAGGTGCCATCTTCACCCTTCCGGCACTCTATATTCTCCAAGAGACCTATCCGAAAGAAATCACCGTCACCTTTGCACAAGTCTTTATCAGTTCCCTGCTGGGAGGTGTGCTGGGTATTCTCTTCCTTATCCCCTTCCGCAAATATTTCGTGAGCGACATGCACGGCAAGTATCCCTTCCCCGAGGCGACAGCCACCACACAAGTGCTCGTCTCCGGTGAAAAGGGCGGCAGCCAGGCAAAACCATTACTCATGGCTGGTATTATCGGAGGTCTATACGACTTCATCGTGGCAACCTTCGGCTGGTGGAACGAGAATTTCACTACCCGCGTATGCGGCTTCGGCGAAATGCTGGCCGAGAAAGCCAAGCTGGTATTCAAGGTTAATACGGGTGCTGCCGTGCTCGGTCTGGGCTATATCGTAGGACTGAAATACGCGTCCATCATCTGTGCCGGTTCACTGGCCGTATGGTGGATTATCATCCCCGGCATGTCCATGATTTGGGGAGACTCCGTACTGAACCAATGGAACCCCGAAATCACGGCAACCGTAGGCGCCATGGCTCCGGAAGAAATCTTCAAATACTACGCCAAGAGCATCGGTATCGGTGGTATAGCCATGGCAGGCATCATCGGCATTATCAAGTCCTGGGGCATCATCAAGAGCGCTGTAGGACTGGCTGCCAAGGAAATGGGAGGTAAGTCCAACGTGGAAGCCAGTGTGAAACGCACACAGCGGGACATCTCTATGAAGATTATCGCCATCGGTTCCATCATCACGCTGCTGCTGGTTGTTCTCTTCTTCTACTTCGATGTGATGCAGGGCAACTTGACACATACCATTGTAGCTATCCTGCTTGTTGCAGGTATCGCTTTCCTGTTCACCACCGTGGCAGCCAATGCCATTGCGATTGTGGGCACAAACCCCGTATCCGGAATGACGCTGATGACATTAATCCTGGCATCCGTAGTCATGGTAGCCGTAGGGCTGAAAGGTCCCGAAGGGATGGTTGCGGCACTGGTGATGGGCGGTGTTGTATGTACGGCACTGTCCATGGCGGGAGGCTTCATCACAGACTTGAAAATCGGTTACTGGCTGGGTAGCACGCCTGCCAAGCAGGAGACCTGGAAGTTCCTCGGAACCATCGTTTCTGCCGCTACCGTAGGTGGTGTAATGATTATCCTGAACAAGACATACGGTTTCACCAGCGGACAGCTGGCCGCTCCGCAAGCCAATGCCATGGCGGCCGTTATCGAACCGTTGATGAACGGTGTGGGTGCGCCCTGGCTGCTCTACGGCATCGGTGCAGTGCTGGCCGTCATCCTCAACTTCTGCAAGATTCCCGCACTGGCATTTGCATTGGGTATGTTCATCCCATTGGAACTGAATGTTCCGTTGGTAGTGGGCGGTGCCATCAACTGGTACGTGACCAGCCGCAGCAAGGATGCCGCTCTCAATGCCGAACGCGGGGAGAAAGGTACCCTGCTTGCCTCCGGTTTCATTGCCGGCGGTGCATTGATGGGTGTGGCAAGTGCTGCCATGCGTTTCGGAGGAATCAACCTCGTAAACGATGCATGGTTGCAGAACACCTGGTCCGAAGTGCTGGCGCTGGGTGCTTATGCCATTCTGATATTCTACCTCATCAAAGCTTCCATGAAAACCAAATAACTTTTAAATACCAAGAACATGAAAAAGATTCTACTTTTATCTTTTCTATTTGCAGCGACCATGTTATCTGCACAAAAGCCCGTTGAGCTGCCCCTATGGCCCAACGGTGCCCCCAATAACAACGAACTGACCAATTCCGGACAGAACCATAACAACGAATGGGTGTCCGATGTCACCACCCCTACCCTTACGGTGTACCCTGCCTCCCACCCCAACGGCATGGCCATCATCATGTGTCCGGGAGGCGGCTACGGGGGGCTGGCCATGAAGCACGAGGGACACGACATGGCTCCCTGGTTCAACACACAAGGCATCACCTATGCAGTACTGAAATACCGTATGCCCAACGGGCACCATGAAGTGCCCCTTTCCGATGCCGAACAAGCCATCCGCATGGTACGCGAACATGCCGCCGAATGGGGTGTCAATCCTCAGCGTGTAGGCATCATGGGCGCTTCTGCCGGCGGCCATCTGGCAGCTTCGCTTGCCACACTATACAGCAGTGACAAGACCCGTCCCGACTTCCAGATCTTGTTCTATCCGGTGATTTCCATGCAGAAAGGCGTTACCCATGGAGGTTCCCGTAAGAACCTTATCGGAGAAAATCCATCTCAGGAACTGGAACAAAAATACTCCCTCGAAAGGCAAGTGTCCCCACGCACTCCGCAAGCTTTCATCATGCTTTCTTCGGACGATGACGCAGTGCCGCCCATCAACGGCATCGGTTACTTCCTTGCCCTGCGCGACCATAAAGTACCTGCCAGCCTGCATGCCTACCCCACCGGCGGACATGGCTGGGGATTCCGGGACAACTTCACCTACAAGCGTCAATGGACGGAAGAACTGGAGAAGTGGTTGCGTGAAGGGCTCGTATTCCCGGTCTCTGAACCTACCACAAAGAAATAAAAGCAATTATGAATAAAAAGTATTTTTTACTCACTTGCCTCGCAGCGTTTCCCTTTGCCCTGACTGCTCAGGAGAACAATCGCTACGAAGAGATTACCAACCCCAAGCTGACAAGCATCAACCGGGAGCCTGCCCGCAGCACGTTCACCTCCTACGTCACGGAGGCTGATGCCGTCATCAATGACCGCAAGAACGGAACCTTCCGCTTGTCCCTTAACGGGAAATGGAAATTCCATTATGTGGAAACCTTCGCCGACCGCCCCACGGACTTCATGATGGACCGTGTGGACGCCAGCCGCTGGCCGGACATCAATGTACCCGGAAACTGGGAGTTGCAGGGATTCGGTACGCCCATCTATGTGAACCAGCCTTATGAATTCTGTTCTTCGGGCTATCCTCCTTATTGGGACAAGCCCAATCCTCCATACGTTCCCCAAGAATGGAATCCCACCGGCACCTACCGCCGCGAGTTCACTCTTCCGGGAGACTGGGACGATAAGGAAATTTTCCTGAGTGCCGACGGCGTACGCGGGGCAGCCTTCTACTACCTCAACGGCAAGTTTGTAGGCATGAGTAAAGATGCAAAGACTCCGGCGCGTTTCAACGTCAGCGCCATTGCCAAGAAAGGGAAGAATGTCATTGCCATTCAGATACACCGCTTTTCCGATGCCAACTATCTGGAATGCCAGGACTTCTGGCGCATCAGTGGTATCGAACGGGACATTTACTTATATGCCCAGCCTCAAATCCATCTCACGGACTTCAAGGTGGAGTCTCCTTTGGATGAGAACTACCGGAACGGTATCCTCAAGGTAAAGGTGCAGTTTACCAATGAAAGCGGACAAAATTCCCCATTTCTCGTTGGCTACCGCCTGCTGGACAAGAACGACCAGCAGATAGCCCAGTCCTCTACCCAGGTCAGCGGTGACCAGACAGAAGTGGAGTTCACTAAGAAAACCATCCAGGAACCTTTGCAATGGACAGCCGAAACGCCCAACCTCTATACCCTCGTCGTCAGCTTGAAGCGCCCGAACGGAGATGTGATTGAAGCGACAAGCTGCAAAGTAGGTTTCCGTACAGTGGAAATCAAGGACAAGCAACTGTTGGTAAACGGACAACCTATCCTCGTGAAAGGCGTGAACTATCACGAACACAACGAGAATACCGGTCACTATGTCTCCGAAGAACTGATGAAGAAAGATTTCGAGCTTTGGAAGAGATACAATGTCAATACCGTCCGCACCTGTCACTATCCCCAGCAGGAACGTTTCTACGAACTCTGTGACGAATATGGTATCTACGTCATCGACGAAGCCAATATCGAAAGCCACGGCATGGGTTACGACCTGCGTGTAGGCGGCACGCTGGGAAACAATCCGCTCTTCATGAATGCCCACCTCGACCGTACCATGAATATGTACGAACGGGACAAGAACCATCCGTCAGTCATCATCTGGTCGCTGGGCAACGAAGCCGGAAACGGATTGAATTTCTACGTTACCTACAACACCTTGAAGACGCTCGACAGTCGTCCCATCCAGTATGAACGCGCACTGTTGGAATGGAATACGGACATCTACTGCCCGATGTACGCTCCCCCTTCCTATCTGGAGAAGTATGCCCGGAACAAGGAGATGACGCGTCCCCTCATTCTTTGCGAGTATGCCCATGCCATGGGCAACAGCCTCGGCAACTTCCAGGAGTATTGGGACATCATCGAAAAATATCCCATCCTCCAGGGTGGCTGTGTCTGGGATTGGGTAGACCAGGGCTTTGCCGCCAAGACAGACGACGGGCGCAAATACTGGGCCTATGGCGGCGACTATGGCGAGAACGGTACCCCCTCCGATGGCAATTTCTGCATCAACGGCGTGGTATATCCCGACCGCAGTGTCAAACCGCAGACGGAAGAGATGGGGAAGGTCTACCAGAACATCAAGTTCCTCGACTTCGACAAGCAGACTTCCACCGTGAAAATCCGCAATGATTTCTCCTTCACCAATCTCGACAAGTACGACTTCTACTACATCATCCGCGACCACGGAAAGGAAGTCTACCGTGGCAAGATTGAAAATATCCATGCTGCACCGGGCAAGACGGTAACCACCGGCTTTCTGAACGGCATCCCCAAAGAGAAACAGACAACGGGAGATGTACGCATCGAGTTCTATGCAGCCATCAAGACGGCAGAACCTTTCCTCCCGGCCGGCACGGTCATTGCACACGAACAGACCTACGTCCATACCTTCTACAAGAAAGAGGCTACGGCACAGAAGCCCGCCACTTCTAAGGAAGAAGGAAATTTGGTGGTGTTCTCCGGTCCCGACTTCAAAGCCACCTTCGACAAGCAAAGCGGCCTACTCACCTCCTATTTGTACAAGAAGCACGAGTACATACTGAACGGTCAAGGTCCCCGCCCATTCTTCTGGCGTGCACCGACGGACAATGATTATGGAGCCAACCTCCCCGTCCGCCTCAAAGCCTGGAAAGAGGCAAGCTACCAGGAACCGAAAGCCGAAAGTTTCCAAGTGACTCCGGGCAGCAATGCCACGACAATAAAGGTGACCTACCGTTTTCCACAGACAGACGCCCGTTGGGACATCACCTATAAGATATATGCCAGCGGAGTCATCAAGGTAGACAACCGGTTCGTGGCCGAAGGAGACCAAGCTCCGATGATACCGCGTGTGGGCCTGCGGATGCAGTTGCCGGAAAGCTTTACAGACTTGACCTACTACGGTCGCGGTCCGAAAGAGAATTACCGAGACCGCCGTACCTCCCAGTTCATCGGAGAGTATGCCATCCCGGTCAAGAACATGTACGAGCCGTATGTCCGCCCACAAGAGAACAACCATCGCACAGATATCTATTGGTGTGCCTTTACCGATAAGACGCAACGGGGCCTGCTGCTCATCGCCGACCGCACCTTTGAGCTGAACGCCTCCAACTATCCCCTGGAAAGCATGGATAGCGGCGATACGATTGACAACGGTGCCCCGCGTACCGAAAAGACCAATCACCGCCACCTCACCGACCCTCTGCCGGAAAAGATGGTCGATTTGTTCATTGACTACCGCATGATGGGTGTCGGTGGAGACGACAGTTGGGGCGCAACCGCCCATGAACCCTATCTGATCCGTCCGGGCAAGGAGAATGCCATCGAATACGGTTTTACCCTTGTTCCGTTCGATAAAAAGGAAGATTATAAATATTTAATCCGGCAATATTGAATTTAATCCCTCCGGATTAAGCTTTTATAAAAAGGATGTAGTAAATTTGCTGCATCCTTTTTACGTTCAAGAACAATAATAATCAAAAGAAAGAAAAATGAAAACAATGACTAAATTTATGTTCAGCGCCCTCTGCGCCGCAGCCATGGTAACTTCCGTTTCTGCCCAGGGAGGGAAAGATATGTTGAGCAATGGAATAAAGTATCTGGATGTGCCATACGTAGCCCATACGCTGGAAGCAGATGGTCCCGAAGAACTCGTCATCAACTGCGATGAAGTAGACTGTACCACGCTGGTGGAATATGTACTGGCAGAGACGCTTACCCCCAAATTGGCCGACGGAGACATCTCGGAAAGCGCTTTCGCCGATAACCTGCAAAAAATCCGTTACCGTGACGGTAAAATCGACGGGTACACTTCCCGCCTGCATTATATTGCCGACTGGATAAACAATGGCGTACGCAACGGCTTCCTTCAGGATGTAACGGGCGCCATGAGTCCCGACACCGAACGGTTGTCCATCTCCTACATGTCTTCCCACCCCCAACTCTACAAGCAGCTGGCCAATTCTCCGGAGAACGTAGCCAAAATGAAGAAGATTGAACAATCCTTGTCCGGCAAGGAAGTTCACTATCTTCCCAAAGCCAAACTTCCCGCCGATGGTCTCCCGTGGATTAAAGACGGCGATATCATAGCCATCACCACCAACACTCCGGGGCTGGATGTAGCCCACATGGGAATCGCTTTCTATGCGGATAGCAAACTCCTGCTGGTACACGCTTCCTCTACCGACAAGAAAGTGGTCGTCTCCAAAGTCCCCTTGTCCCAAATGCTGAAAGACAATAATAAGTGGACGGGAATACGGGTACTGAGGATGAAGAAATAAAATGAAATACTATATATGGAAAAGGCGATGAAGAATCAAATCTTCATCGCCTTTTCCGTATATAGGATTGTTCGTTCCTATTCCTCCACAACAATATATTCATCAATATTCCGTGTTTCTTTACTGAAGTTCACACCTACTTTCACTAATTTCCTGCCATCCAAGGTATAAGGAATCAGATACCCCTTCTCATCTATTTGTTTCAGAGCTGCGTCGGCCGTACCGTCCAGTTTAAACTCAAAAACATAAATAGCGGTAGGGGTATGAACGACTGCGTCCGCACGGCCGCGGCTGCTGCGAACCTCGGACCGGATGAACTGTCCCAGCAAAGTAAACACTACATGAAAAATAACCTGATAATGACGTTCCGTATCATCACTCAACTCGTACGGAATACCGGAGAAGAATATCTTAAGACGCTCCATAAACGCCTCCACATCCCCACTCTTCAATTCACGCATGAATTTAGCGATGTGGAAACCAGTCTCATCATTGGATACATTGGTATAATAGGGTACCAAAAAATTCAGAAAGCCGTAACGAACCTCATCATTTGGAAAGCCTAAAGTGTATAGCTTCACATCATCATCATACCCTTTTATGGTCAAATAACCACTTTGATAAATCATCGGAAGAGGATTATTTGTTTCCGCACGATATTCAGAGAAAGCGGAAGCCAGCACTTCCACTCCATCTATCAATAGACGTATATCGTAATCACTCTGCTTCAGCAAGTCAACCAAGTAAGTAGGTGTGCCGGTCTGAAACCAATAGTACCCCATCTCTTCTGCATCAAAAGCATTCAATACACTGAACGGATTGAACATTCCTACACCTTCCGGATGAAAATGGTAACCATCATATTGACGTTCCATCAAATCAATCACTTCTTGTAAAGATATCCCTCTTCGTTTAGCCAGTCTCTCAAGTTCCGGCAGAAAGGTTTTCACCAACTCCTCTTTGGTAATACCACACAAAGCAGCGTAAGGAGACTTCATGCTGATATCATTCAGCTGGTTCAAGTCACTGAATACACTTACTTGCGCAAACTTGGTCACTCCGGTCAGGAAAACAAAACGAAGATAACGGTCAGCGCTCTTCAAGACACCGTAGAACGCTTTCAATATTTTCCGATACTCATCCAGCAAGTTCTCGTCCAAGACCGCCTGAAGCAATGGCTTGTCATACTCATCAATCAGCACAACCACCTGCTTTCCCGTCAGCGTGCATGCCCGCTCTATCACGTAAGCAAAACGCTCCTCCGGACTACGGTCTTCCTTCTCCTGACCATAGAGCAGCTCCCATTTCTCCAGATATTGATTAAGCATAGCCGTCAGGTCAGCAGCAGTTTCATATTTCCGGGCATTCAAGTCAAGATGTAGAACAGGATACTGTTCCCACTTCGTTTCCAACTGTTCGATGGCCAAGCCCTGAAACAAGTCTTTGCGTCCTTGAAAGTAAGCTTCGAAAGTGGAAATGAGCAGACTCTTGCCAAACCGACGGGGACGGCTTAGGAAATAAGGAGTAGAAGTAGATGCTATTTGATAAATCATAGCAGTTTTATCTACATAAAGAAAACCGCCTTCACGTAGTTTATCAAAAGTCTGTATGCCTATCGGCAGCTTACGTATCTGTTCCATGTTATTATTATAACCTGATTGGTGTATGACAAAGGTACGATTTATATTTCAAAAATAAGACGAAAGGCGATGGAGATTTTAGTCTCCATCGCCTTTCATTATTTTACTAATCATCATTTCAGCATTACTCACGTAGACTGGTGCAATCCGAAATACTTCTTCATAAAACAGATATAAAGAAAACAAAGCAAAAGAATTATACCTGCCAAATACCAATAACTGTAACCTAAACACATTATATATCCTACGATGATGATTGCCTGCACTGCCATGTAAATAGAAGAAACCATTATATGGGGAATCTTCAGCTCATTCGCCATAATCTGATACAGATGCTTGCGATGCGGTAGCCCGATATTCTCAT
>ENA-OZEZ01000201-OZEZ01000201.1-human-gut-metagenome-genome-assembly--contig:-NODE-201-length-26808-cov-12.948567_pt1 | contig 26808 bp, 22 predicted proteins | sample MGYA00244609_ERZ653616 | MGnify/ENA primary metagenome ERZ653616 (study PRJEB26926, sample SAMN06164988) | human gut metagenome | biome: ENVO:00009003; feature: ENVO:2100002; material: ENVO:00002003...
CGACAGTACCGCCTGCCCAACCACCGGCTTATGCCACTTACGCTGAGATATAATGTGCCGGTCCTCACCTGCGGTTCGGACGGCTCGGCGCTCTCAGCCTTTATGTGGGAAGCTCTCATCCCACGACGCTTCCCACTCACATCATCGCCCTGCGAAGCTTCGCCAATGTATTCTTCTCCATTCGTGATATGGCCACCTGGTTGCGTCCAAGCACTTCTGCCACCTGCTTCTGTGTCTTATCCTGCATATAGCGGAGCATAATCAGTCTGCGCTCGCTATCATCCAGTGAGTTAAACGCCTGCTGCATTGCGATGTGATTTATCACTTTATCTGTCTCCGATGGCTTGTCTGATGCTTCTGCACTCATTTTATTGTCCAAATAATCAAGCACACTTTCATTTTCTATTGACGATGCATTTTTATCGGCTTCCATGGCAATTATTATATCCTGTTTTGACATACCGGAAATAATTTCCATTTTTTCAAGTGATATTTCACTATTTTCATTCATTCTGTATTTTTCTCTGATAATTGCAATTTTTCTTGCATCATCCCGTATTTTTCGACTGATATGTACCATTCCATCATCACGTAGAAAACGCTGTATTTCCCCTATTATCAACGGTACTGCGTATGTAGAAAAGGCAAAGCCCTTACTTTCATCAAATCGCTGCGCTGCCTTTGTCAGCCCAACTGCTCCTATCTGAAATAGATCATCCCGGTCAACGCCTCTGTTTCTAAAGCGTTTCATAACTAAATAAATCAGGTTTATATTTTCTGTGACAAGTCTGCTGATTTTGTCACTCTTCATAGTACTTTTTTCATCTTTACTGTTGTTCCGTGTCCCGGTTCTGATGTAACTGTCAGCGCGTCCATAAATGCTTCCATGAATGAAAAACCCATGCCTGATCTGTCAAGCTGTGGTTTGGATGTGTATAACGGTTCCATTGCTTTTGCCACATCCTGTATGCCTACTCCGCTATCTGATATTTCTATGTAAAGCTCCCTGCCTATGTAGCTGCAATTCATATGTACCTGTGGACAACTTTTTTCTTCTGCTGCCTGGTGATCTGCCTGATTAGATGAAATATTGTCATCCCCCATCTCATAGCCATGGATAATTGCGTTTGTCACCGCCTCTGACACTGCTGTCTTTACGTCCTCCACGTCATCTAGTGTGGGGTTTAATTGTGCCATAAACATGGCTGCTGTCATTCTCGCAAATGCCTCATTCTCTGAAATTGCATCAAAGCTAAGCGATATATGATTTGTTTTTGCTGCGTTCATTATGCTCCCTTTCTGTCTGATTATATTTTAATTTAATTCAGTTTTAAAGCTTATGTATAATAGTGTAAATGCCGGCACATTTCAAAAGCTTGTCCACTCTGTCCGACATATTGCAAACTGACACCGAGCTGTCATTAAAGTACTTAAGCTTCTTTGTTCTTCCTATTATCACTCCAATGCCGGAGCTGTCCATAAATTCTGTCTGTTTCATGTCAAATACTATTTTTCTGACACCACAGCCCTCTATAAGTGCATCAAGCTCTGCGATTATCTGCCCGGCGCAGTGGTGATCCACCTCCTTTGGCATAAGGTATGTCACCCGGTCTGCTTCCTTGATATAATTTTCTATCATGTCAAACTCTTCCTTTCCTGTTCATATAAAAAAGACACCGGAGATTATCTGGTGTCTTTCGTAATTCTATATTTAATTATTGCCTCGCAGCAGTTGTTTTACTACTGTTCCTGTGCCAGATAATTCTTTGATGTTCTGGCCTTCTCAGTGCCTGCGTAGTTGTCTACCACATACTGATAATATGGCTTTGCAGATGCTAAGTCACCTGACTTCCTGAACGACTGCGCCAGGTAATATGCAGCTGAACCATCCCTGTATGCCTCATCCATGCCGACAAGCTTCTGGAATGTAGGGATTGCACTCTGATAATCGCCACTGCTGTATGATGAGTATGCCTGACTGTACAGTGCTTCCTTATATGAATCTGCAATTGAACCATTGAGCGTATCATATGTCTGCTTAGCCGAGTCACTCAGGTAGCTTGTGTTGATATTTTCAAGTGCTTCTCCTGCCTTTATTACATCATTGGTTGTATAGTATACATAGGCATTGAGCAAAGCCTCATATGTGGAAATCTGATCTGATACTCCATCATTTTTCTTCTTCTCGTCCTCAAGCTCCTTCTTTAGCTTGTCTATCTGATCATTAAGTCCACTGATGGTCTGCCCATTTGTGGAAATCGTATCATTGGCCGATAATAGCTGCTTCTTTGCATCTGTTTTCGACTGGCTTTTTATGCCCGGAACCACAAGGAAGCACGTAACCGCCACTCCGACTACCAGACCGATTATAATATAGAGTATATTTGCCCACATTGAGCTCTCCCTGAATCGCTTTGGCATAATGATTGTTTCGTTTCCACTCTGGTAGGAAATTAAATCATCATTTTTCTTTTTTCTCTCAGTTCCTTTTTCCTTAAGACGCCTGTTCACTTCTTTTAAGTATCTGAGGGTAGTGGTATTGTCTGTATCTATCTTGCCTGCATCGCGTAAGGCTTTCTTTGCCTTATCCAGATGTCCCTCCTCCAGATATAAAAGAGCCAAAAGCTGATGTCCCTTTACAAGCTTTGGATTTAAGGATAACACCTTTCGAAGCTGTATAACCGCAAGGTCCTTACTGTCCTGCTTGCAATAAGTTAAAGCCTGATTATATTTTTTAATAGTCTGATTGATTGTTTCGAGCTGATTTCTGTTATTATGAATCTGATCTATATACTTCTTTGCCAGATTATCATCAGGCTGATAGTTTGCACTGATGACCCACTCACTTAAGGCGTCAACCATCTCACCCATCTCATAGTATATGAGACCTAACAGATTCCTTGCCTGGATATTGTACTTATAAAACTTAAGACTCTGCCTGAGAGAGATAATCGCTCCAGACAAATTTCTCACCTGTGCCTTTTGTAAACCATCATTGTAGTATGAGTTGGATATTCTAATAGCTCTTTTAAAAAGTGAAAGATCAGCCCCACATACAGGGCATTTATCGTTCCAGCCTGCATCTTGTCCGCATTTATAACAAATCATCTTAATTCACCCTGCCTTTTGTCCTGCTCACGTAATAACTGTGCAATGATATCTGTGACATCTGTCAGATCGTGGCTGTAAATCGCAGATTCAGCCTCCTCTATCTCTAGACTTGGCTCATAGTTCTTTATTTCTTCATCAAAATTTATCATAATCCTGCCTCCATAATTACCTGCTAAATAATCCCATCAAAAAAGGGTCACTATATATTATAATAAAGTAACCCCTTTATGCAAGTATATTTCCATTAAGATTTAATAAAAATATCGCAATTTTTTTATTTCATCGACAGCATCACGACTGCCTTGTCCTTCTCCTTGAACTCAATCTTGTCGAATTCCTCCTTGGTGACGAGCTTTGAGTTGTTAATACACACCTCGACATTTGGATATACATGCTCCAAAACCTGTACTGTCGCGCCTGTCGAGCGCTCCACTATGCCCTTAAGCCGCTCCAGCTCCTCCTTATCTTCGGTAAGCTCTGCTGTTTTCTCAATTTTTGCCCTGACAAGCGCAAGCTTCTTTTCCTCAAGATTCATACCGTCAGCGGCACTGCCCATCATCTGTTCTATCTGCTTTATGCCTGCATTGATATTGTTAAGCAGCATCTGCTTTTGATCAACAAGCTTTTCAAGCTCTGCTATCTTTATCTTAATCTTTTTATGCACGCCCACATGCACCTCAGTCTTGATAAAGGCATCATTACCCAGGTTTTGCACCTCAATGCCTGCACAGCCATATACTTTTCCACCGACTATGCTTGCATGTCCACCATTGAAGATTACCTTATCATTGCTGACCACATTGCAGTTGATTGCAGAATCAGCCTCCACAAAGCCATCTACCTCCACATCAGTATACTCCATGAACTTGGCAAACAGATTGCCCTTTACAATAATCCGGGCCTTTCCCATACCAATCATGCCATTCCTTAGAATCAGGTCATTGCCGGCCTCAAGCACACAGCCCTCGCAAACACCATCTATCGTGATGGACTTTGCAGCCCTTATTCTGGCTCCGGTCTTCACACTGCCATGTATGACCACGTCCCCGACAAAATCTATATTTCCTGTTCCCACATCCACATCACCGTTTATTTCAAGAATAGGAAGAATAATAATTCGATTCTTGTGCCTTTCAATTTTGCCATCGATAGCAGCTGTATATGTAAGTCCATCGACAGATTTGTCAAAGCCACGCCCCACAAGCGGTGGCAGTCCCTTGCCTTTCTTTGCGGCAATTACCCTGCCAAGCACATCAATACCATCCTCACCTGCAACAGGCTCACAATAGTTTGCAATCGTCTGGCCTTTTTTGACCACCTCAACCGAGTGCACACTCCAGTAATCCACTGAGCCATCACTCTTAACCGTTGGGCGGTGGTTCAAGTCACTGTCGAAGTAAAAATCAAAGTATCCATCAGCCCCGTCAACAGCCGGCTTTCCCTTTGCAAAAAGCACTTCCCTGCCCATAAGTCTTTTTTCTACCATATCTGAAATGGTCTCGCAATTGATGCCGTATATCACACCATTGCGGTTTACAGCTTCAAGCACCTCATCCACTGTATAGTGGTATTCTTCTTCAACAGTGGGCAGCATGATAAATGCCTCCATCCTGTCGTTGCTTATTCTGATAACTGGCTCTCTCTTTATACCGGTATCATCCATATTTTTTCCTCACTATATATCGGCCTTTTTGTTCCTGCTAAAGTATAACTATCCTGCTATTTCTTTAATAAATGCATTTATGTATTATTCTCACTTTCACTCATTATATCATCATTTAAATTTTAAGAAAAGCCACTAAATATAAAAAATCCGGGCAATATCATTCATTGATACTATGCCCGGATTTTTCTGCAATCTGAATCTTTTACAGAATTTGAGTAAATTCCGACACTTATTTTATGCAGTTCTATCTTTATGAAATTTCATCAACATCATAATACTTAAAATCCCGGAAGCAGGCACTTCCTCCTGTTTCCTCTGCCGCATAGCAGAACAGACCAAACCGGCAACCAGTAAAATGATCCAGTTTGAAGTACAGCTTATGCACGGTTCCGATGGGTAGCCAGTCTCCCTTATTTACCCGGTAATAGCAGCGTGCTTCATCCTTCATGTTACAGAAATCTGCTTCAAGACGAAAATCCATCTGGTGTGATTCAACAACAGTTCCTTCCGTCATATCCAATATACCATCTTCTTTTTTATCCAGCATAAGGACTTCATATTTTCCATGATGTTTTGTAATGCCAACTGCAGCATAACAGCCCTGCAACGCACACAAACCTGCGACATCGCCCTCTTTCAATGCAGAAGCATCAACAGTAACCTCAGCTGCGCAGGACGGATAACTCATCCTTTGCGTAAGCGTATTTACTGCCTGTGTAAGCTCTGTACAAACTTCCCGTGTTGTAATTGTATAGGTTCCCTGCAATGCATCCAGATGATAGTACCGTGGATCTGGATCATGATTAAACTGCCAGCGCGGAAGCAGCCCATTACAGAAATCATCACTTCCCACTAATGGCTGATAAATATATCCTGGTCTGGTACTGTGAACCTCTATTTCTTCCGGCACATGTCCGTTCTGTCCAAAAACCGGAAAATGATCCTTCCAGGTAACCGGAAGCAGAATAGGAATCCGTCCAACTGCTCCGGAATCCTGAAACAGCATTGCATACCACTTTCCATCCGGCGTATCCACTATTCCTCCCTGTGCCACGCCCTGTCCACAATATCCACGATCATCACAAAGTACATCTCCACCCGTGAATTCTCCTTCCAGAGAATCACTGTAAAAGCATGCTTCCGTCCGCATCCAGCGGTCTCTCAGGGAATGAACCAGAAAAATATAATAATAGCCGTTTATTTTTTGAATATGAGAACCCTCATAGCCTAGCTCCGGGTTCTTATGATCACTGACTAAAAGACGATGTAATCCGTCCTTCTTTGGTGCAGTCAAATCTTCATTCAATTCTGTAATCCAGATTTCATCATTTCCATATACAATATAGTTTCTGCCATCCTCATCAAATAATAAAGAGCCGTCATGATAAAAGCCTTCTATCAGCTGCTTTTTCCATGGACCATCTATTTTTTCCGAAGTATACAAATAAGTCTTACGGGTATCATTTGCCACAAAACAGATATAAAATCGGCCTTCATGATAGCGCAGGGAAGCTGCCCACATGCCCTGTCCGTAAATATTCTGACCGCTTTTCAGTTGCTGCGCATCCGTATGATCCAACGTCTCATAGACATAAGTCACATGCTCCCAGTGCACCAGATCAAAAGACTGCAGAATCTCACAGCCCGGCATAAAGTGCATGGTTGTGGATACCATATAATAGGTGTCTTCTACGCGGATCACGTCCGGATCTGGATAATCCAATCTTGTTATAGGATTTACATTCATTGTTTATTCCTTTCTATTTTATCTCCATATTCTTTCTTTGTTCTATTCTATTCAAGAACCACCGCATTGTGGACGGCCTCCTTTGCATCCTTGCCCCAGGAAAACAAGGTTCACAAAATATAATCTGTATTTAATTATTTAAACTGAGCCAGACGTTCCTCTACCTGAGCCATCATCTGCTCATACTTTGCAAGCTTGTCCTTTTCCTCCTGAACCTTTTCAGGCTTTGCATTGTTTAAGAATTTCTCATTTGAGAGCATGCCCCTTGAGCGCGCAAGCTCCTTTGTAAGCTTATCCTTTTCTTTATTGAGTCTTTCCTTTTCCTTCTCGAAATCAACAAGGTCCTCAAGCGGCAGGTATGCAACCGCATCAGGTATCACTACTGATACAGCGTCATCTCCAATACCGGCCTTGCCCTGCTGTACTGCAATCTCGCTGGTAAATGCAAGATTTACATATACCTCCTTGTTGTCCTCGAATACCTTTCTGACTGCCTCATCATCACTTGTGATGAAAAGCTTTGCCTTTCTTGAAGGTGGAACATCCATCTGTGTACGGACATTTCTGATACCCTTTACGAGGTCCTTGCAGTGCTCGATTGCTGCTTCCTCAGCCGGGAAATTCCACTCTTCCTTGTACTCAGGCCATTTAGAGAGCATGATAGTCTCCTCGTCTGACTGAAGTGTGCAGAATATTTCCTCTGTGATAAACGGCATATATGGATGAAGGAGCTTCAGTGCATTTACAAGTACTGTCTTAAGTGTCCAGAGTGCTGCATTTGCTGACTCCGGGTTTTCATCCTTCTTGTAGGTACGAACCTTTGCAATCTCAATATACCAGTCACAGAACTCGTCCCAGATGAAGTCGTATACCTTTTGTACTGCGATTCCAAGCTCGAACTTGTCCATGTTTTCTGTGGCATCCTTTGCGAGAGTATTTACCCTTGAAAGAATCCACTTGTCTGCTGCATGAAGCTCATCAAGCTTTGGTTCTCTAAGCTCTACACCTTCAAGGTTCATCATGATAAATCTAGATGCATTCCATACCTTGTTGGCGAAGTTTCTTGAAGCCTCAACTCTCTCCCAGTAGAAACGCATGTCATTTCCCGGTGCATTTCCTGTGATAAGTGTCAGACGAAGTGCATCTGCACCATACTTGTCGATAACCTCAAGCGGATCAATTCCGTTTCCGAGTGATTTACTCATCTTGCGGCCCTGAGAATCTCTTACGAGTCCATGGAAAAGCACTGTGTGGAATGGTGCCTTGCCCATCTGCTCATAGCCTGAGAAAATCATTCTGATTACCCAGAAGAAAATGATATCGTAGCCTGTTACGAGCACATCGTTTGGATAGAAATAGTCAAGATCCTCTGTCTTTTCAGGCCAGCCGAGTGTTGAGAATGGCCAGAGCGCTGATGAGAACCATGTATCAAGTGTATCAGGATCCTGTGTCCAGTGCTCCTTGCCACACTTAGGACATTTGCCAGGCTTTTCTATTGAAACTACCATCTCTCCACAGTCATCACAGTACCATGCAGGTATTCTGTGTCCCCACCAGAGCTGACGGCTGATGCACCAGTCGCGGATATTGTCTGTCCAGTTGAAGTATGTCTTGTCCATTCTTGAAGGAAGAAGCTTGATTTCTCCGTTCTTTACTCCCTCAACTGCAGGCTTGATCATCTCGTCCATCTTGACGAACCACTGCTGCTTGATCATTGGCTCAACTGTTGTGTGACAGCGGTCATGCACACCTACATTGTGTGAGTGTGGTACAACCTTTACTAAAAGGCCCTGCTCCTTAAGGTCCTCAACCAGCGCCTTTCTGCACTCGTATCTGTCCATTCCGGCATATTTTCCGGCCTTTTCATTCATTGTGGCATCATCATTGATTACAACGATTTCCTCTAAGCTGTGGCGTTTTCCTACCTCGAAATCATTAGGGTCGTGTGCAGGTGTAATCTTTACACAGCCTGTTCCAAACTCTTTATCTACGTATGAATCTGCGATTACAGGAATCTCTCTGTCTGTGCATGGAAGCTTTAAGGTCTTTCCGATGATATCCTGATAACGCTCATCATCAGGGTTTACAGCTACGGCTGTATCTCCGAAAAGTGTCTCAGGACGTGTTGTTGCTATCTCTACGAATCTGCCTTCCTCGCCAACTACAGGATAGTTGATGTGCCAGAAGAAGCCGTCCTGCTCCTCATGCTCTACCTCTGCATCTGAAATGGATGTCTTACATACCGGACACCAGTTTACGATTCTTGAGCCCTTATAAATCCAGCCCTTCTTATAAAGCTTTGTAAATACCTCCTGTACTGCGTGTGAGCATCCCTCATCCATGGTAAATCTCTCACGCTGCCAGTCTGCTGATGATCCAAGCTTACGAAGCTGCTTTACGATACGTCCGCCGTACTCTTTTCTCCAGTCCCAGCATTTCTCGAGGAACTCTTCTCTTGTAAGGTCTGCCTTGTTGATTCCCTGCTCTTTAAGTGCCTGGATGACCTTTACCTCTGTTGCGATGGATGCGTGGTCTGTTCCCGGCTGCCAGAGTGCATTGTAGCCCTGCATTCTCTTGTATCTGATAAGGATATCCTGCATGGTGTTGTCAAGGGCATGTCCCATGTGCAGCTGTCCTGTGATGTTTGGTGGTGGCATCACGATTGTGAATGATTTTTTGCTGCGGTCTACCTCAGCATGGAAGTAGCCATTGTCTTCCCACTTTTTGTAAAGACGGTCCTCGATGTCCTTTGGATCGTAGGTTTTGTTTAGTTCTTTGCTCATGTTTTCCTCCTTTTATATGAATGACGCAAAAGCTTTGGGGGTGTTTTGTATCAGGTCGCGCATTATGTATGGAATTATGTTCATGATTACGCTGCCAAGACACTGTAAAAATTATGATGAATGATTGCTTAGACCATGACGCAACCGGCTTTTAGCGCCGTCCATGGCGCTAACGCCTCGCCCGCACGTCCATGTGCGTGCGTTGCTGAGCTGTGTACATAATTTTAACAGTCTCTAGGCAGCTCCATAAATCACATAATTTCATACATAATGCGCGGCCTGATAATTCAGGCTGTGAGCTTTTGCTGTTCTTCTTTTCATCTGGCGACCGATTAGATTGCATGCGCAATCTGCCGGTCTTACAGTTTTAGTACATGCCATGACGAAAATAGCATAGTAGCAAATAAATTTGCGCTATATGTGCACATCTCAGTCTACAAAAAACGCCCCTCCGGTCTACGACCGGAAGGGCGAATAAGCGCTGTACCACCTTCGTTTACATCAGAGCGACATATACACTAAAATATATGACATATACGCTCGAATGCCTCTTGTCCTGTAACGTGGACGAATCGGAAGAACTTATGTCAAATCTCGTTATATATAGATTTAACTTTCTGGGTTCTTCGGCTCAAAAGCTACCTTCCATGATTTCTGTCTTAAGCATCTTTCAGCCTGCCCAAAATGTATCACCATCTTACGGACCGGATGCTCTCTCTGAAAGCTTTCGTCATGTACTCCTCTTTCTTATGCCTTTAAATATTTTATTTGCCTGTTTCTTTCTACAATATTAAAGTGCATTGGGTGATTTGTCAATATGATTTTTCAATCATCATAATGACCTTTACATGAAACAATATAAATTATCTCATCTTTTTCATAATAAACAATTCGATTAGTGTCATCAATGCGTCTGCTCCACATACCACTAAGATTTTCCTTTAATGGTTCCGGTTTACCTATACCCTCAAACGTACTTCGCTGAATATCCTTGATAAGTCCATTAATTCTTTTCAGTGTTTTCTTATCCTGCGTCTGCCAGTATAAATAATCGCTCCATGCCCTATCTTCCCATAGTAACCTCATTAGTCCTCCTCTATCAAATCATGCTCTGCGAAGTGAGCTTTGCCATCCTTAATATCGCGCACGATATTTTCCAAATAACGGATATTGCTATCAGAATAAAACGGATCTACCGATACCTCAAAAGGAATACGCTTTTCTCTGCCTACTTTTTTTGCAAAAACGGTGAACGCTGCACTCATAGAAAGACCTAATTCCGAACACACCTGTTCCATGCTTTTTTTTACATCTGCATCCAATTTAAAATTAACATTAACTGACTGTGACATATACAACACTCCTTTCTTGCTTATAGTATATGCAACAGTAAAGAAAATATCAATAAGATTTCTTTATTTTTTCTTTACTTATATTCAACATTCTTAGTTGCGACTATATCCACACCGGTTGCTGCAACATCGCTTAGCAGTACATCACCTATATGCACCGGTGCCTCTACCGTGATTTGGTTGATACACTCCATCACATCCATTATCTTTTCCTTTGGAATATCCTGTGCCGTCTTTACGGATACCATCGGTATTGAGCCATTTTTCACACAGACTGTACTTGTCACAATTCGTGTCGGATGTGTCACTTCCTTTGCTCCGTAGTCTGCTCCGCGCTTGCAGGTATTTCCGGTTACTGTGACATTTTCTCCATCTATTGTCACCTTAAGGGCACAGCCCAGAGGGCAGCCTATACATGTCAAATTTCTTTCTTCCATGATACTATGCCTCCTCAATCTTTATCGTAATTGTGCGGGGATTGTCTGTTTCGATGAGCTCCTTCTTCTTAAGCACTACCTGCTCCATCTCACCCGGTGCCATAACAGGACGCTTACGGTGCTGCAGCTGTTTATCATCCAGATATACTGCAATATAGCAATTCTTATACACGGCTCCCACTCGAAACCTTACCGTCACAGTATCATCCATTTGTGCAGTATTTATAGTACTTGGAACAGTGTATCGTACTCCGCCTGTAGCGGTTATCGATATTTCTTTGCCATCGCAACTCTTATCACCGCCATTTTTTACATACTCTGCGGCATGGCGGCCTGCTGCTGTCGCTTCCTCTGACACATAATCCACGAGGTCATGCACATGAAGCACATTTCCGCAGGCAAATACACCGGGCACATTTGTCTCAAGGCTTTCGTTTACGACCGGTCCGCTTGTTACCGGATTGAGCTCTACACCTGCTGTTTTTGAAATCTCATTTTCCGGAATGAGTCCGCACGAGAGTAAAAGCGTATCGCACTCGTAAAACTCCTCCGTTCCCTCAATCGGCTTATTGTGCTCGTCAACCTGTGCAAGAGTGATGCCCTCCACACGCTCCCTGCCCTTTATATCAACCACTGTGTGGCTGAGCTTAAGCGGAATTCCAAAATCATCCAGGCACTGCACGATATTACGCTTCAAGCCTCCCGAATACGGCATGAGCTCTGCAACCACCTGCACCTTGGCACCCTCCAAGGTCATTCTCCTGGCCATGATAAGACCGATGTCTCCTGAACCGAGTATTACTACCTTTCGTCCCGGCATGTAGCCCTCTATATTCACCAGTCTCTGAGCTGTGCCCGCCGAGAAAATTCCTGCCGGTCTGTAGCCTGGTATGTTAAGAGCACCCCTTGCTCTCTCCCTGCAGCCCATCGCAAGTATTACGGTCTTTGCAGCGATATGAAAAAGTCCGTCTGTGCGGTTCATAGCTGTAACTATTTTATCGTTTGCCTCATCTTTTATCTTTACATCATGCCTGTCATCTGCCCCATTTTCGAACTCGTCACTGATTGAGATATCCATGACCATCGTATTCAGCCTGTACTCTATGCCAAGCTCTTTGACCTCTTTGATAAATCTGCCGGCATATTCAGGGCCTGTGAGTTCCTCCTTAAAGGTGTGCAGGCCAAAGCCGTTGTGTATACATTGATTTAAGATACCGCCAAGCTCACAGTCTCTTTCCAGTATAAGTATTTTATCTATTTTATTTTTCTTAGCGGAAGCTGCTGCCGCAAGACCTGCCGGGCCTCCTCCTACTATCACAATATCGTAAAATTCCATATTGTCCCCCTATGTTAATCTGATATTAATACAATATCAAGCTATCGTTACCTGTCTCTTTGAAGTATGACAGGCTATCCGCGGTTCCTGCTCATTCCAACAACTATCTTTGACTTTCCACCGCTTTTAGTGATGTCAAGCTGCGAAATTTCCTTCTCTCTGGCGATAATCTCCATAGTTCTCGGAGAACAGAAGCCTGCCTGACATCTGCCCATTCCGGCTCTGGTGCGTCTCTTCACACCATCAAGTGACTTTGCGCCAAGTGGTCTGTTTACCGCATCCATTATCTCGCCCTCCGTAATCATCTCACAGCGGCAGATTATATTGCCATACTCAGGCTTTTCTTTTATCAGCTTTTTATACTCATCCTCTGAAAGCTTCTTTGGATTTAAAATACCTTTTCTTGTCTCGATGAAATCCGCATTTTTAGAAGGATTAAAAAGCCCCTCAACTATTGCTGCCACTCTCTCACCGATAGCCGGCGCACTTGATAAGCCCGGTGACTCTATACCTGCGCAGTCAATAAAATACGGTGCGTCTGAAAGCTCCTCGATGATAAACTCATGTCCGTCCTCATGTGCACGGTTTCCCGCAAACGAGGTTATGACCTGACGCATAGGAAGTGACGGCACCAAACGTGTGCCGGATGTCACAACATGCTCTAAGCCTGCTCTCGTTGTATTTGTACCATCCTTGTCCTCATGGTCAACTGCTGTAGGTCCGATTAGGATATTTCCGTGTACTGTCGGAGTTACAAGCACGCCCTTGCCGTATTTGCCCGGAAGCTGGAAAATAGTCTTGTCAACGATACCTCCCGCAGCCCTGTCTAAAAGCTCGTACTCTCCGCGCCTTGGTGTGATATGTATTTTGTTTTCACTTACCATGTTGTGGAACACATCAGCATATACACCGGCTGCATTCACAACGCAGCCTGCATGAATTTCGCCATTTTGAGTAATAAGAATATAGCCTGTCTGCTCCTTTTGTATCGCCTTCACCTCGGTGTTAAATAAAAACTCCACACCGTTTGCTGCCGCATTCTCAGCAAATGCAATATTCATGCCAAACGGACATACAATGCCTCCTGTCGGGCAGTAAATAGCTGCCACAACTTCATCAGACAGATTCGGCTCCATCTCATGCGCTTCGCCTGCATCAAAAATTTCAAGTCCCGGCACCCCGTTTGCAATCCCCTGATTATAAAGCTCCTTAAGCCTTGGCATATCGTCATCACTAAAGCACACTATCAGTGAGCCGTTTCTTCTAAACTCAAAATCAAGCTTCTTCGAAAGCTCATCCATCATCTCATTTCCACGGAGATTCATCTGTGCCATAAGTGTACCGGTCTTACAATCAATTCCGGAATGGACAATAGCACTGTTTGCCTTTGAGGTGCCACAGCACACGTCCTCCTCCTTTTCCACCACACAGATGGACAGGTTATATTTCGAAAGCTCTCTGGCACAGGCGCTTCCCGATACTCCCGCTCCTATAATTACTACATCATACATGTTATTTTCTCCTACCAATTTCCATACATTATTTACTTGCTGTATCACTAAGCTCATTTAAAACAATGCAAGCATCAGCTATTATTCATCCTTCGCCCAGTTAAATGCGCAGGCGACAGCCTTTTTCCACATTTTAAGCTTCTTTTCTCTCAAATCAGCCGCTATCTCCGGCTCAAACACACGGTCAATAGACCAGTTTCTCTTTATATCATCCATACTTTCCCAGTAGCCCACTGCAAGCCCTGCGAGGTACGCTGCGCCCATGGCTGTTGTCTCCACGCACACAGGCCTGTTGACCGGTGCATTGCTGATATCAGCCTGCATCTGCATGAGCAGATTATTGGCACTGGCGCCGCCGTCCACCTTAAGTGATGTGAGATTGATGCCCGAATCAGCCTTCATTGCCTCAAGCACATCATTTACCTGAAATGCCATTGATTCCAGAGTTGCCCTTATGACATGATACTTGTTTACACCTCTCGTAAGCCCCACAATGGTTCCTCTGGCATACTGGTCCCAGTACGGTGCTCCAAGCCCTGTAAATGCCGGCACCACGTAGCAGCCGTTTGTGTCTTTTACCTTTCTCGCCATGTATTCTGAATCTGTTGAGGAATCGATAAATTTCATCTCATCGCGGAGCCACTGGATTGAGGCTCCTGCTACAAATATTGATCCCTCCAGCGCATATACCACCTTGCCGTCTATGCCCCAGGCTATAGTGGTAACAAGTCCGTTCTTTGAGGATACAGGCATCTCACCTGTGTTCATCAGCAGAAAACAGCCTGTACCGTATGTATTTTTGGCTTCTCCTGCCCTAAAGCAGGTCTGGCCAAAAAGCGCAGCCTGCTGGTCTCCTGCCGCTCCCGCGATAGGAATCGGACCCCCGAAAAACACAGGATTCACCTCACCATATATACAGCTTGACGGCATTGGCTTTGGAAGCATGCTCTTTGGTATATCAAGCTCCTTAAGTATCTCATCATCCCACTTTAAGGTATTGATATTAAACATCATGGTTCTTGAAGCATTGGAATAATCCGTGACATGCACCTGTCCCTGAGTGAGCTTCCATATAAGCCATGTCTCGACTGTTCCAAACAAAAGCTCACCTCTTTCGGCTCTCTCCCTTGCTCCCGGCACATTGTCAAGGAGCCACTTGAGCTTAGTTGCCGAAAAATAAGCATCTATCACAAGACCTGTCTTTTTTCTGAAGGTCCCGGTAAGCCCCTTTTCCTTCAGTGAATCCGCATACTCTGCCGTGCGCCTGCACTGCCATACTATCGCGTGATAAACCGGCTCACCTGTATTTTTGTCCCATACAATTGTGGTCTCTCTCTGGTTAGTAATGCCTATCGCACATATGTCGGCTACCGTAGCCTGAATATTGGCCATAGCCTCCTTTGCCACCTCAAGCTGTGTGGCCCAGATTTCCTCTGCATCATGCTCCACCCAGCCCGGCTTTGGAAAAAACTGCGTAAATTCCTTCTGTGCCACACTGCACATCTCGCCCTTCTCATTGAAAAGTATACATCTGTTGCTGGTCGTGCCCGCATCTAATGCCATAATATACTTTGCCATGTAAAAATCCTCCAACTCTCTATATTTCCAGCTTTTTTCCTTCTATCCTGCTACAATTCTTCCTCTACCATGCTCTTCTCTCTGTTGAACGCATCATAGATACATGGAATTACTATAAGCGTAAGGATGGTTCCGTATACGAGACCTCCTATTATTGCGATTGCCATCGGCTTTATCATATCTGAGCCATCTCCGATACCTATCGCTGATGTAAACATTGCGAGTATGGTGGTCATCGCTGTCATCAGTATTGGACGAAGCCTTGTACGGCCTGCGTCTATGATTGCCTCATGCTTGCTCATGCCCTCTCTCCTGGCCTGATTGATGTAATCAATGAGCACGATTCCATTATTTACAATGAGACCTGCCAGCATGATAAAGCCAAGCATTGATATGATTCCGAGCTCATTTCCCGTGATGAAAAGAGCTATAAAGCCTCCTGTAAACGCAAGAGGTATACAGAACATGATAATAAACGGTGAAAGCAATGACTGGAACTGCGCCACCATGATAAGATAGATAAATATCACTGCAAGCACAAGCATAAGTACAAGCTGACTCATTGACTCATTTATTGTTTCATCCTCGCCCTCCATGTCTATTGAATAGCCATCAGGAATGCTAAGTTTATCAATTTTCGATTTAATTTTATTGCTTAGTAATGTTACATTATGATTTTCATCAACCGCACCTGATACTGTAATATATCTTGTCTGAGCATCTCGATGAATGGTACTTAGTGTCTGTTCCTGCGAAATAGTGCAGATATCACTGAGCGGAATCTCCTTTTCACTGCCATCATTATCCTTATAGGTAAATGTAAGGTTTTTGATGTCGTCCACAGTCACATCAGACTGCTCTGCAGATTGTAAGTATACCTCATAGTCCTTTATGTCGGTCGTAATGGTTGTTGCGCTCTTTTGAGATGATATCTCACCGGATACGAGCTGGTATACCTGAGCCACCGTATAGCCATACTTTGCTGCTTTTTCCTTATCCACAGTTATCTTAAGCTCATTGATTGTATCTCCAAGACCGTCATCTATATCTGTCACTCCATTTGTGTCCTTAAGGATATCTGCCACATCACCTGCAAGCTTCTGCAGCTTGTCTATATCATTACCCTTAATCCTGACAGAGAGACCGCTTCCGAAAAACTCTGATGAGTCCATAGCCTGCGAAGATGCTGTTACCTTGCAGTCCAGATTCTTTGTGCGTTTTTCAATTTCATCTATTACCTTATCCGATGAAACATCCGACTTCTCATCAAGCAATATATACATGCTCACGCTGTCGCTTCCTGAGCTCATCAGGTTCATGGTCGAGCTGCCGCCTGCTGTAGCTCCTATCGTGTCTATGCCCTTTATATCAGATATTTTGTCCATGACCTTATCAGACAGCTCTGTAAGCTGCTTGAAGTCAAGCTTTTCGTCATCCTTTGCCTCTATGGTAAGTGAAATCTGATTTGACTCCATGTCCATATCCATAAATGTCATTCCCCTTGACATGCAAAGTGCGCCACTGCCGACTAAAAGCACTACTGCCGCAATAAATACCACCGGCTTAAATCTAAGACATGTGCCTAGCACATTTCCATACCAGTCCTTAAAACGGTCAAACCATGGATGCTTTATATCCTTCGTCTTTTTGAGCATGCCTGAAGCAATTGCCGGTACAAATGTGAGTGCCACTACAAGAGATGCCATAAGAGTAAACGCTACCGTAAGTGCCAAATCTACAAAGAGCTGTCTCGTGATTCCATCAGTAAAAATGATTGGCGCGTACACACTTACCGTGGTAAGTGTAGAGGCAAAAATGGCTCCTGCCACCTGATTTGCACCCTCAACAGCCGCCTTCTTTACCGAATATCCTTCTCCCCTTAATCTGTAGATATTCTCTATTACTACAATTGAATTATCCACCAGCATTCCTATTCCAAGCACAAGTCCCGACATTGAAATGATATTTAAGGTGATATCCGTAAAATACATAAGCACCACTGCCACAATAACCGATAGTGGTATAGATGCTGCGATAACAAGTGTCGGCTTTATATCCTTTAAGAACAAAAGCAATACGAAAATGGCAAGTATTGCTCCCACTATCATATTTTCCATAACACTCTTTACTACCATGTCGATGTATACGCCCTGATTCATGAGCACTGTGGTGTGTAATCCGTCATTTTCCTTTTCCAGCGAATCAAGCTTATCTAAAAGACGGTCTGTGACGTCTCCTGTAGAGTAGCCGGTCTGCTTCTCCATGGAGAGCATTATTCCGGGATTACCGTTGACTATCGCATATGTCTCATCCGAATTGTCAGTCATCTCAACATCTGCCACATCACCGACATGAATAGGAGCTATTCCATCAAGCTTCATATCCATAAGCACTAGATTTGTTAAATCATCAATTGATTTTATCTCATCTCCCACCTGTACTATGTACTGCGTGCCATTTGAATCATTTACATAGCCTGCAGGCATATCAAAATTCTGAGCGACGAGCAGCTGAGAGAGCGAGTCAATTGTTAAAACTGCATTTAAGTTTGACTTGTCAAGTGCATCATCCTTACTCTTTTCAAGCTCCTTCTTTGAACTGTCAAGAGATGCCGCTGCTGTTGCAAGCTGTGCTGACTGCTGTCCTATGCTTATCGAGCTTATAGCTGCCTGACTGTTTAGATTATCATAGGCATCTAAAAGTGCTGTCTCTCCTTGTGCTATCTGGTCAAGCCCGCTTTGGCACTGCTCTATACCTGTATTCACCTGAATGAGAGTCTGTGCTATCGCTGACGCTGCCGCAGGCAGATCATCTGCTGTGTTTACGGTGATTCCAAGCGCCGAGAGACCTGAAAACTGTGTTGCAATCTGCTTATCAACCTGCTCAAGCTGTGCTTTAAGTGCTGTGCCCGCTTCACCCGGTGCATTTGCGCCCTCTTTGAGTGACGGAATTGTCTTTGTATATGTATCACTATTCATGAAGTCTGAAAGAGCTGACTGAATTGTTTCAAGCTGGCTTTTCTGCTCATTTAAGCTTGCAAGAGTACTCTCTAGCTGAGTCTTCTGCTCTGCAAGCTTTGCCTTTTGCTCCTTTAGCGTATCCACTCCCGCGCTCATCTGATCCGATGCAGATGTGATCGCGTTTTGTCCGCTCTCTATCTTTGCGCTTGCATCATCCATCTGACTTTTTGCATCGTCAAATTTCTTTGAAACGGCATTATTTATTTTCTCATTGAGCGCATCTATCTTGGCCTGATTCATCGTGACCTGTATCTGCTCGGTGAGCTCACCTGTCGCAGTCACTGATGCGACTCCCTCCGTACTCTCAATTGCAGGCTTAAGTGTGTTTTCCACAAAGTCGGTGATTTCCGACTTGCTTTTCCCATCCATATCCACAGCAGTCATCATGATTGGAAGCATGTCCGGATTTATCTTCATAATGGTCGGAGTACCCACTCCATCCTTCCAGCCAGCCTTGACCTGATCTATTTTCTGCTGCATCTCTATCACTACAGAATCCATGTTGGCATTCTGCTCATACTCGCATGTCACCAGCGAATAGCTGTTATATGACATTGAGCTTACGTTTTTGATATTGGACGTAGTTGCCATAGCTGCTTCAAGTGGCGCGGTGACATCGCTCTCCACCTCCTGTGGACTTGCTCCCATATCTGTTGTCACGATAAGTGCATACTGAAAGCTCATATCCGGCAGCAGATCTGTCGTCATCCTGCCAAGTGATACAACACCGAGTACTATTACCAGCAGTACTCCTACAAGTACAGTAAAAGGCTTTTTTACACTATATCTGGATATCATCTGACCCCTCCTTCTTCTTTTCTTTGATAATGTCCTGCCTTAGTTTGATAGACAATGTGATTACTGCGATTTTCACAATAAATTTAATTCGCTGTTATACTTTTATTATACAATGTGTCGGATTGCAACTCAATTGGTTTATACTTTTTTAAGAGATTTTGACAATAAAAAGACACCCAATTATACGATTAATATAATTCGATGTCCTTAAATGTCTTTTAATCTCTTTTAAGATTTTTTATTTATTTCAGCTTCAAATGCCCTCTTCCTCAATCTCATCCTCATCATCATTGATACCTGCAACAGCACTTGTAACGGCTCCGATTACAGCGACAAGCGCAAAGATGATAACTAAAAAAATAACTATAAAGAATGCTACTAAAAAACCTGTATCTGTCATATAATTTACCCCCATAGCTGTCTCACAGCTTCTTTAAAATATAGTTTTAGTTTAACACACTTGTCTGTAAATAACAATATCGTAAAGGGCTAAATTATTGACTAAATATTGACTAAAATATTGATTTATGAAATTGATCAGTCCTTGATCTGCATACCGTTTGCATCCATATGATAGCCTTCAGTCATGATCAGCTTTGATACTGGAACTATCTCATAGCCCATACCCTGCAGCTTTGTGAGCATCTCATCGAGTGCCTGCGAGGTGTATTTTGCGCCTAGATGGCAGAGTATTATCGAGCCACAATCCAGGCTTTTGTGATTGCACACTGTATCTATAATGTTTTGCACACCATAGTTTTTCCAGTCGAGTGAATCCACATCCCACTGGATTGGATAATAGTCACAGCCATACACTGTGTCAATCAGTTCATTGTTGTACGAGCCGTATGGCGGTCTGAATACCTTCATATCCTTTCCGGTCAGCTCCTTGACCTTTTTGTGCACATCCATTATCTCCGTCTTCATCTCGCCTGCCGTGATTGTTGCCATATCATAGTGGTGCTCACTGTGATTTCCGGGCTCATGCCCTTTTTCAACCAGCGTCTTTACACATTCAGGGTTATCACTCACAAACCCTCCTGTCATAAAAAATGTAGCCTTTACGTTGTGCTTGTCAAGTGTCTCCATCATACTGTCAAAATCCTCTGCTCCCCAGGCACAGTCAAATGAAAGGGCTATCTTTTTTTCTGTTGTCTGAACCGAATATACAGGCAGCTTTCTGTCCCCGAACTGACTCACAGCACTGCTAAGTGTCTCCATCACCTCTATATTTTTCAGCTGCGATATGTCATACTCTCTGCCATATAAAGCGCCTGTAATAAGAAGCGCCGACAGCAGCACTCCAAAAAGGAATCTGTGTCGGCGTTTCTTTCGTTTTGTCCCATTATGTAGTTTTGTATTTTGCATGTATGCTCTGTATTCACTCATGCTATATACTATTCTTTATTATCACAAATTATGAATAATGAAATAACTCTATTTCAGTTCTTCTGCCCTTCCGATAAACTCAAGCACTACCTCAATCGACTGATGCGCAGCCTTCTCCGCAAATGTCTGGTAGTCTGTCTCGCCGCCATCGCCGTCTGATATTGAACGAAGAATGGCAAATGGCACATTGTTCACATAGCACACATGACCGATGCTGCCGCCCTCCATCTCTGCTGCGATTGCATCAAAGGTATTCGAAATATAATCCTTCTGCTCCTTTGTGGCAATAAACTGATCTCCTGTTGCGATATTGCCCTTTTTGTAGTGGATATTCCTGTCAGCTAAGCATGAGCACATGAGCTCCACCATTTTTGTATCTGCCGGAAGCAGAATCATATTGATGCCTGAAAGAAGCCCCTTCGGATCTCCGATTGGCGATGTATCCATATCGTGCTGCAGCACGTTTGTGGCTACTGCCACGTCAAGCACATTTAAGTCCTTTGTCAAAGTTCCTGCCACTCCGATATTGACAATCATATCTACATCATATTTCAAAATCATGGCCTCTGCACATATTGCCGCAAATACCTTTCCTATTCCGCATTTTGCCGCAACAACATACTGATCACCGATTTTGCCCTCAACAAACTCCACTCCGCTGTAAACCTCTGTCTGTGTGTCTGTCATCTGAGCCTTTAAGTCATCGACCTCCATCTGCATTGCACCAATTACACCTATTGTCATTTTATTTCTCCATTCCTGCTATCTTGCTATTATATTTTTAGTCCTCGTTTACTGTGGATAAGTAAACTCCATATTTGTCTGGCTCTCAAGCACCTTAAGATATGCACGGCACTCCTTCTTCGCCTCGTCAAGTGACAGATTCTCGTAATGTCCGCACTCTATGGCTGATGCACCAAACACCGGTCCATCATACTCAAGTATCTGCTTTAAGACCTCTTTGGTGATTTCAAAAACCTTCCCCGGCTCGACATTCCTCACAACGAGATAGAAGCCTGTCTGACAGCCCATCGGTCCAAAATATACCACATCATCTGCAATCTCAGAGTTTCTCACACATGTTGCAAACATATGCTCCACTGAGTGCATAGCTGAATTGGACATATAATCTCCTGCATTAGGTTTTCTTGTACGAAGGTCATATGTAACGATTTCTCCGTCTTTTCTTGAAATATAAAATCCAGGTTTAAGAATATTATGATTAATTGTAAAGCTTTTAATTCTTTCCATAAAAATGTTTCTCCTTACTTAGTTGCTGTCTCAAACTGCTTCAGATAATCCTCAAATACATTGAGTGCATCATCCACAGGCTTTGGTGTGCTCATATCAACACCGGCACTCTTTAGCAGCTCGATTGGATTCTTCGAGCATCCACCGCACAGGAAATTTCCTATATACTTATCCACAGCAGGCTTTCCCTCCTCAAGTATCTTTTTTGAAAAAGCAACTGCTGCCGAATAGCCTGTCGAGTACTGATATACATAGTACGGTGTGTAAAAATGCGGTATGCGCATCCACTCATATGATATCTCATCATCCACGCGCATATCCGGTCCGTAGTACTGCACATTCAGCTCATGCCATAGCTCATTTAGCACATCCTTGGTAACCGGCTCGCCCTTTTGCATTTTCCGGTGAGCTATATGCTCAAACTCTGCAAACTGCGCCTGCCTGAAAAGTGTCGTCCTGAAGCCGTCCAGAAAATGTGTCATGAGATATTTTCTCTCATTCTCATCCTCACAATGCTCAAGCATATAGTGCATTAGAAGCGACTCATTGCAGGTGGATGCAACCTCTGCCACAAAAATCAGGTATCCTGCGTAAGTGATGCTCTGATGCTCATTTGAATAGTATGTATGCATCGCATGTCCCATCTCATGAGCCAGCGTAAACACACTGTCCAGATTGTCGGCATAGTTCAAAAGCACATACGGATGAGTGCCGTAAGCGCCCCATGAATACGCACCGCTTCTCTTGTTCTCATTCTCATATACATCTATCCAGCCACTCTCCATGCCAGCCTTAAGTGTGCTGACATACTCATCGCCCATAGGCTCAAGCGCCTTTGCCACAAGCTTTTTCGCCTCATCATAGGTGTAGGTGGTCTGTACATTGTCCACAATCGGTGCAAACAAATCATACATATGCAGATGCTCCACACCTAAAAGCTTCTTCCTAAGCGCCATGTACCTGTGCAGAGCCGGCAGATGTGCGTGAACCGTCTCGATCAGATTGTCATATACGCTCTCAGGAATATCGCCATCGGATAAATACATGGCCCTTGCGCTGTCATATTTTCTTACCCTTGCATAAAAAGTGTCATTTTTCAGCTTGCTGATGTACATCATTGAAACAGTATTACTCCACTTCTTGTACGAATCATACACTCCTCGGAACACCTGCTTGCGCAGGCTTCTGTCCTTGCTGCTTAAAAAGTCTATGAAATTGCCGTGCGTGATACGTATTTTATTTCCCTCGACATCAGTGATATATGGGAATTTGATATCCGCGTTGTTGAACATGCTGAATATATTCTCCGGTGCTGCAGCCATCTCACCGCACTGCGCCAGGATATTCTCCTCTGCAGCCGATAAAGTATGCTCTTTCTGACGCATTATCTCATCAATCGCACGCTTATAGTGCATAAGCTCATTGCTCTCACTGTAAAAGCTCTCAAGCCTTTTATCATCTATCTGCAAAATCTCCGGACTCGCAAATGCCAGCGCACCTGATGCCTGAACAGTCAGCGTCTCTGCCTTTGACACATATGCCTGATATTTCGACACGGCAGTGTCCTGATGCGAGCGTTCATTCGCATAAACCACTATACGCTCCAAATAATAAGACAACTCATCCTGCTTCTTAAAAAAATCAAGCAGCGTTGCTGCACTGTCGGCCAGATGTCCCTTAAATCCGGATAGCTTTTCTGCAAGCTGTGACGCTTTTTCGCACTCAGCCTCCCACAGCTCATCTGTCTCATACATATCCTCAAGCTTCCATTTGTACTCATCTGAGATTTCATCTCTCTTTTGAAGCCTTTTCTCACTCATTTTGTGTTACCTTCTATCTTACTTTTCTTGTTCTCGGGGGTTCTGAATAGTCGCCTTGTTTTCAACTCTTCAGAACCCCCACGCACATTCGCAAAACCGCACGATGTTTTTATAAAACTACCCACACATCTGCTCTGCAAAATGCATATAGACGTGTGGGATATATGTGAATTATAACAATTAAGCTCTACTTTGTAATTAAAGTGCCCATACCACCTGAAACTGTCTTGCCCTCTTTGTTGAGCTTTGTGATAAGCACTGAACGGATGGCAGAGTCACCGATAAAGTCGATAGCCGCCTCAATCTTTGGAGCCATGGTACCTTCATCAAACTCGCCTGCTGCAAGGTACTTCTTTGCCTCATCGACAGTCATGGTATCAAGCGGCTTCTCATCCTCCTTGCCATAGTTCAGGCAGACCTTGTCAACGCTTGTAAGTATAACAAGTCTGTCAGCATCAAGAGTATCTGCAAGCTTTCCGGCTGCAAGATCCTTCTCGATAACAGCGCTTGCGCCCTGAAGCTTATTGTCCTGTGCTAAAACAGGGATTCCGCCGCCACCACATGCGATAACAACCTGATCCGCATCAACAAGAGCCTTAATAGCATCCTTTTCCACTATATCAACAGGCTTTGGAGCTGCCACAACTCTTCTGTAGCCTCCCTCAACCTGTGTCACATGGTTGCCCTTCTTCTCCTCTTCCTCAGCCTCAGCCTCTGTCATAACACGGCCAATGATCTTTGTCGGATGATAAAAAGCCTCATCATATGGGTCAACAACCACCTGTGTAAGTATTGTTGAAACGGTCTTGTAAATTCCTCTGCCAAGAAGCTCTGTACGGATAGCATTCTGTAAATCATATCCTATATAGCCCTGGCTCATTGCAGAGCAGACTGCTGTAGGTGTAGCTGTATACTCAGGATAAATCCTGCAAAACTCAGACATAGCGGTGTGAATCATGCCCACCTGCGGTCCGTTGCTGTGTGTGATAACAACCTCATAATCGTCCCTGATAAAATCTGCAACTGCCTTTGCTGTATGCTTTGTAGCCTCGTGCTGCTCCGGAAGAGTTGTTCCAAGAGCATCATGTCCGAGTGCAATAACTATTTTTTTCTTCTTCATGCCGACCTCCTATGCTGCATCCGCTCAATGTGTATTATATCTCATAATCATAAACCGATGTGTATACTATGATAAATCTACATATAAACCATCAATTTTGAAGAATTCCTATGCGGTGCAAAAGTAAAATTATTTATATACATTATCTAATATTTTAGGGAATTTGTCTAGTACTTTGAACTGATTTGAACAACATTTCCGCCACAGCGTAAGGGACGTAAGCCCCGGGCACCGGTGGCGCACACGTACTCTTGCAGGAGCGAATAGCGAAGTGGCTTAGATACTGTAGAAATTATGTCCATGAATCGAGTAGGAGGCGGTGACTAACCGCCGTCCTCTCACAGCACCGTACGTACCGTTCTGTATACGGCGCTTTCAATAGTTAACGTGCACAGACTGATAGGCTGTGGCTAAATCATAAAAGCCACTGTTTATCAGTCTTTCTTTTGTCATTGCCATGTTTACTGCAACTGTATGCGTTGCGAACCAATGTCCCCGCCGGGTATTACCCGCTTGCATTGCCAAGTCTTCGGGTACTCCCATCTTGATAAGATTGCGTGCCTTCGTCCTCGGTTTCTTCCACTGTTTCCATATGCACATACGTATTCTGTGATAGAGCCATCCGTTGATGTCATCTATGTTGTTCTTCATACTTGCAATTCCGTAGTAGTTAAGCCATCCCCTCGCATACACCTTGATTTTCTCAAGGTTTGGCTTGATTGACTGACATCGCTTACGGGAAGATAACTCCTTCAGTCTGGACTTGAACTTCTTCCATGACTTCGGATGAACTCGGACATAAATGCCCTTTCCATTCCTTCCCAATGCAAAGCCAAGGAATTTAAAATTTCGGATTGCAAACACGCTGACAGTACGGCTCTTTTCTCGGTTGACTGTAAGTTTCAGCCTCTCCTCAAGATATTTTGTACTGCTTTCCAAGAGTCTCTCTGATGCTCGCTTGCTCTTTGCAAGAAGCACGATGTCATCTGCATATCTTATGCATGGAACACCTCTTTTCAGGAACTCCTGGTCGAACTCATTGAGGTAGACATTTGCCAGCAATGGTGATAGATTTCCACCTTGCGGTGAGCCTTCCTCTGTTTCAATGACCACTCCGTTTTCCATTACACCGCTCTTCAGATAGCGCTTTATCAGCTGTACTACACGTTCATCTTTTACATTCTTTCGGAGAAGATTGATAAGAATTTCGTGATTAAGAGTATCGAAGTACTTTGACAAGTCAAGGACTACCGCAAATGTATAGCCTTGTTCTGCATACTCCTTAACCTTAAGTATTGCATCTTTTGCACTTCTGTTCGGACGATAGCCATAGCTACCCTCTGCAAACAGCGGTTCATAGATTGGCACTAACTGTTGGGTTATTGCCTGTTGAAGTGTACGGTCTACCACTGTTGGTATGCCAAGCTTTCGCACACCACCATCTGCTTTGGGAATCTCAACTCGTCTTACTGGAGACGGAGTATACTTTCCACGATAAATGCGGTCGGTTATCTCTTGTTGATGTTCCTTTAGATATGGAAGAGCCTCCTCAATGGTCATGCCATCAATTCCCGGCGCTCCCTTGTTTGCCTTAACTCTCTTGTACGCTCTGTTAAAGTTGTCTTTATACAATATCGCTTCCAAAAGTCTCGGCTGTGCACTGTCTCTTTCTTTCCATATCCGATTGAATGACCTAGACGCTTTCACATACCCTTCATGTTCCGCATTATCTCTTTGCGAATAGCCATTATTTTCAATGTTTTCTGCCATAGGCGGTCATTCCTCCTTTCTCAGTCATACTCAAGACTCCTACTGATTCGGTCCTTCACCTCTCGGCTACTATGACCTCTGCTGACTTCTGTGCGTTCAGCATTGCTTTATGCAATGGT
>ENA-OZEZ01000225-OZEZ01000225.1-human-gut-metagenome-genome-assembly--contig:-NODE-225-length-25275-cov-7.709873_pt1 | contig 25275 bp, 20 predicted proteins | sample MGYA00244609_ERZ653616 | MGnify/ENA primary metagenome ERZ653616 (study PRJEB26926, sample SAMN06164988) | human gut metagenome | biome: ENVO:00009003; feature: ENVO:2100002; material: ENVO:00002003...
CTACACGCGTAAGATCGTCGGCAGCGTCAGATGTGTATAAGAGACAGGTATAACACATCCAAATTGTTTTTTGAACCATCTGGAGCGTTTTTTAGCTGGATTTTTAACTTTTGAGGGTGGGAAAGTGGAAAAAGCGAGAAGAAAACTCCCCCAGTCATCGCTACGCGATGCCAGCCCCCTCGGAGATGGGGCCTTTGGCATGGCGGGAAGGTTTCTCATTGCTATTGATACTTTAGCGACAGAGTTAACGGCGTGCGCCCTCTCAGTCAAAGCCTACGGCTTTGCCAGCTCTCCCAAAGGGAGAGCCAAGAGCACTGCCGGAAGCTTTCTCATTGCACCTAAAACTTTAGTGATGAACTTTACGGCTTGGCTCCCCCTTTGGGGGAGCTGGCGCGGGAGCGCCTGAGAGGTTGACTCTTACGCCAGCCCCAGCATCCCGGCGCACTGGGCGGCAGCTTCGTCCACCTTGCCGAAGTCCACGGCGGCGCGGTAGTAAGTCTCCAGCTCGTCGTGGCAGGCTTTGGCCTGTGCCATCAGGTCGGCGGCCTGTTCCAAAAGCTCTGCTGCCGCCCGCTCGTTGAAGCGGAGACGGGCGCGGTAGCCCGCCAGATTTTCCCGGTCCACGAAACGGGTACACCGGACGGCCTGCACGCCGGGCAGCTGCACCGGGTGCCACCGGTTGTCGGTGAGGAAAGCCAGCCGGAGGGCCGGGATGAAGAGATGGTCTATCTTGTCGTCGGGGTGCATGGCGCAGGGGCAGGTGATGATGTGGTAGCCCCGGGCCAGCGCCTCGGCCCGGATGAGCTCGAGAAGCAGGCGGGAGACAGCGCCGTAGTCGTCATGGAAGACCACATACCGGTCGGCCAGCGCCTGTACGGTGCCGCGGTAGAAGACCGGCCCTTTCGGCGTGATGGCCGACAGCAGCCGCAGCTCTTCGCTGGCCGAGGTCTCCTCGGGCAGGCGGGGGAGAGTCCGGGCGCAGAGCCGCTTGACGTAGCGGCGGACTTTCTCGAAGTTGGCACTGCACGCCTCAGCCCGGCGGCTGTCCAGCAGCAGGCTCCCGGCAGATGCGATATACCGCGCGGCCCGGCTGCGCAGGGCAGTGTTCTGGGCGAAGAGCCGCTTCACCTCGTCGGCGTGGGCGTGGAGGGCGTCGGCGTCCAGTGTGTGGTACAAGCTCACCACCTGTTCCTCTGCGCCCGGGGCGTCCGGCTCCATGACATGGGGTGCGGTGGCGTCCACGATGGCGGCGCGCTTGTCGAGAAAGATGACGCCGTCCAGACTGTCGGGGTCGCTGGCGCAGTGGATGCGCTGGATAGGCTCCCCCTTCTGCTCGGCCTTGACGGCCAGCCGCTTCATCAGCGTCGATTTGCCGCAGCCCGGCCCGCTTTTGATGAGATACATCTGCATCCCCGGTTCCTGCCGAAGCGGCTCAAAATAGCCCTTGAACCCGGCGGGGGTGGTGGTGCCCAGAAAGAAATCAACAGAATCGCTGCGTACAGCATTCATACTCAAACACCTCACTTTTGCTATAGGGTATGCAAAAATGAGGAAAAAAGTGAAGAGGGGAAAACCTCTCCGTCAGCGCTGACGCGCTGCCACCTCTCCTATCGAGGAGAGGCCTTGGCATACCGGAAAACTTAATCTCTTCGCCAGAGGCTCCCCTCGGTAGGGGAGCTGTCGAGCGATAGCGAGACTGAGAGGTTTATTCTTCCCAAATCGCCGTCGCGCCGCAGGGGACGACGCCGCCGGTGGCGGAGACGGGCAGGCCGATCTCGTCGCAGCTGGTCTTTCCGCCAAAGCGGGGGATCAGCGTCGTCTTGAGCATATACTCCATGACGGCGGGCGAAAGGCCGGTGGTGTAGCTGTTGACCGCAAAGAAGAGCGGCTTGTCGCTCAGCACCTCTTCGCACTGGCTGATGAGGTCGTAGATGCAGTCTTCCAGCTTCCAGATCTCGCCGCCGGGGCCGCGTCCATAACTCGGCGGGTCCATGATGATGCCGTCGTAGGTGTTGCCGCGGCGCTTCTCGCGGGCGACGAACTTGGCGCAGTCGTCCACCAGCCAGCGGATGGGCCGGTCGGCGAGGCCGCTGGCGGCGGCATTGTCCTTGCCCCATGCGACGATGCCCTTGGAGGCGTCCACATGGCAGACGGTAGCGCCCGCCGCCGCGCAGGCCAGCGTTGCACCTCCGGTGTAGCCGAAGAGGTTCAAAACTTTAATGGGCCGGCCTGCGGCACGGATCTTCTTGGCGTACCAGGCCCAGTTGACGGCCTGCTCCGGGAAGACGCCGGTGTGCTTGAAGCCGGTGGGGCTGACGATGAGGGTCAGCTTATCCTCCCCTTCTCCACAGGTGATCTTCCACTTTTCGGGCAGACGGCGGCGGTACTCCCACTCGCCGCCGCCCTGATTGGAACGGTGGTAAACGGCGTCCGCCTTGGCCCAGAGGGGGCTCTGCTGGGGCGTCTTCCACACCACCTGCGGGTCAGGCCGGACAAGCAGCGTCTCGCCCCAGCGTTCCAGCCGGTTGCCGTCGGTGGCATCCAGCAGCTCGTAGTCTTTCCATGTATCTGCAGGGCGCATATGCGTCCTCCTTCCTGCTTTTTATCTCTATCTTAACCTTCGATGATTCGCTCGTTGATTTTATCCACGATGCGCTTGGCGCACAAGTCGATGGCCTCGAGGTCCTGGCCCTCCACCATGACGCGGATCTTCGGCTCAGTTCCGGAGACGCGCACCAGCACACGGCCCATGTCCATCAGCTTCTGCTGCTCGTTCTCGATGAAGTCGGCCAGCACCTTGTCACCCTTGTAGGCGGCCTTCTGGGCGGCGTTGGCCACCACATTCACCAGCACCTGAGGGTACTGGGCGTAGATGCCGTTCAGCTCGCTCATCTTCTTGCCACTCTCGGCCAGCAGCTTGAGCAGCTTGCCGGCAGTCAGCTCACCGTCACCGGTGGTAGCGTGGTGGAGCAGGATGACGTGGCCGCTCTGCTCGCCGCCGATGGCGTAGCCGTTCTCCCGCATGTTCTCAAGAACATAGCGGTCGCCGACGGCAGTCTTCTCGGTGTGGATCCCCTGGCACTCCATAAACTTGATGAAGCCCAGGTTGGACATGACGGTGACGACCGCAGTATTGCCGTCCAGACAGCCCTTTTCCTTCATGTTCATGGCCAGCAGGGCGATGACCTTGTCGCCGTCGATCTCCTGACCCTTCTCGTCGCAGGCGAGGCAGCGGTCCGCGTCGCCGTCAAAGGCGATGCCGCAGTCAAAGCCGCCCTCGACGACAGCCTTTTCCAGATTGTCCAGATGGGTGCTGCCCACACCGGCGTTGATGTTCTTGCCGTCAGGCTCCACGCCGATAAAGGTACACTTTGCGCCCAGACGGGGGAACAGCTGCCGGGCTACTGCTGCAGAGGCACCGTTGGCGCAGTCGATGCAGACGTTCAGGCCGGACAGGTCGCCGTTGATGGACTCATACAGGTGGTCGGCGTAGTCCTTGATGCCGTCGGTGCGGTAGGTCACGCGGCCCACATCGTCGCCGGTGGCCAGCTTGAGGCCCGCGCACTTATTGTCGATATAGGCTTCAATTTCGTTCTCCACCTCGTCCGGCAGCTTGTAGCCGGTGCCGGCGAAGATTTTGATGCCGTTGAATTCCATCGGGTTGTGAGACGCCGAGATGACCACGCCGGCGTCGGCATTGTACTTGCGCACCAGATAGGCCACGGCGGGAGTGGGGACGACGCCCAGACTCTCGACGTCCGCGCCCACGCTGCACAGACCGGCGGTCAGGGCAGCTTCCAGCATATCACCGGACTGGCGGGTGTCCTTGCCGATGAGGATACGGGGCTTGTGGCCAGTGCTGCTGGTCAGCACAGCGGCAGCGCCGCGTCCGATGAGCATCGCCATCTCACAGGTCAGGTCTGCACCAGCCACGCCGCGCACACCGTCGGTACCAAAATACTTTCCCATAGTAAATACCTCACTTAAAATAAGCTCTGCTGTCCATTGTCCTCGGCGCTGTCGCTCTCAGGCGCTTTCAGGCCGAGATGCTCATAAGCCAGCCGGGTTGCACAGCGGCCCCGGGGCGTCCGGGTCAGAAAGCCCATCTGCATCAGGTAGGGCTCACACAGGTCTTCCAGCGTCACGGCCTCTTCGCCGAGGGCTGCGGCCAGTGTTTCCAGACCCACCGGGCCGCCGTTGTACATTTCAATGATGGCGCGGAGCAGGCTGCGGTCCAGTTCGTCCAGACCCAGCGCGTCCACGTCCATCCGCTTGAGGCTCAGCAACGCCACATCCCGGTCGATGATGCCGTCGCCCAGCACGGTGGCAAAGTCGCGCACACGCTTGAGGAAGCGGTTCGCCACACGGGGCGTGCCGCGGCTGCACTTGGCCAGCTCATAAGCACCCTCGGGGGTGATGGGCTGGTCGAGGATGCCCGCCGAGCGGATGATGATATTGCTCAGCTCGTCGGGGCTGTAGAGCTCCAGCTTGAGCAGCACGCCGAAGCGGTCGCGCAGAGGGCCGGTGATCTGGCCCGCACGGGTGGTCGCACCCACCAGCGTGAACCGGGGCAGATTGATGCGGATGCTCTGGGCGCTGGGGCCTTTGCCTATCATAATATCCAGCGCATAGTCTTCCAGTGCCGGGTAAAGCACCTCTTCCACCTGCCGGGAGAGGCGGTGTATCTCGTCGATGAAGAGGACGTCGCCCTCCTGCAGATTGGTCAGCAGGGCGGCGAGGTCGCCGGGCTTTTCGATGGCCGGGCCGCTGGTGATGCGGATCTGCACCCCCATCTCGTTGGCGATGATGCCCGCCAGCGTCGTCTTGCCCAGACCCGGAGGGCCGTAGAGCAGGATGTGGTCCATGGGCTCGCCCCGGCGCTTGGCCGCTTCGAGATAGATTTTCAGGTTCTGCTTGACCTTTTCCTGTCCGATGTAGTCCTCCAGATGCTGGGGGCGGAGGTTGTTTTCCTCGCTGTCCGCCGCCGTCATCCCGGGCTGCATCATTTTTGCGCCATAGAGCGCGGTATCGTCCTGCATCGTTTACCTCCTGCCCGCCATGCTGCGCAGCGCCAGCTTGATGATCTCTTCCACCGGGAGCGTGCCATCGATCTTGGAGACGGCCAGCGCGGCTTCGCTCTGGCTGTAGCCCAGCGACACCAGCGCGGCGATGGCCTGTCCTGCCCCCTGTGCGGCGGCGGTGTCCGAAGCAGCGCCTGCCACGTTTTCCAGGTCGATGCCGGCGGCAAAGCCTTTGGCGACCTTATCTTTCAGTTCCAGCACGATGCGCTGGGCCAGTTTGGGGCCGACGCCGGACGCGGCCTTGAAGGCTTTGTGGTCGCCCGCCGAGATGGCCAGCGCCACACGGTCGGGCTCCATGACGCTCAGGATGGCAAGGCCCACTTTCGCGCCCACGCCCGACACCGAGGTGAGCAGCTCAAAACAGGCCTGCTGCTCCTCGCTGGCAAAGCCGTAGAGGCTGACGTCGTTCTCGGTGACGGTCCTCACCGTATAGATGGTGGCTTCGTTCCCCACGCCGGGCAGCGCACCGGCCACGCTGGCCGGACACTGGGCGTAGTACCCCACGCCGCCGCAGCAGATGACCACAGCGTTCAGGGTCTTTTTGATGATTTTTCCGGTTAAGCTGTATATCATAATAACAACCTCAGATCGGCCCCGGCACACGCCGTACAAAGCGGTTGAGCTGGCTGCCGTTGGTGTGGCAGAAGGTGATGGCCATCGCCAGCGCGTCGGCAGTGTCGTCGGGCTTCGGGATGGCGGGCAGATGCAGCAGAATGCGGGTCATCTCCTGCACCTGTTTTTTCACGGCTTTGCCGTAGCCGGTGACGGCCTGCTTGACCTGCATCGGGGTGTACTCGTAGATAGGCAGACCCGCCTGCGCCGCCGCCAGCAGGATGACGCCGCGCGCCTCGGCCACGCCGATGACGGTGGTCTGGTTGTGCTGGTAGAACAGCTTTTCAATCGCCAGCACCTCCGGCTGCGTCCGCTCGATGACGTCCTTGACACCCGCATACACTTCGTCCAGCCGCCGCTCGAACGGCACGCCGGCGTCGGTACACACTGCGCCAAAATCCACCGGTGCAAAGCGGTTTCCCGCGTAATCCACCACGCCCCATCCCACAATGGCGTAGCCCGGGTCGATGCCCAATACTCTCATTCTGCGATACCTTTCCTATTGTAATCATCTTATTATAGCACACCTATAAAAAAGGGGCAACGATAACCTTTTAACTCCCAGCCTTCGCCCGCTTTCCCGCCCCTCCGGCAGAGGCGTCCCGGCCAGCCCCGAAAGTTTTTTGAAGATTTTTGCAAAAAAGGCTTGATTTTTATTTCATCCTATGCTATCATAATTGAGCTGACTACAGCAAAACAGAATATGGACGGTTAGCTCAGCTGGTAGAGCATCTGCTTGACGTGCAGGAGGTCACAGGTTCGAGTCCTGTACCGTCCACCATACAGTTCGTACTCGAACCCGATTCTTTATGAAAAAGGGTTCGGGTACGCTTTTTGTTTATCGGAAGTTCTGCGGAAGGACTACACAGAGCGTTAAACGAGCAAAGGCAGGGTATCACTATGACGGTGGTATCCTGCCTTTTGCTTTGAGGAATCAAGTTCGCTTTGTGCGAACTTGATCGCCATCTATATGGCGCATTGATGGCAATTGCTGCGTACGTGCGTACCGGGAGCCTGTACACCTCTGGCAAGGTGTAACACACTAGACTTTGTTCCAAAGTCCGTGTGCTAAGGGGTCAAGCCCCTTAGAATCCCTGCGGATTGTGTACGCACGTACGCAGAAAAATGGCAAAATTTCACTATATCGGGCTGTTCTTTCATGGTGGAGTGTGGTATACTCGGCTTAGCCCAGTAAATCGGAAGTTATGGAGGTACTTTATGAACGAGAGAGAAAAAATTATCCGATTATGGTTTGATATGTGGATTAAGAAAGCAGATTTAGGAATTGACAATATTTTTACAGATGATGTTGTATATACTGAGAGTTGGAGTCCTAAATATGAAAACCGCAAAACGGTAAAGCACTGGTTTGACGAATGGAATACACGCGGAAGTGTTCTTGTCTGGGAGATTAAGCAATTTTTTCATCAAGGCAATCAAACAATCGTGGAGTGGTATTTTAAAAGCAAAATGAATAATGGAAATGTTGAAGAATTTGACGGAATATCTTTAATTGTATGGACACAGGATAACAAAATAAAATCATTAAAAGAGTTTGGTTGCAATCTCCATAATTACAATCCATATCGAGATAGTGATATTCCCGTATTTCGAGAAGAAAAAGCAAATTGGTTTTGAGAGGACTATAAATTCCAGTTTGCCGTACTCGTTCCAGCAGGGTTTGGGGCAGGCACGCCCCAACAAGAAGCTGTCCCAAAGGGGCAAGAATTTTCAAGAATTGAAAATTTGTGGCCACGGGACGGTTCTTGCCTTCCAGAGTTACGTGTTTTCTCAATATTTCTATTACTAAAGTGGAAACTTATTTCCAAAAAATAAAAGGTGAACATAATATGGAATTCAAATTAAACGAGTATCATAGAAATATCTCAGATGAAGAATTTGTTCGAGATATAAAGGAAACCGCAATTAAACTAAAAAAGAAACTCTAACCGGAGTTGAGTACAGCCAGAATGGGAAATACCATGCGTCAACTATAATACATCGATTCGGTTCGTGGAAAAAAGCACTAGAATTGGCTGAGTTAAACACGAAGGGTAGAAGCAATCGTTTTACAATGTCGAGGGATGATGTAATTGAAGATGTAAAGCGAGTAGCCGCTCTATATAACAAGCCTACAATAACTGCTCGCGAGTATACAAAATATGGAAAGTACTCTAGCTCGGCAGTAGTTCGACATATTGGAAGTTGGAATGAAATTTTATTGCAAGCTGAAATGCCTATAAATGAAAATCGAAACTTCACAGATGAAGAACTTTTTGAAGAAATTGAAAGAATTTGGATAATGCTTGGGCGGCAGCCAACAACAACTGATATTAAAAAAGGCATTTCAAGATATTCTCTTCAAAGTTATGCACGAAGATTTGGCGGGTGGCGTGGAGCTTTACAGGCATTTGTAAATTATATTAATGATGATACTAGTGATAGAACCATCAAGGGGCAATCAGAAACTGTTGCTGAACATATTGCAACTGCGTTGCCTAAAACATCAAAACATCGTACGCCCCGAGAAATAAATTTGAGATTACGATTCAAGGTACTCCAGCGCGATAACTTCAAATGTTGTGTTTGTGGCGCATCGCCAGCCAGGGATTCCGCTGTTATTCTGCATGTAGACCACATCCGTCCATGGTCGAAAGGTGGTGAAACCACAATTGATAACTTACAAACGCTTTGTTCAAAATGCAATTTAGGAAAAAGCGACTTATACGATGAGATAAAATAGCTGGGTCGTGCTCAATTTCAACTTCACGGACGACGCCAAAACGGTCACCCGTGAAGATGTTTTAGGTTCGAGTGCTGTGGACAATGCTCCACTCAAAAATCCGTTGTCATATGACAACGGATTTTTTTGTTTATCTGCATCTTGCCTCTCGGCAGAAAAGACGGTACAATAAAATAAAGTACAGCAGGGGGCGGGCGAGATGGAGAAACTGGAAGCGAAGCTGAAAGCAGTGGACTGGGCCGTGCGGGATGTACTGGTGGGTACTATGCGCAGCCCGCAGCAGCTGGATATTTGCCGGAAGCACTGCTTTTATTACATCCCGGCAGAGCGCCTGCAGGACAGTGATTTTCCTATCCGCTATGTGGCCCTTTACCAATCGCAGTATGTGTTCGGCGCACAGGCAGGTGTCCGGTACTACGGCGAAGTCACGAAATGCAGCGCCGTCCGCCGGAGCGCGATCACAGAGGTCAGCCCCCGGAGAGGGACGGAAGGAAACTTTTATTACCGCTTCGACATCCGGGAATGGAAGCAGCTGAATCGGCCCATCGAGGCAAAAGAAACGGGCTTTGTAAGGGATTTTACCAACCTGTTCCTGCTGGAGCACAGTGTCCAGACGCCGGAACTCTGGCTCCGCACGGAAGAGGAATACCGCCTTTGTTCGGCCCTGAAGCGGGCCGTCTGGGGCGACACCATCAATGAACCGGACAACGGCCTTGCATTTGAATTCCGGGGCTTCACCGTGAGCTTTGCGGAGGGGAAAATTTTCGTTTCAGACGAAGGCCGCGCTTTTGCGCAGTATGAGCTCTCGCATTTTTTGCAGGATCCCGGTGCTGTGGTCCGGGGCATCCGAAGAGAATGCCTCCGGAGGGATTCCATGAGGGAACTCTCGAAGATTTGAATCGTTCCTATTATTTACTTCTGCACGCCTGCGGCACACTGCTCGATGAACTGCTTGGCGACGCGGGGGCTGCGGCCTCCGGCACGGATGGCGAAGGCTTCGGCCTTGGTCAGAAGCTCGTCGTGGGGCATCTCGATGCCGTGCTGTTTGGCCAGCTCGGTGAGGATGACCTCGAAGCGGGCTTTCTCAGGCCGCTGGAAGGTGACGGTGAGGCCGAACCGGGCCGAAAGGCTCATCAGCTCCTGACGGGTGTCGGCCTCGTGGATGTCATCGCCGGTGCGGTCGGAGAGAGTCTCCTTGATGAGGTGGCGGCGGTTGGAGGTAGCGTAAACGGCGATGTTCCGGGCTCTGCCGCCCACGCTGCCCTCGAGGATGGCTTTCAGGGCCGCAAAGTTGTCGTCGTTGGCCGTGAAGCTCAAATCGTCGATGAAGAGGATGAACTTCAGTGGGTTCGCGGCCAGCTTGTCCATCAAATCGGGGATCTGATAGAGCTGGTTCTTCTTGACTTCCACGAGGCGCAGGCCGTCGGCGGCGAACTCGTTGGCGATGGCCTTGACGGTGCTGGACTTGCCCGTACCGGCGTCGCCGTAGAGTAGGACATTGTTGGCAGGCATCCCGGCCAGCAGGGCGCGGGTGTTGGCGATGACCTTCTCCCGCTCCTGCTCGTAGCCCGGCAGCTCGTCGAGGCGCTGGGGGTCGGGGTAGCGCACCGGCACCAGCTGGCCGTTCTCGACCGTGAAGACGTGGTGCTTGGCGAACATTCCGTAGCCCTTTTTGCCCACCTCGCTCATCCGCTGGGCGTAGGCGGCGTGGAGGTCGATGGCCTTCGTCTCCCACCGGGGCAGGAAAGGCAGCTTGTCGGCGGCACCGGCGGCGTCCAGAAGCTCGTCCAGCGTCAGGCTGCACAGCTGCCGCAGGAAGTCCAGCTCATTGTCCAGTGCAGTCTGCAAGACGGGCGGCACTTCGCTGACAGCTGCCTGCCGGACACAGACCGTCTCGGCTTCGAGAACGGCAGCGGAAAGGTATTCGCCGAAATGGGTGGTGTGCTCGAAGAGGGCTGCTTCGAAAGAAGCAGCCGCGTCGCACACGGCTCCCGTGCTCTGGGGGGCAGCGGCCATCCGGTCGGTGAGGTCAACAAATTTTGCAATGACGTCATCGTCCAGCAGGGCGCGGAAGATGACCAGCCCGTGGAGCCGGGCGTTCCATTCTGTGAGGTTCATAATATCCCTTTCTATTATATAATTGGCTCTCCCTTTGGGAGAGCTGGCGCGGGAGCGCCTGAGAGGGCAAGCACTGTGCGATAAAGTCCACCGCACAGCGATAGGCAGGCTCTTTGTCAGAGTGATACGATCGCTGAGCTTGTGTGGCTTTGCCAGCGGCCCTGCCCTCTCCGTCATCGCAAGCGATGACACTTCTCCCAAAGGGAGAGGCTATGCTTTAAGTAAAGTCGGTTACCCAGAATTATACAGCGATGTAAGGCCCTGCGCAAGATGGTGTTTAATTATCTTCATGTTTGCCATGATTCACGTTACAAATCGTCGATTGACAACGGCCCGATTTATAGTATAATTGACCCAACAAATGCACAGATGGGAAAAAGTAACGCAGGATACCCGCTTTTCAGAGAGCTGCCGGACGATGCAAGGCAGCAGGCGGCCCGGCGCGGAATCCTCCCGGAGCAGCCTGCTGAAGGACGATATATGGGACGTCTGCTAAGCAGAGCCGGTGGCGGCCGTTAGAGCGCAGGGCTTTGTTGGAAGCCCGTGAGAGGGCGCGGAAAGCGTCAACGAGAGTGGTACCGCAGAGAGTTTTGGATTGATTCCAGGTCTTTGTCTCTTGGATAAGGGGACAGAGACCTTTTGTTTATCAGGCGCTGCTCCCTGAGAGTGTTGGGAAAAAAGTGTATAAAGTGGAAAATGGAAACGGAAACAGGAGAAACTCACCATGCAGTTGAACGGTTCTCAAATCTTTGTGGAGGTGCTCTGTGAGCAGGGGGTGGACACCCTCTTCGGCTACCCCGGCGGCGCAGTGCTGAACCTCTACGACGAGCTGTACAAAAACGCCGACCGCATCACCCATGTGCTGACCGCCCACGAGCAGGGCGCATCCCACGCGGCGGACGGCTACGCCCGTGCAACGGGCCGCACCGGCGTGGTGCTGGCCACCAGCGGCCCGGGCGCAACGAACCTCGTCACCGGCATCGCCACCGCCTATATGGACTCTGTGCCGATGGTGGCCTTCACCGGCAATGTGACCACGGAGGGCCTGGGCAAGGACGGCTTCCAGGAAGCCTACATCGAGGGCATCACGATGCCCATCACCAAGCACAACTTCACGGTGCGCCGGGTCGAAGACCTGGCCGACACCATGCGTGCGGCTTTCCGCATCGCCCAGAGCGGCCGCAAAGGCCCGGTGCTGGTGGACATCCCGAAGGATGTCACCGCTGCGGTGTGTGAGTTCACCCCGAAAAAGCCGGAGCCCATCCGCACCGTGACCACCTTCAACGAAGAGCAGGTCAAGTGGGCGGCAGAGATCATCAACGGCGCACAGCGCCCGCTGGTCTACTTCGGCGGCGGCGTCCGCTCGGCGGCCAGCTGCCAGCCCCTGCGTGACCTTCTGAAAAAGGCTGAGATCCCGGCCACCTATACCCTGATGGCCGCAGGCGTCGTGCCTTACGGCGACCCGATGAACATCGGCATGGTGGGTATGCACGGTTGCTACACCTCGAACCGGGCGGTGGCCGACTGCGATGTCCTTATTGCGGTGGGTGCCCGCTTCTCCGACCGCGTGGCCCTGAACCCCAAGACCTTCGCCAAGAATGCGACCATCATCCAGATCGACATCGACGCCAGCGAGCTGGGCAAGAACGTGGATGTTGACCTTGCCATCGTGGGCGACGCCGCCTATGTGCTGAACGCCATGCTCCCGATGATCGAGGACAAGAAGCATCCCGACTGGATAAAGATGATCCACGAGTGGCAGGCACAGGATTACCACCCGGTATCCGACGCCTCCCGCCTGATGCCCCATCAGGTCATCGGCGAGGTCTGCAACCAGTGCGGCCCCGAGGCGGTCTACGTCACCGATGTGGGCCAGCACCAGATGTGGGCGGCACAGTACATCCGCCACGCCAAGAGCCGCGGCTTCATCACCAGCGGCGGCCTCGGCACCATGGGCTTCGGCTACGGCGCAGCCATCGGCGCACAGATGGCGCTGGGCCGCGACCAGCGGGTGGTCATGTTCACCGGCGACGGCTCCTTCCACATGAACCTCAACGAAGCCTGCACTGCTGTCAGCTACGAGCTGCCCATCATCACCGTCATCTTCAATAATCAGGTGCTTGGCATGGTGCGCCAGTGGCAGACCGCTTTCTATGGCAAGCGCTTCTCCCAGACCGACCCCCACCGCAAGACCAACTTCGTCAAGCTGGCCGAGGGCTTCGGCCTCAAGGGCTACCACTGCGAGAACCTGGCCCAGTTCCAGGAGGCATTCGCCGACGCTCTGAAGCAGAAAGGCCCTACTTGGATCGAATGCATGATCGACAAGGACGAAAAGGTCCTGCCCATGATTCCCGGCGGCGGAGACATCAACGACATCATCATGAAATAAGGAGGACACAGCGACATGGAATCCAATCAGCGCAGGGTCATCAGCCTGCTGGTGGACAACCAGAGCGGCGTTCTGGCCCGGGTGTCCAACCTGTTCTGCCGCAGAGGCTTCAATATCGACAGCCTGACCGTTTCGGCCACCAACGACCCCACAGTCAGCCGTATCACCGTTTCCGTCTCGGGTACCGAAAAGGAGCTCCAGCAGCTCATCCTCCAGACCGAGCGTCTGGAAGTCACCCGTCAGGTCTTCGTACTCAACGAGTCCACCGCTCTCGAGCGAGAGCTGCTCCTGCTCAAGGTGGTGGCAAATGTCACCAACCGCGCAGAGCTGCGGGAGATCGCCGGTATCTACAAGGCAAAGATCATCGACCTGTCGCCCGACAGCATGGTCTTTGAGCTGACGGGCCGTCCCGAGAAGATCGACGCCTTCTTGAAGCTCATGTCAGACTATCAGATCCTGGAGCAGTGCCGCACCGGCGTCACCGCCCTCGAGCGCGGCGGGATGCATCAGCATATGCAGAAGCCCGCGCAGGAGGTAAGAGAGGCACAGTTCCCGCTGCCCGGCACACGGTGCCGCTAAGTTACTTTTCCGCTCCCCAGTGAGCGAAAAATATACGATGCTTATCATTCATTCTATACTGAAATAAGTAAAAAACAAAAGGAGAACAACTACCATGGCGATCAAGAAATACTACGATTCCGACTGCAACCTCGGCGTGCTGGACGGCAAGACCGTCGCTGTCATCGGCTTCGGCAGCCAGGGTCATGCACACTCTGAGAATCTGGCCGAGAGCGGCGTCAACGTTGTGGTGGGCCTGCGCAAGGGCTCTGCCCACTGGGCAAAGGCTTCTGAGTTCGCTGCCACCCACGAAAACTTCAAGGTGATGGAAGTGGAAGAGGCTGCCAAGGCCGGTGACGTTGTCATGATGCTGGTGCCCGATGAACTGTGCGCCGATATCTACAACACCCAGGTTGCTCCCTACATGACCGAGGGCAAGGCACTGGCCTTTGCACACGGCTTCAACATCCACTTCAAGACCATCACCGCTCCCAAGAACGTGGACGTCATCATGATCGCTCCCAAGGGCCCCGGCCACATCGTGCGCCGCCTGTACACCGAGGGCGAGGGCTGCCCCTCTCTGATCTGCGTGGAGCAGGACTACACCGGTAAGGCCAAGGACATCGCTCTGGCTTATGCTTCCGGCATCGGCGCAGGCCGTGCAGGCATCCTGCAGACCACCTTCAAGGAGGAGACCGAGACCGATCTGTTCGGCGAGCAGGCCGTGCTGTGCGGCGGCGTTTCCGAGCTGATCCACGCCGGTTTCGACACGCTGGTGGAGGCCGGTTACGAGCCCGAGATGGCCTACTTTGAGACCTGCCACGAGATGAAGCTGATCGTTGACCTGATCAACGAGGGCGGCTTCTCCAAGATGCGTTACTCCATCTCCAACACCGCAGAGTACGGCGACTACCGCACCGGCAAGCGCCTGATCACCGCCGAGACCCGCAAGGAGATGAAGAAGGTCCTGACCGAGATCCAGGACGGCACCTTCGCTTCCGAGTTCCTGACCGAGATGAGCCCCAACGGTGGCCGCAAGGTCCACTTCCTCGCTCAGCGCCGCATGGAGGCCGAGCACCCCATCGAGAAGGTGGGCGCAGAGCTGCGCAGCATGATGAGCTGGCTGAAGAAGTAAGAGTCTGATTTTACCAAGGTGCCAGCACCGGTGTTTGAGCCGGGCTGGCACTCTTTTGTCAAAAGAGAGGATAGACTATGAGAAGTGACAATGTGACCAAAGGCTCGGAGCGCGCGCCCAACCGAAGCCTGTTTTACGCCCTGGGCTACACCCCGGAAGAGCTGGACCGCCCCCTCATCGGTGTGGTGAGTGCCTACAGTGAGATCGTCCCCGGCCATATGAATCTGGATAAGATCGCCGACGCCGTCAAGGCAGGCGTCCAGATGGCAGGGGGCACCCCCATCCTCATCCCGGCCATCGGCGTCTGCGACGGCATCGCCATGGGCCATGTGGGCATGAAGTATAGCCTCGCTTCCCGCGAGCTCATCTGCGACAGCGTGGAGACCATGCTGATGGCTCATCAGCTGGACGGTCTGGTGCTGGTGCCTAACTGCGATAAAATCGTTCCCGGCATGGTCATGGCCGCTGTCCGCATGGATGTGCCTGCCGTGGTCTGCTCCGGCGGCCCCATGCTGGCCGGCACCTACGGCGGCGAGGAAGTCAGCCTTTCTAAGATGTTCGAGGCCGTGGGCGCTTATAAGGCCGGTATGATCACCGACGAGCAGCTGGAAGACTGCACCTGCAACTGCTGCCCCAGCTGCGGCAGCTGCTCCGGCATGTACACCGCCAACAGCATGAACTGCCTGTGCGAGGCCATCGGCATCGCACTGCCCGGCAACGGCACCATCCCCGCCGTCTACTCCAAACGCCTGCTGCTGGCAAAGCACGCCGGTATGGCCGTCATGGATATGGTGAAGAAGGGGATCACCGCCCGCCAGATCATCAACGAGCGCTCCATCCGCAATGCGCTGACCTGCGATATGGCGCTGGGCTGCTCTACCAATACCGTTCTGCACCTGCTGGCCATCGCCTACGAGGCCGGTGTGCCGATCGACCTGAAGCTTTTCAATGAGATAAGCGCCAAGACTCCGAACCTCTGCCATCTGGCCCCCGCAGGCCCCACCCACATGCCCGACCTCTACGCCGCCGGCGGCATCCCCGCCGTGCAGGCAGAGCTGGCCAAGAAGGGCCTGCTGGACCTCGATGTCCCCACCGTCACCGGCAAGACCCTCGGCGAGAACATCAAGGGCGCTCACATCCTGAACGACAAGGCCATCCGCCCCATCGACAACCCGTACTCTCAGACCGGTGGTCTGCAGATTTTGTGGGGCAACATCGCTCCCGATGGCTGCGTCGTCAAGCGCAGCGCCGTGGCCCCCGAGATGCAGGAGCACTCCGGCCCGGCCCGCGTCTTCAACAGCGAGGAAACGGCCATCGCCGCCATCTATGCGGGCAAGATCGTCCCGGGCGACGTGGTGGTCATCCGCTACGAAGGCCCCAAGGGAGGCCCCGGTATGCGTGAGATGCTCAACCCCACCTCCGCTCTGGCCGGCATGAAGCTGGACAAGACCGTGGCCCTCATCACCGATGGCCGCTTCTCCGGCGCTTCCCGCGGCGCTGCCATTGGCCACGTCAGTCCGGAGGCTGCTTCCGGCGGCCCCATTGGCCTTGTTGAGGAAGGCGATACCATCCACATCGACATCCCCAACGCCAGCATCACGCTGGAAGTTTCGGATGAGGTGCTGGCGGAGCGCAAGGCAAAGTATGTCGCTCCCGAGCCCAACATCAAGACCGGCTGGCTGAGCCGCTACGCCCGCATGGTCACCAGCGCAAACCTCGGCGCAGTGCTGAAGTAAGATAATATAAAGAACAGGAGCTGCATCCTTTCGGGACGCAGCTCCTGTTCTTTTATCGGAAAGTGTAATATAATCGTCCTGCGGTTCACCCGCCTATTTTATAGGAGAGGGGGTGAGTCCAAATGGAATCTTTGCATTTCCGCTTTCAGTATATGCGAAATTCAAAAAAAGTCAAGCTTACCGCAAGAAAATTACATTTTACGCCCCAAGCTGAAACTCAAATGTATATCCATCCTCGCCGTAGTGCTCATTGCCTACCCAGAGAACAGACCGATCGGTCAAATCGTAGACCACGCTGTGGATGGTGTTGGTGTTGGAGTCGTCGTTGTTCCAGGTGCGGCGGCCCACCGAGGCCAGCAGGTCCATGGCAGCGCTCTTGTCAGCTACGACGCCGTTGGTCTGGCGCAGGGCAGCCGCAAGGTGCTCGTAGCGGTCGAGGCCCTTCATCTCGACGGCAGTGCCGTCGTAGTAGCCGGGCGCCTTGATAAAGTTGGTCACCACCTGCCAGTCGGAGGAATCGGAGAGGGCGTCGGTGTCGTTCCAGAGGACGTTCAGCTGACGCTGAGAGCCGTCGGCATCGTGGTCGGCATCAGCACCTACCCACTCGAGGACGGCGCTGCGGCCGGTGGAGTCGGCCACCATGTAGTGGAAGCAGCTGCTTGCCGAGTCGTGAAGGTCGTACTGCTCAGCCAGCGCCACAGCGTCCTCCACCGAGTCGGCGTAGTCGAGGATGAGCCGGAGCAGGGTGGTGGAGGTGAGGTCGGGCTTGTCGGTCTGGGTGTCGGTGGGGGTGCCTTTGCCCTCGCCCTGATAGGACATGAAGATGCCGCATGCCACACCGGCGTCGTTGACGCCGTCCAGCGGCACATAGGGGGCCGCGAGGGTCAGAATTTTCTGGCCGAGGCTCTCTACGTCCTTGTCCTTGTCGAGGCCGAGGAAGCTCAGGTCGATGGTGGAGTAGGAGGCATGACGACCCTTACCGGGGTTCGTGTAGACGATGGCGGTGTTGGTGGCCGAGAAGTCGTAGTTGCGGCCAAAGACCCGGTCGCCGCTCTGGGTGTCTGCGGTAAAGGCCGAGCAGGCGATGGTGCTGGTCTTGATGTTCATGGGGATGATGCCCTTGGTGATGCTCTGGGTGATGAAGGAGATGAGCTCAGAGTCAGTGGATGCACCGCCCTGGGCCAGGAAATCGTCAAAGTAGTAGCCGCCCGAGACATTGAGCTGATAAACAGCACCGTCACGGTGGGCTTCGTCGCGGTCAGAGAGCTTTTTGAGAGACGAGAGGGTGGCCAGCTCGTTGTGCCAGAGGGCGAACACGGCAACGGCCAGCGCGATGACCAGCGCCGCCAGCACGCAGGCAAGGCGCTTGAGGACTTTGGAGAGAGAATGATGCTTCATGGGACCTCCTGAAAAAGTCAAAAGAATATAGATAAAATACTTGAATATTCTATCACGACTTCTGTCGTGTTACAAGACTTTTGGAGATTTGGCCGGAGAATAAAAACAGGCGCTGAACGACAGCGCCTGTTCTGAGAGAGACTTAACCAAACAGTTTTTTCGTATTGTGCATATACACCGACAGCACCAGCCCCACGCAGATATACAGCATGAGCACCGAGCTGCCGCCCGCCGAGTAGAAGGGCAGGGTGACGCCGATGACCGGCAGGAGGCGGAGGTTCATGCCGACGTTGACGAATATCTGGGCCATGAACGCGCCGCCGATGCCTGCGCAGATGAAGGAACCCAGCATATCCTCGCTGCATGCTCCGGTGGCGAAGGTCTTGATGATGATGGCCAGCAGCACGCCCAGCACCACGCAGCAGCCCACGAAGCCTGCCGCGTTGCCGATCCAGCTGAAGATGAAGTCATTGTGGGCGTTGGGGACGCTGTAGTAGCGGCCACCGAAGAAGCCGTTGCCGAAGATGCCGCCCGAGCCGATGGCGATCTCGCCCCGCTGCTGCTGGTAGATGATGTTCTTCCAGACCGTCTCGCTGGGCGCCCAGCCCGTCTCGTTGTTGGGGTCGATGACCGCAAGGATGCGGTACCACTGGTAGCCCTTGCCGATCTTGTCGCTGAAGAAGGCGAAGGCCACCGCTGCCGCCGCTGCGAGGGCAGCGAAGGCCCCGATGATATACTTCCAGCTTAGCCCGGCGGCAAAGAGCATACAGCAGCCGATGATGCCGTAGATGATGGCCGTACCGTCGTCACCCTGGATGTGGATGATGCCGATCGGCACGAAGAGATGGAGCAACAGCTTGCCCAGCTCTTTCGGCTCGTTGAGGCGGCTGCGGACATTGTTCAGATGCATGGCGAAGGTAAGGATGAAGCTTATCTTTGCCAGCTCGGTAGGCTGGAAGGTGAAGCCGCCCAATTTGTACCAGGAATAGTTGTCGGTGTCGCCCGCGTTGTAGCCGATGGTCAGCGGGCCGATGGTCACATTGCGGATGACCAGCGTGGGCAGCACGAGGCCCCATGTGAGCACCACATGGACAGGCCAGACATTGACGAGACTGCGGTAGTCGATGTTGGACAGAAGGATGGCCACCAGGATGCCGATGGCCGCTGCGCCCGCCTGCACCACGGCCCGGCGGTAGTCGCCGATGCCGGTGAGCTGGCCGGTGAGCTCATCCACGGCAAAGCCGCTGCCCTGCTTCGCCGCCCACGACGACAGCGCCAGTACCGCCATCGCGCTGCTGAACAGGCAGAGCAGCAGGTACATCTTGTCTGTCCGTTTCCAATATCGCTGAATGCTTTCCAAAAAAGCACCACCTTTCTGTATCCTTGGGAAGCCGTTTTCTAAGCATTGCACTCCGCTTACGAAAACAGCTTCCTCGAAACCCCGCCTCACAGCCGGGCATGATCCCCCAATATACCTTATTATACAGCAGGGGAGAGAGGCGCGCAAGATGGTCGGTTGTGACAGCTTTGCAAAATCGGCGCAGAACGCTTGACAAAGGCCGATATGCCCTCTAAAATGAAACGTACCGGGGCGGTAAATGGCCGGTCCCCGGCGTTCTTGGAGGAACAGTTTTTACATGAAGGAACAACGCCATCGAATTTTGTGCGCGGTCTGCGCACTGGCACTGGTGCTGACGGCTGTGCTGGCTCCCGCCGCATGGGCGGCAGACGGAGCGGTCGAGGTGCAGGATACGGCAAAGTCTACCCTCACCACGGACGATGCCGCCGAGATGCAGCAGGCAGACGCCGCTGTGACTGCCCTGACCGGCAGCGACGAATACGAGCAGATGTCCCGGGAAGAACGGCTCACCTCGGCCCTTTCGGAGCTGGATGAGCTGGCCCGGAAGGGGCTGGTGCGCCGGGACTCCATCCGCACCGACGAGGAGAACGGGATCGTCAGCTTTACCTACCGCTGTGGCGTGCTGGGCGGCATCCTGCTCACTCTGCCCGACGAGCTGGACGAGATGACCTTTAACGCCGGAGACAACGGCTTGCGCGCCCCGAGGGACATTGCTCAATGCACTCCCCGCACCGAGATGCCCCTGACCGACGATGTCCGGCAGGCTGCGGAGGCCCGGCGGTACCGGGAGAACGCTCTGCCTGAGACGATCGGCCGTGCCGCCATTTATTATGCCTTCGATAATACGGTGAACAGCTCCCGCTTTCCGTATTATTCCTATATGCAGGGCTTCTGGGAAGGCATGGGCCTGCGCACGACGATGAACACCCGGGTGACCCTGTCGGACCTGCGCCGGATGAACAAATACGATTTGTGCATCCTGAGCGCCCACGGTGCCTACTATACTTACAGCTACGGTACTTTCCGGAAGCACACCCGGACCGAGCCCATCATCCTGCTGACAGAAGCGTCCACGCTGTATAAAGACATCATCTACGGCTTTGACCTGCTGGCTCACCGCATCATCAAGCTCAACGGCCTTTACTGCGTCACAGCGGATTTCTTCCGCAATGCGTACCGCTCGGGCCAGCTCAGCAATACCATCATCTACTCCGAGACCTGTGAGTTCCTGGGCGTCACGAACAGCGTGGATGAGTCGATGGCCGAAGCGCTGCTGGCGGGCGGCGCACGGACTGTGCTGGGCTATGTGAACAACGTCTACACGGTCTACTCCCGCAGTATGCTCTGGGATACCATCAACCATCTTGCGATGGGACAGACCATCGGCAGGGCGCTGGCCCATGCGAAGGACACCTACGGCGAGAACGACATCATCTGGTATACGGAGCAGGGCGGACGCCGCCCCCACGCCGCAGCAGCGTGTCTGGTGCTCTACGGTGACGAGAACGCCCGGCTGAATGTGCCGGAAAACTTCTCGCCCGAGGAACGCGCGGAGGCCGCGGAAGATATGCTGGCCGATGTGCTTGAAAGCGCGGCCTGAGCGTTGCACTTTTGACGGAAATAGTTTATACTAAGGGACGGCAGAACAGGACGGCAGGACTCTGCCGTCCCTTTTTTATAGAAACGCATATGAGGTGGGATACCCATGTCTGAATTTATCACCCACTCCCGTGAGGAGACGGTGGCGCTGGGGGCGCAGGTGGCGCAGCATCTTGCGCCCGGGGCGCTCATCGCCTTTACCGGCGGGCTTGGCGCGGGCAAGACGGCCTTCTGCGAGGGCATTGCCAGGGGCCTCGGCTGCACTGACCCGGTCAGCAGCCCGACGTTCGCCATCGTGAACTATTACCGCGGGCCGCGGCCCTTCGCGCACTTTGATTTGTACCGCATCTCCACGGAGAACGATTTGTGCGCGGCAGGGTTCTACGACTATCTGGATGAGGGCGCTGTGGTGGCGGCAGAGTGGAGCGAGAACTTCGCTGACCTGCTGGCGCTGGAAGACCCCATCCACATCAACATCGAGCGGGTGGACGACACCACCCGCCGCATCACCATCGAGGGGGTGGAAGTATGAACATCTTAGCCGTGGATACGGCGGGCAAGACCGTGGGCGTGGCCCTTCTGCAGGATGACCGCCTGCTCTACGAGTGCTATCTCGATGCGGGCATGACCCACAGCGAGACCCTGATGCCCCTCATCGACAACTGTCTCAAGTTCTGCGGCATGGGCTGCAAGGACATCGACCTCTACGGCGTCAATGCCGGCCCCGGCAGCTTTACCGGCCTGCGCATCGGGCTGGCGGCGGTGAAGGGTCTGGCCTTCCCCCGGGAGACGCTCTGCGCCCCGGTGTCCACGCTGGAAGCGCTGGCAGCGGCCCACACCGGCTGCGGTACCGTGCTCTGTGCGCTGGATGCCCGCCGTGCGCAGGTGTACAGCGCGGCTTTCGACCTTGAGACCCACGAGCGTCTGATGGACGACGATGCCCGCGCCGTGGCCGACCTGGCCGAGTTTGTAGAAAATTGCAAAAAGCCTCTGTTTTTTGTTGGTGATGGCGCGGCTCTGTGCTATAATAAATATGACAATGTCCCGGGCGTGCTCTGTGTACCGCCAGCTCTCCGCAATGGCCGTGCCGCTGCGGTGGCCTATGTGGCAGAGCAGATGGCCCAGCGGGGCGAAGCCGTTCTGCCCGAGGCTCTGCTGCCGGATTATCACCGGCTGAGCCAGGCCGAGCGGGAGCGGGCCGAGCGTCTGGCCGCAGAAGCTGCCCGTACCGAAATACCGGAAGATACTGCAAAGGGAAAGGATCAACACCAATGATGAAACCCATCGCACTTGCCGCCGACCACGGCGGATTTGAACTGAAAGAGGCCGTTAAGGCTCATCTGGACGAGCTGGGGTTGGAGTACATCGACTTCGGCACCCACAGCACCGCCAGCGTGGACTACCCTGACATGGCTCTGCCTGCCTGCGACGCCGTGGTGAGCGGCCAGTGCAGCAAGGCGCTGCTGTTCTGCGGCACCGGTGTGGGCATCAGCATGGCTGCAAACAAGGTCAAGGGCATCCGTGCCTGCTGCTGCTCTGACAGCTTCAGCTGCGAGTATACCCGCCGCCACAACGACGCCAACGCCCTGTGCATGGGCGGCCGTGTCGTCGGCCCCGGCCTCGCCTGCCAGCTGGTGGACATCTTCCTCAACACCGAGTTCGAGGGCGGCCGCCACGAGAAGCGCATCGCAAAGCTGATGGCGATCGAGAATCGGTAAACCTTAGTATTCCAATATCTATTCACAATATAAGGAGAGTGTATTATGACCCCTATGATCGTTGAGCATCCGCTGCTGCAGCACAAACTGAGCATTCTGCGCAACAAGCAGACCGGCACCAAGGAGTTCCGTGACCTCGTGGGCGAGATCGCCACTCTGCTGTGCTATGAGGCTACCCGTGACCTGCCTCTGGAAGAGGTGGAGATCGAGACTCCCATCACCATGGCAAAGACCAAGGTGCTGGCAGGCCGCAAGCTGGCGCTGGTGCCGATCCTCCGCGCCGGCATGGGTATGCTGGATGGTATGCTGACCCTGCTGCCCGCCGCTAAGGTCGGCTTCATCGGCCTGTACCGCGACGAGGAGACCCTGCAGCCCGTGGAGTATTTCTGCAAGCTGCCGAAGGACATCGCTGAGCGCGACGTTCTGGTGCTTGACCCGATGCTGGCTACCGGCGGCAGCGCCATTGACGCCATCACCCAGATCAAGAAGCACGGCGCAAAGCACATCAAGTTCATCGGCCTCATCGCTGCTCCGGAAGGCATCAAGGCCCTGCACGAGGCACATCCCGATGTGGACATCTACCTCGGCGCACAGGACGACCACCTGAACGAGAACGGCTACATCGTCCCCGGCCTGGGCGACGCAGGCGACCGTATCTACGGCACCAAGTAAATCTCTGTATAACGGAAAAGTGCTCTGCCGGCCGGCAGAGCACTTTTTGCGTGGTACAGTAATATTTACAGCATTGTAAATTTTCTGCGAGGCGCTTGACTTTTTTAGAAAACTGCGTATACTTATAAACGAGAAAATCAAATGCTGTTCATTTGGAATCGCAAATAATAAGACCCCTTCTCGGAGGTGCTAGCTCCGGGAAGGGGTCTTATTATTTAGTGCTTACAGTCCTTGTTGAACCATCTGCCAAGCCACTTGTAGATGTAGTTTGCAACCACACCTGCTGCGACAGACAGCATAAATGAGAAAATACTGTTCATTCGGAATCACCTCCCTTCCAAACGGAATGGAGTGGTAAGGACGGCGATTCGATTATATCATATTTTTCGACAGAAGAACAGAACTTCTTTCAGCACGATCACTTGCTCTTTCGTGCTAAAATCTCATCCAGAATGGCGTCCGCCACATCATCCTTGCTCATCAGGGGCAGCTCGCGGGCGCCGTCCGGCGTGATGAAGGTGACAACATTGGTATCCACGCCAAACCCGGCACCGGCTACCTTCAGATTGTTGGCCACCACCATGTCGAGGTTCTTTTTCTCGAGCTTGGCCGAGGAGTTGGCCAGCATGTCCCGCGTCTCCATCGAGAAGCCGCAGAGGAACTGGCCCTTCTTCTTGGGGCCGATGGTGCCGAGGACGTCGGGCGTCCGCTCCACGGCGATGGAGAGGTCGCCGTCCTTCTTCTTTATCTTGTCGTCGGCCACGGCGGCGGGGCGGTAATCGGCCACGGCAGCGGCCATGACCAGAACATCCATCTCGTCGAAGCGGCTGGTCACGGCCTCGTACATCTGCTGGGCTGTCGTGATGGGGACATCCTCGGTGAACCGCACCGGCTGCAGGGCCGTCGGGCCGTGGATGAGGGTGACTTCGGCACCGCGCATCGCGGCGGCACGGGCCACGGCATAGCCCATCTTGCCGGTGGAGTGGTTGGTCAGGTAGCGCACAGGGTCCAGCGGCTCCTGAGTGGGGCCGGCCGTGACGGCAATGCGCAGACCGGCGAGGTCCTTCGGCTTTGCGATGGCGCGGAAGATGTAGTCCAGCAGGACATCCTCTTTCGGCAGGCGTCCGCTGCCCACGTCCTTGCAGGCCAGTACGCCGCTCTCGGAGGGGATGACCGTGAAGCCGTACTTTTCCAGAGTGGCGATGTTGTCCTGGGTGATGGGGTTCTCCAGCATTCCGGTGTTCATGGCAGGGGAGACGAGCTTGGGACACTTGGCCGCGAGAACGACGGTGGTAAGCATATCGTCGGCGATGCCGTGAGCCATCTTGGCAATGACGTTGGCGGTGGCCGGGGCCACGAGGATGACGTCGGCCTTCTTTGCCAGCGAGATATGGGTGACTTCGAACTTGAAATCCCGGTCGAAGGTGTCCACCATGCACTTGTGGCCTGTCAGGGTCTCGAACGTGATAGGGGTGATGAACTGGGTGGCGTTTCTGGTCATGATGACCTCCACGTCGGCCCCCAGCTTGCGCAGTGCGCTGGCCACGTTGGCCATTTTATAGGCGGCAATGCCGCCGCTGACGCCCAGAAGGACGCATTTTCCCTTCAGATCCATCCAAAATACCTCCTATAAATAGGGATAATATAACTACAGTATAATGCAAAACGGCCCAGAGCACAACAAAATCTTTGATGGGGGTTGTATCTTGGCTCAAAATGCGGTAAAATACAGCTTGACTTATACAAAAAAGCTCTCTGTCAAGCCTGCGGCTCACGGGCAGGCCCGTCTCCATACAACCTCTCAGGCGCTTCGCGCCAGCTCCCCTGGTAGGGGAGCCTCTGGCGAAGAGATGGGGCTTTACGATATGCCAAGGCCTCCCCTCGGTAGGAGAGGCGGCATCGCACAGCGATGACGGAGAGGTTCGACCCTGCGAGGAACTGAATTATGATTTTAGCCATTGACATAGGCAACACCACCGTCGCCCTCGGGGGCATCCGGGACGGACGTGTATGCTTTGTGGCCCACATGGACACGGTGCGCACCCGCACAGCGGCGGAGTACCGTGCCGAGATGGAAAAGGTGTTCTCTCATCGGAGACACCCGGAAAAGCCCATCCGCTTCGAGGGCGCTGTCCTTACCAGCGTCGTCCCCCAGG